>Ga0123337_10006939_pt1 | contig 10676 bp, 7 predicted proteins | sample frozenSSSSmetaG_FD_89792 | JGI IMG/M metagenome (GOLD analysis project Ga0123337, IMG submission 89792) | Glacier valley bacterial and archeal communities from Borup Fiord, Nunavut, Canada, to study Microbial Dark Matter (Phase II) -... | ecosystem: Environmental > Aquatic > Freshwater > Ice >...
GCTCCGACCGCCGTCCCCGAACCCTCCACCTACGCCACCATCCTCGGTGCCGTTGCCCTCGGCTTTGTGGCTTACCGCCGCCGCCGTTGAACCGAGCATTTCGCTCCCTTCGTGCGTGAACTCCGCCACTCCCGACACCTTCACCCCGTCGCCCGGCGCAGACGTGTGCGCGACCGAGAGGGTGCTCTTCGCGCTCGATGCGCACGAACGCGAAAATTTCTTCCCCGACGCCCCGCCAAGGCTTCCCGACATCACGGATCGCTGGCGCCCGGACGGCGCGCTCTCACCCGCCGCCTGGCTCGCGCTGCTCGATGAATTTCAACCCACCGTCATCGTTTCCTGCTGGTCCACGCCCCCCATCCCGGCGTCGTTCGCCGCCGCCGGCTCGCCGCTGCGCTACGTGTGCCATCTCGTCGGCTCCGCGCGCAACCTCGTCCCGCGGATGTTCCTTGAGCGAGGCGGGGTGCTCACCAACTGGGGCTCCCTCGCCGGAAAAATAGTCGCCGAGCACGCCCTGTTGCTCGCCCTCTCCTCACTGCGCCGTCAGCCCGCCTGGCACCCGCTTATCACCGGTCCGCGCATCAGCCCCTGGCGCTCGGGCACCATGCGCCTGAAAACGCGCTCGCTCATCGGCCGCCGCGTCGGCCTTCACGGCTTCGGTCACGTCGCCCGATCCCTCGCTCTCATGCTCCAGCCGTTCGAGGTGGAAATCTCCGCTTATTCCTCGGGCGTTCCCGCCGCGTTTATACGAACCGCCGGCATCACCCCGTGCGCCTCGCTCGTCGAGCTCGCCGCCCGCAGTGATGTGTTTTTCGACTGCGAGGCCCTCACGCCGGAGACCGCCGGCAGCGTCAACGCCGCCGTGCTCGCCGCGCTCCCCGACAATGCCGTCTTCGTCAATGTCGGCCGCGGCCGGCTCGTCGACGAGCCGGCCTTGTTGCACGAGGCCAAAAGCGGCCGCATCCAGATCGCCCTCGACGTCGTCGCCCGCGAACCGCTCGGCCCGGACAACCCTTTGGTCGCCATCCCCGACGCCGTTTTTTCCCCCCACATAGGCGGTCCGACCCACGACCGCTTTCCCGACTGCGGCCGACTCGCCCTAAAAAACATCGGACGATACCTGCGCGGCGAACCGCTGGAATCCCTGATCACCACCGAGCTTTACGACCGCTCGACCTGATTACCATCCGTTGATCTGTGTTATCCTCGGCGCGTGCTGGCTTTGACTGCCAACCGGTCGTTCACGCAACTCCGCAAACCCCATGAAAACCCGCCCGCTTCCTTCCCGCGCTTTCCCCGCACTCGCCCGCTTCGGACTGATCGCCCTGCTCGCCCTCGGGAGTGAGGTTTTCGCCGCCGCCCTCGCTTCCTCACAGCTGCTCGTGAAAAACCCCGACGGCACCTGGAGCTTCCCCACGCTCACCGTCGGAGGAAAAACCTGGAACGCCGGCGCCTACGATTTCTCCTACGCCGGCTACAACTACGGCGAACGCGATGACTTCATCGGCATCCCCGCCGCCACCCAGACCATCTCCGCCGCCACCAACGAGGACATCACGGATAAACTTAACGCCGCCCTCGCCGCCCTTCCCTCCGGCGGCACCGTGCTCATTCCCGCCGGCTCCTTCCGCATCGGCACCGGCTCCAGGGCCGTCAACGTCACCACCGACAACACCGTGATCAAGGGCGCCGGCATCGGCGTCACCACGCTGGCGGTCGATCCTTCCTATCACTCGGCCCCCGCCGTCGATGATCGCCAGACCGCCACCTTCGGCACCGGCGCCATCACCTTCCAGAAACCCGAAAGCGCCGGCTGGCAATACAGCCGCTCCACCACCACCGCGTCCAAGCCCGTCCCCCTCGGCGCACGCACGATCACCGTGGCTAGCGCCGCCGCCTTCTCTGTCGGCGACACCATCATCATCCGCCAGATCATGTGGGAGGATTTTGTCCGCAAAAATGCCAACAATCCCGCCAAGGCGCCAAAAGCCCTGCGTTGGACCAACTACGATGCCGCCAACAAACCCCTGTTCTCCAATGCGGGCGACTCGTTCCCCTTCATGCGCCGCATCGTCGCCAAGAACGGCGACGTCCTCTCGCTCGATGTGCCGATTCCCCGCGAGCTCGATCCCGCCAATATGCCGGTCACCGTCGGGCCGCTGCCAAACCCCGCCCTGCGCAACTGCGGACTCCGCGACCTCACCCTCACCGCCGCTCCCGAGGAGGGCGCCGCCGCGGAATCCTCGGTCGGCTCGACGATCATGATCAAGGGACTCGTGAACGGCCTCTTCAAAAACGTCGAAATCGCCTCCTTCCGGACCATGGGCTTCGGCACCGCCTACCCGGTCAACGTCTCGTTCCTCGACTGCACCGTCGCCAACGCCATCAACTGCGGCGGCGGCGGCTCCGGCTACGGTTTCTACATCAAGGGCCAGAACCTCCTCTACAAAAACTGCACCGCCACCAACGTGCGCCACGGCTACACCACCGCCGCCCCGGCGACCTGCAACATCGTCATCAAGGACTGCAAATCCCGGGACTATCGCTTCAACACCGGGCTCACCGGCGAGTGCGTGGACGACACCCACCTCAAATACGCCTACGGCATTCTCTGGGACAACCACCACGCCAAGGAAGCCGGCCTGCTCATGATCAACCGCGGCACGTTGAGCAGCGACGCCTATGAAACCTGCGGATGGGCCATCGTCTGGAATTACGAAAACGAGGGCTACAACACCAAGAGCGCCGAAGGCCACGACCTGCGCCATAATTTCCTCGGCGTCACGCCCGCCGAATTCGGCATCGTCGTCGGCGCCCACGCCGGCTCCGGCCCCGCCGGTATCCGCGTGCACGACGGCTACTCCCGCCAGTCCGGCACCACCCAAGGCGTCGCCATCACCACCCCGGCCTTGCAGGTTGGCACCGTTTCAAATCGCGTGCTCTTCGAACTCACCGGCCAGCCCGTGGCTGGATCGATCTACGACGTCCAGCTCAAGCAGCGCGCGAAGCTTCTGCCCTAAGCATTTAAAATAAAGTCGTAGCCAAACCAACCGACCCTTTGACCGCAGAATACGCAGATGCCCCCAGATTTCCATACCTTCAACCCACTGCGGCATCAGCCGCCCCTCCGCTTAACCGTGAAGGCCATTGGCCGGAACCGCTCCTAGAGAATCGCCCCATTGGGCGATTCCATAAGTGGTTAAAAACTCCGTGGTCTTATCTCCGCCTTGCCGATCTTAGCCCTTCGTCCGGCTGCAGTTTAATTTAAACCGCCCTAAAGCCTCGTGCCCGCCCACTCCTCTCCCCCCCGCACCTGGAAGGCCGGCACGCTCACTTACGCGACGGGCGGACTCGTCGTGCTGTTCCTGTGGTTGCTCTGGGGCGACTTTGCCTGGTCCATGCGAGACCGGTCCGTCGGCCCGATGGCGCAATGGTATCTCAAACAACTCGGGGTGCCCAACCTCCTCTTCGCGCTACTCATCACCTCCTTTCCTGCGATTATCAGCCTGCTGCTCGGGCCGGTCATCAGCTATAAATCCGACCGCCACCGCGGCCCGCGCGGACGCCGCATTCCATTCCTGCTGGTCACCACGCCGATCGCCGCCTTCGGCATGCTCGGACTCGCGTTCTGCCCGCTCCTCGGTCCCTTGCTTCACCAGGCGCTCGGCCCGGCGTCGCCCGGAGAAAAAATCGCGACGCTCATCTGCTTCGGCGTCTTCTGGGCGGCCTTTGAATTCGCCACCATCGCGGCCGCCGCGGTCTTCGGCGGACTTATCAACGACGTCGTGCCCACCCCGCTGCTGGGACGCTTCTACGGCCTCTTCCGCGCCGTGAGCCTGATCGACGGCATGATCTTCAACTACTGGCTGATCGGAAAAATTGACACCCACTACACGGTGATCCTCACGGTGATCGCGCTCTTCTACGGAGCCGGCTTCCTGTGGGTCTGCCGCAACGTGACGGAGGGCGACTACCCGCCGCCCCCGCCCGAGGAACCCGGTGAACCCGGCCCCCTCGAAGGATTTTTGCGCGGCGCGAAAACCTACCTCCGCGAGTGCTTCAGCCATTCCTATTACGTATGGGTGTTCGTTTTTATCACGACGGCGAGCATCTGCTTCATGCCGGTGAACATATTCATGATCCCCTATGCCCGCAGCCTCGGCATGAACATGGATGCCTACGGAAAATGCCTCGCGCTCACGTTCATGATTTCGCTCGTCCTCGCCTACCCGCTCGGCTGGCTGGCGGATTTTTTTCATCCGCTGCGCATGAGCATCGCCTGCCTCGTCGGCTATATCGCGGTAACCGCCTGGGGCGCCACCTGCGCCCGCACGCCGGAGACCTTCGCCGTCGCGTTGGTCCTGCACGGCGTGCTCTCCGGCTGCTACTACACCTGCGCGGCCTCTCTGGCCCTGCGCCTTTTCCCGCGATCAAAATTCGCCCAGTTCGCCAGCGCAGCGGGCGTCATGGGTTCGCTGGCCGGCATGGCTCTCGGCCCGCTGGTCGGCACGCTCATCGACGTCACCGGCAATGTTTACCACTACACGTTCACCACCGGTTGCGTGCTCAGCCTGATCGCCCTCGCGGCAGGCTGGCACGTTCACGGGAAATTCATGCGCCTGGGCGGACCTAAAAACTACGCTGCCCCTGAATACCAAGGGCAAACCCCGGCACCCTGCGCATGATCGGATCCGCCGGCATCAGGCCTTAGGCGTGATGACCAACACCCTTGTTCTATTGTGTGAATAAGGCCATACTTTCTACTTTCGGTGAATCAGCTAATGTATGGATAGCATCCGAATCAGTTACCCCTTCGGAAACCCCGTCCAACCCCTTCCGGCCATGCGTTCTACCTCCCGCGCGTTTACCCTCATTGAATTGCTGTGCGTCATCGCCATCGTCGGCGTCCTCGCTTCGATTATCGTGGGCAGCCTTTCCAAGATCCGCGACACCGCCCGCCGGTCCGAATGCGCCAGCAACCTCCGCCAGATCGGCGCAGCCTTCCAGCTCTACGCCATCGACAACAAGGGACTGTATCCCGCGCCCCGCTTGAACGGTTCATCTAGTCCCCCGGCAGGAATTAACCCTTCAGGCCAGAACTGGCAGGTCGAAATCAGCCCTTACGTCATCCGCGATCAGGCGAAGATTTGGATCGTCCAAGATACCTACGGTCAGGCCAACATCGCCCACTGTCCGTCTTACGACCTCTTCTTCAACACATCTGCGAAGATGTCTTCTCAAACCGGCGTCAGCGTCGCCAGCACCGCCGGCTATGGCATGAACATAAATCTCAACGTAAATGGAACCAACTACGGTGGTGCCGGCACCACTTGGGGAGTGGAAAACACCATTCGGTTTCGAGCCGTAGCCCTTAATAATCCCGCCACGACCGTTCTGGTGGGAGATAGTGCCGAATTTTTCCTAAATGCTCCTTGGGTGGCTTCCTCCACGTATCCTGACGGCTACAGCACCGGCGCGCCCAAGCGCCATGGCTCCACTGCCAACTACCTCTATGCCGATGGTCACGTCGAAACGCTGAACCCGGAAGCCGCCGCCGTGGCCGCCGCCTTTAAGCTTTGATCCGTTTTGGGGTCGGAGCGCGCCGCAATGGGCCCGCCCGAAGCCATCCGTCGCGTCACTTCAGTTCGCCGACGATCGTGAACTCCTCGCGATCATGATACAGGTGGCGAACGCGGACGTTCGTCGCGCAGCGCGAGAACACCGACTCCGGGGCGCGCACCTGCTGGAGCAACGCCAGCGGATCGACCCGTCCGAATTTCAGAATCACCACGAAGCGGCGGCACCACTTGTTCTCCAACCACGGCGCGATCAGGTTGTCCAAAACGTGGTGCGGTTCTTCGACGAGGTCGCAGAACATCCAGTCGAACACCTGATCTGGCGCGGGGCGGAAGGTAAACGCGTCCTCCATGCGATGCTCGATCTTGTAGTTGTTATACGCGCCGCCCTTCAGCGGACCGTTGTCGACCGCGACGATTTTAGCCCCGCGCTTCGAAGCGCTGTAGCTCCAGCCGCCCGGCGCCGCCCCGAGATCCGCCACCGTTTCCTCAAACCCCGGCTCACGCCCGAGCACGATGTAGGCCTCCTCGATTTTCAGGTAAGAGCGTGACGGCGCCTGCTCATCGTCGGCCATGCGACGCTGCCCGCCGAACACCGCCTCGCGAGCGACGTAAGCCCGCCTGAAATCCACGAAAAACACATAGAGCCCGCGCAACCGGGCCACGCCGCGCGGCTTGTCGGCCACCGCCAGCTTCGACACGCGAGACATGCGTTTCTTCAAGTTTTCCTGCACCATCTTTTCCACGCCCTTCACGCGACGTCCGAGCCCGTCGAGCTCCGCCGCCTCCTCAAAGATAAACGGCCATTCACCCTCAAAACGCTCGGTTTTCGCCGTCGTCAAAAATTGCTCCGTGATCTTGGCCGCGAGCGCATTGACCGAGTCACCGGTAATCTCGACCGGATCAAGCAGCACCATCTGCGGAAAACAAAGATCCGGCAAATCCACGCCATCGGAATCAACCTTGGAAATGAGATGTTCGATGTCGGCAGTTCGACGTTCGACATTCGATGCTGGAAGTTCGACGTTGGAAGTTGGGAGTTCGCGCAGCGCGCGCACCCAGCCCGCTCCCTGCTCCACCGGCGTAAAGCCATGCGCCGTCAGCTCCCCGGCGAGCAGGTCCACAAATCCGGATTGGCAGGTAAAGATCATTCGCGCCGGAGCGTGCCGCCCGCGCGTCCGCCCGGCGAGGCATTTTCCATCCCCATATAACCACCTCGCGCCAACCACCCACTCGTCCAATCCCGCCGAACAAGTTTGTCACGTAATACGTGACAAACTGCCGTTACGTGCTGCATCCCATATACTAGAAATCACGACGCGACTCAGGTCAGCTCGCACGCGCCCCCGGCGCAGGCGATGACTTCCTTCAACGCGGTCTCGTCTGTCGCCTCGCGCATTTTCGTGTAGTCCACCCGGAAGGGTCGCAGCGCGTTCCACGCACCGACGTCCGTCTCGGTTGAAACCTCTTCGCGCGGAGCCTGCAAGTAGGCTTTGTCTCCCGCGTCCTGCAGCAGGGAGATGCCCGTGAAGTGCTCGCGGTTGGCCCAGATGAAATCCTGAACCTCGTCCCACTCGTCAGGCCGCACGGTGCAGGTGTTGGACACATTGTGATGCAGTCCGGGCGAGCGCGTCGCCAGATCGCCGCCGGGCACGACCCAATTCAACTGCACGAGCTTCACCAATTCCAAGAACTGCCGCGCGTTGATATCCTTGCGCAGGATCGCGTGCTTCGGCGCCTCGACGGGAAACGCGATCACGTCATCCGTGTCGGGGTTGTAGACGGACACCGCCGTCATCTGCGGATTCACCGACTTGAAAAACACGTAGATCGGCTCCTTGCGGTTGGCCTGCACGCGGCGGAAATACCGGCGCGCATGATGCGGATGGATGCCGGAGGCCGCGTTGAGCAACAATGACGCCGTGCCCTCGGGCTTCGTGGTCGTGAGACGCGCCGCCGGGCGAATGCCAATTAGCTTGGCGACGAGCTTGTTCGTCGCGCGGCAAAGCGCCGAGCCTTGGCGCAGAACCTCCGGATCGAAGAGCACGCGAGGGTTGTCCATGAAGCCGCAGATGGAAACGCCCAGCAGCGAGTCGTGCTCGTTGATGAGTTTCGTCACCGGCCCGAGATACTTCATGTCCGTGTAGGCCGCCTGGAGCGTGCCTATGACCGTCGCAAAAATACATGCCTTGTGAAAATCCTGCGCGGTGGTCGCGGCGCCGCCGTTGATCGTCGTGAGATTACAATGCTGGAAGCCCGACAACCGCGTCATGCCCGGCAGCTCGCCCTTGTAGCCTTCGCTGAACAACCGCGAAAGTTCCTCACCCGAAAGTTCCCAGTCCACGACCGGCATCAGGCTGATCTCCGCGCACGGATTGCAACCCGCCTCGGGGTGGTCGCAGAAATAGAAACCCGGCTCGCCGAACTCCTTCTGCGCCTTGAAAAGCTTTCGGAAGTGCTCGGCATTTTTTTCGCCGCGATTGAGCACGGCGGAGTTGTTCGAGGCCGACCGCTGCGGATGCTTGTCGAACCAGTTTCCGGTCTTCGCGTTCATCATCTCCTCGTCGTCCGGCGAGAAGAGGCAGATCGTGGCCGAGCGGCGGATGCCGCCCGCGAGCACGGCCTTCGCGATGAACATGTTGATATCGTAAACCTCGATCGTCCGCAGGCTGCGACCCGCCGCCTGCTCCAGAATGTGCTCCACCCTATGCAGCGCTTTCTTGAGCGGAAGGTGCCCGGGAGCCTTGCCACCCGAAGTGCGCAACGCCGCGCCACGCGGACGGATGGACGCGTAGCTGAACTCGATCTTCTTTCCCTCGTAGAACGACTGAAACAGGGCATCGAGTGAATCGCCCCAGCCCTCGATCGTGTCGACGACGCTATAGTGCCAGACTGGCAGGTCGTGATCGGCATCGCGCTTCGGCAGCGGCGGCAGCAGCGCGATGTGGTGCTTCTGCACCGAGAAGCCCACGCCGCAACCGCTCAGCAGCAGAAAAAAATATTCCTTAAAAAACGCGACGCGGTCCACGTTGGAGAAGCTGCAGTTAAACATGCGGCTGTGGTTCCCGAGGATCGCCTCGCCGCCAAACTGCATCGACCGCATGCTCGGCAGGATTTTCTTCGCTGACACCTGCGCGAACGCCTCGTGAATCATCCGGTCGAGGCTCGCGCCGCCAAGGGTGTCCGCCAGCAGACCGGCATTCGCGCCCGCAAGCGTGCTCACGTCGGCGGACAGCGCGGCAGGAGCCTTGGCGTCCAGCTTCGATGCAAAAAACGTCAGGTGCATGTCGCGCACCCGATCGACTCCCTCGGTAAAAATCTCCCGGCGGCCCAGCTCCGGCTGGTAGCGCGCGTATTTGGCCATCGCGATGTAGTCGGCGAGCCCGTTCTCCTCATAGTGCGCGAGCCGGCGCTCCGCATGCAGCGCGCGGTAAAGCATGTAGGCGCGCGCCTCGTCCCAATGTCCGGAGGCGGCGATGGCCTTTTCCACGCCGTCCTGCACCTGGTCGATCGAGGGATGTTTCCCGTCGCGGTAGTAAAGCTCGAGCATCTGCGAAACGCCCGCCGCGATATGCGTCACCTCGATGAACGCGTCGCTGTCCAAACCGAAGCAGGCGAGCATGTCGTCACGGTAGGGATTCGGCGCGTTGTCCGTGCGCACCTCGTGGAACGCCAGCGCGATGGCCCGCGTGATCTTGTTGAGGTCGAACTTCGCCCTCGCCCCGTCGCGCTTCAGCACCATGCGCTCGTCGGCGGGAATCGCCCGGTTCAGCAGCTGTTCGCCCTTTGATCTCACCGGAGGCGTCGTTTGAAAATCAGGGTGGGACGAGGACGGGGGGAAAGGCTTCGAATGACTGGACATGGCGGTGAAAAAATAGGTGAAAATTCAGACGAAGAAAGGTAACTCCGCCCGGCGAAAAACGCGAAGTTCAGATGCGTCTTCAGCCGCCTTTCAGTCAAAGCCTATTGGGGTCCGCGCGTTCAGGTATAACGTTCCTTACTTCTATGGTTCAGCGTTCGATCAACCTTGCCCAAGTGAACCGATTCCCTTGGACGCTGTCAGTCCGAACGAACCTTTCCTATACCTATGAAAAATCCATTGATCCTCGCCATCTCCCTCACCGCCCTGCTCGCCGCAGGCTGCTCTGATAAATCCTCGAAAACCACCGACACCACGCTGTCTGAAAAAGCCGGCAACGCCGCCGAAACGGTTAAAGACACCACCGTCCAAGTCGCCAAGGATGTAAAGACCGCCGCGATCGATGCCAAGGACGCCGTCGCCGCCAAAATCGTCGACTGGAAGCTCACCCCCGCCGACATCAAGGCCGACCTCGAAAAGTCCGGCCGCGTTGTTCGCGAAAAGTCCGTCGCCGCCGGTGAAAAATCCGGAGAAATCATCAGCGACGCCCGCATCGTGACCGTCATCAACGGCAAGCTCCTCGCCGCCTCCGATCTATCCGTTTTCAAGATCAACGTCGATGCCGACAAAGGCATCGTCTCGCTCACCGGCACCGTGAAGTCCGCCGAGCTCATCGGTCGCGCTGTCGTGCTCGCCCTTGATACTGACGGCGTCACCCAAGTCGTCTCGCTCCTCAAGGTCGAAGAGTCCGCCGAGCCGAAGTCGATGTAATCGTTCCCCACGCGGGCGCGGCGCGCACGATTGCGCACCGCGCCCGCTTTTTATGTCCGCCGGCCGTGCCGCTGAAGTTCCTTCGGCGACACGCCGTGCACGGCCTTGAAACAGCGCGAAAAATGATACGGATCGGCGAAGCCCACCCGCTGAGCCGCCTCCTTCACAAGCCCGCCGCTTTCGACTAGAAACGCCGCCGCCAGGTTCATCTTACGACGCAAGAGATACTGGTAGGGGCTCGTCCCCTGAAATCGCCGGAACAGCCGGCACACGCTCGATTCCTCAAGCCCCGCCTCGGCCGCAATCTCGCGCAGCGTCATCAACCGATCCGCCTCCGCGTCGATCAGCGCCTTGCACCGCTGGAAATTTTCCTGCGCCGGATCGCCGTGCATGCCGATCTGCACAGCGTCCTCGATCTTGAGCAGCAGCAGTTCGAATAACTGCGCGCAGATCTCCCGCGCCAACTCGCC
>Ga0123337_10006941_pt1 | contig 10673 bp, 14 predicted proteins | sample frozenSSSSmetaG_FD_89792 | JGI IMG/M metagenome (GOLD analysis project Ga0123337, IMG submission 89792) | Glacier valley bacterial and archeal communities from Borup Fiord, Nunavut, Canada, to study Microbial Dark Matter (Phase II) -... | ecosystem: Environmental > Aquatic > Freshwater > Ice >...
CCCCCCCTACTTCCCCCCCCCAGGGGTGGGGGGGGGGGTGGACGCACTCTTCAGGGCCATGACGTATCCGCCGCTGGACTTCATCATCTGGGCGACCATGTCGTCGATGAGTCTGTGCTCGTACCAGATCTTCTTCTCCTCGAACTCCTTGGCGTAGGTGCTCTCATAGATCTCCTGGAAGATGTCCTTAAACCTGCCATCGTACTTCTTCAGGATGGTGTTCTTGGTGGCCAGATACAGGGGCAGGCTCTTGGAGATGGCCAGCTTGAAGGAGGCGTGCGCGAAGCCCGTGATGGACTCGTCGGTGTTGTACTGCGCCTGCGCGACACCGCCGCCGGTCGTGAACTTGTACACCTCGATCTCCTCGGGCTCGCCGCCCTCGGGGGTGAAGACCAGCGACAGCTTGCCGTTGCCCTTGATGACGGTGTCCTTGGCGCGGTATTGGTCGCCGAAGGCGTGGCGGCCGATGATGATGGGCTTCTTCCAGCCTGGGACTAAACGGGGGATACGGGGGATGACGATTGGCTCACGGAAGACGGTTCCGCCGAGGACGTTACGGATGGTGCCGTTCGGGGACAGCCACACTGCGGGAGGAAGCAAGTCAGCAGGGGGAGGCGGGATCCTGTGAGACGGGGGAGCGCATACTCTTCTTCAGCTTGAACTCCTCCACACGAGCCTCATCGGGGGTGATGGTGGCGCACTTGACACCGACCTGGTACTTGATGATGGCCTCGGCGGCATCCTGGGTGACCTGGTCGTTCGTCTCGTCACGGTACTCAAGACCCAGATCGTAGTACTTGAGGTCGATGTCGAGGTATGGGTGGATGAACTTGTCCTTGATGTCCTGCCAGATGATGCGGGTCATCTCGTCACCATCGAGCTCCACCACCGGGTTCTTGACCTTGATCTTCTGGAAGCCCGACATCTTTCTGGTATGGGAGAGTGTAGCGGGGGTGAAAGCGGAGTGGTTGGAGTTGTTGTTGTTGTATCTGAGGAAGATCGAAGAGGTTGAAGCGCGAGCGACGGGTCGAGATGAGAGGGAGGAGAGGGAGCGTGAGATGGCAGTTCGAGAGGAGTTCATGACGAATGAGCAGAAAGGAGGAGGCGGAGGGGGGGAAGAGAGATTTTCCTTGGGCTGGCTGGCTGGCGTGTTGGGCTGGGAGTGGAGGGGTCGGAGTAGAACTCAAGCGCGCGTCGGAAAGGGAGAAAGAGATGGGGGGCGGTTGAGGGCGGACGAGTGGGATTGATTGATTGATTGCCTCGGGTTCGGGGACCGGCGCTAGAGACTCCGGGCGAGGAGAGATGGGTAGCGGGTAAGTAGATGCGTACGATACGTATGATACGTACTAGCCGGCGAAAAAAGCCCTAAAGGGGTAGGTCAGTAGTGGACAGTAGTGGACAGTAGTGGACAGCAGTGGGCAGTAGTGGAGCGTAGTGGAGAGTAGGGGCAGTAAAGGCCAGTAGAGGGTCAGTAGAGGGTCGGTAGAGGGTCAGTAAAGGCCAGTAGTGCTCAGTAGAGGCCGAGATCGATGCGGCAGGGAAGCCAGGGAAGGATGGAAGCCAGGGAAGCCCACACAGCCAAGGACTGGACTTACTAAGCGGCGATGATATCTTTAGATGCTTATATGCTTAGATGCTTAGATGCTTAGATGCTTAGATGCCTATTCTCGCAATCCCTTCTCTTCTGTTCTCTTCAGACTCGGGCAGTAGTGGTGCTGTGCTGGCTGTGCTGTGGAGTGGAGTGGAGTGGAGTGGAGTGACAGAATTCTCCTCAGGACGACGACTCAGGTACTCAGGTACTAGACTCTCACGTGTTTGTGCCTTGTAGTGACCAGTGCTGAGTAATGAGTAGTGCTGAGTAATACATAATGCATCTGAATTCTATGCACTATGCAGCTCCTCTTTACTCTGATCACATCATCTCGCCCGTGCCGGCGTCGGCCCGTCTTTCGGAAGAACTTCCCTCGACTCGCACGCCCTCGTATGAGACCCTCCGTAACCGGCGCGGAATCATGGCGGAACAGCGGAGACAGCGACCACCTGTGGATTGCTTGTCTTGCCCAATCATAGAGACCATTTCTTCGGCGGACGGACACGGGCGCGGACACGGACACGGACGCGGGCACGGAGATAGGGGGGCGGAGGCTGATGATGGCACGAAGTTCATCCGTTCCCAACACTCGACTCGACTCGACGCTCAAAACTCAAACTCAAAACTGAAGACTCAAGACTCAAGACTCAAAACTCAAGAGCATAATGGCGCAATCCTTCGAAAGCGACAACGTGAAAGTGAGGTGCAGTAGCTTCAGGACGTGCTTCATGATTAGCATATCCTCATTTCCTTGAAGGCCTTCTTCTTTCTCCAGCCATATATCATCCTAAAATCTCATCATGTCCGACTCCTAATGATAGACCCACTGTCGCGTCGTGTCGTGTCGTGTCCTGCAAGCCACCAAGCAACCGACGAACCAAGCAACCAAGCAACCAACCAGGCTACCCTCACCTATGACTGACCACTCCATCGGTATCCCATGCTGAACGCCAATCCCAATACTACTCGCACATCCCAAGCCAATCCTACCTTTACCCGCTTTATTTCTCAACTGCCAAATACTCATCTTCCATGTCGACGTCCTCGACCCTTTCCGCCGATTTCTCCACCCTCTCCGCCCTCTCCGCCTTCTCCTTCCCCTTCTTGCCTGTGCTCGGTCGTGACTCCTTTTTCTTCTTCGTCGGCCTGCTCGATCCCCCTTTCGGCCTATACCCACCATCTTCATCGGCAACCCTCTTCCTCTTCCCTCCTGCAGGCGTCCTCTCCTTCGCCGCCGCCCCCAGATTGACATCGTAACCCATCCCATCCTCCTCCACAAACTCCACCGCGTCAGGTTTACTTGGTGCCGGTATTGCCGCTCGCTTGCCTGCTCCTCGTAACGCGCCAGGCTTCGTCGCGGCCTTCTCAGCGAGGCTCGCCGGCTCGCCATCCTGCAGGAATACCTTTGGCTCGTTCGTCCTGAGCCAGTTGTAGACTGACACGGGATTCCTCACCTCCAGATCCTTATCGCTTAGATGCAGTGGAGCCGGCGTGAAATCCGGATTGCTCGTGTATAACGTAGGTTCGCGTGCCAGCCCAAGAGACGCGTCAACCAGCGCCAGATGCTCATCCATACGGTCCGCCGAGACATATGCGACTGGCTCTGGCTTGTCCAGTGCAATCTCCAGGTCTCTAGCCATCTCAGGCGGCACGCTTGGGATATTGTAAACGGATGGCGGAACTGTCGTGACTTCAAATGGACGGTGTGGCACAGTGGCCATGAGAGACGCAAGGGATTTAGAGGGAGGAGCAGAGGAAGAGCGCTTTGCTGCCGTTGAAGTGCGAATGTACCCGAGGAGCTTGTTGTAAGATTCCTGACCGCGCGTCATGCCTTGTTGATCGGAAGACGGAGAAACCGTCGGAGGGAACGCAGGCGGAAGGGGAGTGATCGTGCTCCCGGGCAATGTCGCGCTCAAGTCTACGCGTTGGTTCGAGGGAAGATGTGGAGAGTTGTTCATATCGAGTAGCAGTTCGAGGAGTCCACTAGAAATACATGTCAGCACGCAGTTGCGCAGAGGCCTTGAGTTGAACATAGGATCGGGCAAAATGGCAAGCATACTCGTTTTCTAATCCCAATCGACGCGCCGTCTCGGCTGCTTCTTGTTCTTGCTTGTAGAGTAGATTGCTGAGATTCATCTTCTGGTCGAAGTCGAGACGCATCTTGCGATACTTCTTCCTGCAGAGAGCGCCCTGTTAGCAACTCGTCCGGATGTCAACATGAAAGAAAGCTGAATGGTAGATGATGTTCTTTGAATTGGAGCAATATGCACCACAGACAGTCAGAAAGAGAAAGAGAAAGATGACCCAACGCGTCTACGCACTTGAACGACTTGTACGTCTCCTTCGGGCCCTGCTTGTATTGATCATCGCCATCGGTCTCATCCATGGTTTTGATATGCGGCGTATGGCTTTCAGCCATTATTGATGGAGGCTATAAGCCTCGAAGACGTTGTTCAGATGGGCGGCCGTTGCGATATCGTGGTCGTTGTGATCTTGGGTCATATGTGTGATCTTTATGGCAGTGATCAGGTTCGCAACCTGTTGTCGCGCTTTGAGCCTCGTCATATTCTCGCAGCGTCCTGGTGCTTGGTCCTTGCCCGATGCGATGCGAGGCATTTCGGTGAATATTTATTGCGGATAAAGGCCCAAATCATTGATAGTTACGGCACGCCAAGTCCACCCCTCATGCAAATCTGAAATTATTTTGTACTTGCGCATGCTGTTGTAAGTTTCGAATTGTTTCTTGTAATTACCACATCAGCCACAATGTCTTCTACGAAGGAAGTAAAGATCAAGAAGGACAAGTCCAGCAAGAAGAGCAAGAGTGCTGGAAAGTCCAAGGTAGTCGACGAATCTCCCGTCGATGTCACCGAAGATGTCTCGTTGCCAGCTGCGACAGAAGAAGTAAAAGCCGAGAAGGACAGGAAAGAGAAAAGAGACAAGTCTAGCAAGACAAAAAGGTCTGCTGAACAGTCAGAGGAGACCGCGCAGGAGGAGGCGCCAATCGCAGAGCCAAAACCCAAGAAGTCAAAGCGAGTCCGCGAGCCTGAAGATGTCGCAGTCAAGGACAAGAGCCCGGCTCCAGAATCCATGGAAGTCGACAGCGATGAGAAGTCTGATGAGCCACCAGCCAAGAAACGCAAAGCTGTGATCGAAGGAGAAGAACTCGAAGTTGACGTTACGAAGCCCCAACCACCATCCAAGAAAGAGCTCCGTCGTCTCAAAAAGGGCAAGCCCTTGCCCAAATCCAAGACAGTCTCAGCGATCAAGGTTGCCAAACCCGACAGCGCAGACAAGGATGGCGAGGGTGAGGGCGAAGCGGCTGCAGATGGAGAAGAGAAGCCCAAGAAGCCCGAGCAGGAAAAGCGCTCCGAACACGGCATTTGGGTGGGCAATCTGCCCTGGAGCGTCAGCAAGGAAGACCTAAAGAGCTTCCTCATCAACAACGGCTCCATCTCCGACGAGAACATCACACGCATCCACATGCCGAGCCCCGATGACGGCAAGCCAGCCAACAAAGTCGAGAGCCGGTTCACGCGCACGCAGCACAACAAGGGCTTCGCATACGTGGACTTCTCGAACGCTGCGGACACCGACAAGGCGGTTGGGCTGTCCGAAGAGCTCCTAGGGGGCAGAAGGGTGCTGATCAAGAACAACAAGAGTTTCGAGGGACGCCCGTTGAAGAGCAAGGAGGACACGAAGAAGGAGGCCAAGGCGCCGAGTAAGAGGATCTTCTTGGGAAATCTGCGCTTCGACACCACCGAGGAGAGTCTGAAGGAGCATTTCGAGCGCTGCGGCCCTATCGAGACGTGCATGGTGGCAACCTTCGAGGACTCGGGCAAGTGCAAGGGATACGCCTGGATCACCTTCGAGGAACTCGAGTCGGCGCAGCGCGCCGTCCGCGGCTTCGTGCTGGAGAAGGAGGAGGATTCTGATGAGGAGGACACCGAGGACGAGGAGGACGACCCCGATTCCGACCCGGAGAACTACGCCGAGGCGGTCGCGAAGAAGGAGAAGCCGAAGAAGAAGGTGCCCATGAAGCGCGTCTATGTCAATATGATCCAGCGCCGCCCCGTGCGCATCGAGTTCGCCGAGGACGCCCAGGTGCGCTACAAGAAGCGCTATGGCGCGGGCGGAACGAAGAATCCCGCTGGCGATGCCGAGGCGCCGAGACCGGTGAAGGAGCAGAAGGTTGTTAGTGGTGTTATTGTGCCAAGCAGGAAGTCTGAGTATAGAACGGAGTATGCGCCCAGATTGACGGGTGGCATTGTGGAGAGTAAGGGCAAGAAGGTGGTGTTCTAGATATGTAGGCGGTTTTGCGGAATTGATATGCCTTGATACCCGCTATGTCGTCGATGCATAATGCCGTGCTTAGGGGATATTTTTGGACTATGGCTTCTCAATTCGTCAACCCCAAACATCACAATGTCATCGCACTGAAGAATCACAGCAACATATGGGATATACGATAATGGTGCACGGAAGAATATCCATTGAGACCTCGCTGTATCCATTTTGCCAACCCATGCCAAAGGAGCGACTGGATCGAGACCTCGTACATGCGGAATAGGAGAAGATTGTTGAAAAAAATACCAATCCTAAACGCCTGCGCTGCGAGAACATCCCTCACTCCATCCCCAAATATATTTGCACAGTGCTGTACATACAAGTACACTCGTACTACCACATCGGCTTTTCCGTCATCCCTATTGCAATCGTACACCAGGGCCGGAAAGTTCGCCGGCACCTATCGCCTGTCGTAAGGCTCAATCGTCGTTTTCTAGCTGATGCTTTTCGTCCTTCCATGCCCTCTTCAAGGGCCCCTCAGACCCAAAGATAGCCTCCCGATCACGCCTCATACCCTCCAGCACCCCCATCAACCCGTCGCTCCGCAGCCGTTCCAAGACGATGGTCATCCCCCTCCTGTGCTTCCCCTGGCCCTCGATAGTCCTCCTGCTCGCAATCGCCTCAATACTCCGCTGAATCCCCGCCGTCGACCAGCTCGCCAGAAACCCCCTTCTCGGCTCCTCGTCCGCAGTTGTATTTGTATTATGTTCCTCGGCCTCCACCCTCCTCGCCTCCGCGCGCGCCCTCAGCTTATCGCCCAACCGATCCCCCAGCCTGGATCGGAACTTGATGGACGTCGTCACAGCGGTGGTACCATCGTGCACATCTTCCGCCGCCGCAGCCGTGGCGTCGCGCCTATACTCCTGACGCTCGACGACGCTCAGGATGCCGGTCCAGTCGAGGTTGCGGGACTCGGTCTGCATCCAGCCCTCGCGGATGTCGACGGTGCTGGTCTCGAGGATGTAGGAGGAGCTGGAGCCGCCGGCGACATTGCCCTGGACGGACTTGGGGAGGAGCTTGAGGACGGCGGAGGGGAGGCGCGAGCGCTTCAGGTGGATGCGCGTGGTGGAGAGGCGGCCGGTGACGGGATCGATGTGGCGGTCGATCACATCGGTGGAGAGGACGTGGGTGCTGTAGGGATTGGGGTAGCGGAGAAAGTATGCGAGGGTGACGGCGGGGAAGGAGTAGCTGTAGGTGAAGGAGGTTTCGTAGAATTTTACCATTGCGGAGATGGATGGCGATGCCTAAGAACTAGAACTAGTTGTACATTGACGCTGGTCGATCAGAGTATACAGAGGAGAACAGAAGATGAGCAGTATTTTCGTCTTTGATGCTGTATGAAGGAGAAGAGGAGGGCGAGGAGGAGGAAGGGGAAAGGAGGATGAGGGGGAGCGGTGGTCTTATTGGGCAAATGTCGTGAGGTCTCCCAACTTTCTGCTGTGCCTCTGTGATTCTCGCCTGACAGCCAGTTTAGTCTTCCCCGGATTGGCCCATGTTTGGGCCGATCAACACGTGATAACGACAATGACGATCGTACGTGTACGGCGTAGATTTGCAGATTATGAGTATGAATATTATTCTATTAATATTAAAAAGCTATCTATAAAGGAGGATATATTTGTTCTATAATGTACATTAATTAAGTTGTTAAGTAGAATAGCCTCCTTCCATATGTCCGTATATAGCATATAGATAGCAGCAGAAGAGGTACATAGGTACATCAAAGCAATCATGTGACGCACCGCTTCCCAATTCAATATTCTGCCATCTTTGTTGTCGCAACTTTACAAGAGTCATCTCTCCCCCTCTATTTACTCCAACGGCCAAAACGACCACAGTTCGAGAAAGACAACCACTTCTCTGGAGTCCACCTTCCACCATCCCCCCTCAACTGCATACACGATGGCCGCCCCAGTTGCCGCCGCAGCTGCCGCCGCAGTTATCGACCCTGTCGCCGAGGAGACTGCCCCAGTCCTCCCTCCGAATCATTCGCACAAGCAGCTCATCGATCCGTGGAACGTCCAAGGCGAGGTCGGTGCCGACGGAGTGATACAGGCGATCAACTATCTCACTTTGGTCGAAGAGTTTGGGACGAAATTGCTGAAGGCCGACGGGATTCTGGAAAGATTTGAGAGAGTTACGGGGCATAAGCCGCATCGCTTCATGCGCAGAGGCATTGTGTTCAGTCATAGAGATTTGGATCTGATCTTGGATAAATATGAGCGCGGCGAGCCGTTCTTCCTATATACCGGAAGAGGACCAAGTTCAGACAGTCTACATGTGGGCCATACGATACCGTTCGAGTTTACAAGGTATGCACACTATATCATCCGAATGATCTGGATAGAAACCCTAAAGCTAATCGCTATTAGATGGCTGCAAGAGGTCTTTTCTGCCCCACTAGTCATAATGCTCACAGATGACGGCGAGTAGCCCTCTCTACTGATGTTGAGCTGGCATTAACAGAGATAATAGAGAAATACATTTTCAGCGAGAAGCGTACAGTCGAGGAGGTTATGGCATACACAAGAACCAATGCGGCCGACATCATATCGGTCGGATTCGACCTGAAGAAGACCTTCATCTTTAGCGACTACGACTACATGGGAGGCGCATTTTACCGGAATATTACCCGTATGTCAAAGCATATTACCCTGAACGTTGCCCGTGCTGTATTTGGCTTCAACGACAGCTCTTGCATCGGAAAGGTCCACTTCGGCTCTGTTCAAGGCGCCTCATCCTTCGCATCCTCCTTCCCTCATATCTTCGGCACAGACGAGTCAAAGACAAACCTTATTCCTTGCCTTATCCCCTGCGCCATCGACCAAGACCCATACTTCCGCTTGACCCGCGATGTCGCATCTCGACTGAAGTTTGCAAAGCCTTCCCTCATTCACTCTCGATTCCTCGATGCCCTCCAAGGTCCAGGAACCAAGATGAGCGCCAGCATCGAGACTAGCGCGATCTTTATGAAGGACACGGCAAAACAGATCAAGACGAAGATCAACAAGTACGCCTTCTCTGGGGGTCAAGTGTCCGAGGCAGAGCACCGCGAAAAGGGAGGAAATACGGATGTCGATGTTGCATATCAATACCTGACTTTCTTCCTCGAGGATGATGACGAGCTGGAGAGGATCAAGATCGCATATCAGAAGGGAGAGATGCTCACAGGTGAGCTGAAGGCGCTGTGCATAGCTGAGTTGGAGAAGTATGTCAAGGCCTTCCAAGAGCGTCGCGCACTGGTTACGGAGGAGGTGATCGATGAGTACATGAAGGTGAGGCCATTGGAGTGGACGGGCAATCCAAATCCGGTCAAGGCAGCACCGACGGAGGGATCGGAGAGTACACCGGGGCCAGTTGACGGAGCGCCGAAACTCACTAAGAATCAAGAGAAGAAACTGGCGAAGGAGAAGTTGATCGCAGAGAAGAAGGCTGCCAAAGAGAGGGAGAAGCAAGAGCAGCAAAAGTAAATGATACCAAAGAAGTAAAAATCATGAATGATGATAGAAGCTTAGAAGGGATTCATGTTTTTCGTGATTCGGAGTTCATAATTAGAGCACTAGATAAGATATGGAGACAATTAGGAAGCTGTGGAATGGCGTCTCTTTGCGATTGTTCATGCTAAGACTATGCCCTCGCAAGAGCTAATTACCCTCACTACCTCTTATTAGGAGGTAGCTTAGTTAGTATAGTATCTCGCTATAAGTCTACGCGCGTTCTACTAACTCTGAATTTTAGAATGCAAGACACTAAATTTAAATACATTTAACTTCCTAATAAACATAGTTAAGATAAAACTATATAGATTATTTAATAGCTTAAATAGTTTAATATATAATATATATTTAATACTTTATACATTATCTATTTACTTAAGTGTTATAGTACACCCTACTTAGTTAGTATAACCTATAGGGTTATATACAACATAGATTATAACATTATATAATAGATCTTAGAGATTAAGGATTAAAGTTTTAATCCTAATAATCTAAGGATCCTTTAACATAATACCTCTATATAAGTAGATAGCATTTCCTTAGATAAGAGCTTTATACTTAACTTAATATAGTATCTTATACATCTAGTAATGTATATACTTAAGATAGTATTCTTCTTCTTCTACTATTATTCTTAACCTCTTACCTTAATAACTAAACCTAACCTCTTAAGACTACCTCTACTTTAAAGATAGTCTATAGACGTTACACTTTAAGCACTACTCTTAAAGGTATTAGTTTAAGAACAACATGTTAATAGTTAGAAAAGTTAATAAAGGGAAATTCATTAAGACTGTTCTCAATTCTCAGTTCTATGGTTATCAACCCGCCTAGCACTAAATTTTAGGATATTCAGACCTCTTCCATTTTTACATTATGAGCAGGCAACGACTAAAACTATGTGCTGAATATAACTACAATGTTTGATAGATCTTCTCAGTTTCCTAAAACACAAGAAGTACAATTTTCTCTCTTTCCCCTACCACTTAAAGTGGCTTCAAATTCTAATCATGCTAATGTATTAACGGACTGCACAATTGTACAGAGCGGACGAGATTATGGCTACGATGGTGTTACGGCTGAGCGGTTAGCTGTGGATAGCTATGTCACGTGGACTTAGGATCACGTGATGGATATGAGGATATCATAGATAATATGTTATCTAGATATCTAGAGATATCCTTTAGCACGACGCCTCTATATAAGTAGATAGTATTCCCTTAGATAGGAGCTTC
>Ga0123337_10006942_pt1 | contig 10671 bp, 11 predicted proteins | sample frozenSSSSmetaG_FD_89792 | JGI IMG/M metagenome (GOLD analysis project Ga0123337, IMG submission 89792) | Glacier valley bacterial and archeal communities from Borup Fiord, Nunavut, Canada, to study Microbial Dark Matter (Phase II) -... | ecosystem: Environmental > Aquatic > Freshwater > Ice >...
AATGTCAAGGGGCAATTTGAAAATTGGTCGGATTGGTCGGGTAAGCCGCGACTTACGCAAACCGGACGCCAAGAATGGCGTTCCCTACGGAGACAGCGCGTTTTGGGACGGCATTCTTGCTATCCTTGAATTGTGTTCAACTGCGTAATGCGTAACTATGTACTATTCAATTCAGCCATCCGCAATCTTACAGCCGTGTATCCGCTGCTTTTGGGCGTTGAACGAAAATTCATCGATCAATGCCGCGCCGCAGGTCATCACGCCCGACTCTTATCTTGAGCTGGTCTTCAACCTGGGCAATCCATGCTACATCGGCGATAAAATGATTGGTGATGCTATGACGACAAAAACGGAGGTTTTGCCTCCTGTCTCGCTCATCGGGTTACGCACAACACCACTCAAACTGTGGACAACCGGGATAACGTGCGTGATTGGTATCCGCTTTTATGCGTGGGGTACGCTGCCCTTCGAGACGCTGAATATGATCAAAGCGGAGAATGCGATTGTTCCGCTGGGCGGCTTCTGGGAAAGCATCACGGGGCAGCTTGCCGAACGGGTGTATGCCAATAATTATGTTGGCGCGATGACCTGTTTGCAAGACATGCTCCTGATGCAATACCGGGACGCGTCGCGTGACATGGCGCTGATCGGTCGGGTTGCACATACGCTTTACACTTCCAACGACGCGCTGCGGATTGCGGATATTGCGGCAACCTGTGGACTTTCAAGCCGACATTTAGAACGTCTATTTGGTGATTTGATTGACGTGTCTCCTAAATTGCTGGCGCGTATGATTCGTTTCGAGCGGATTAGCTATGCCCTGTATGCCGCACCGGATGTCAGCCTGCGGGCTATGGCGTTCGAGTATGGCTATAGCGATCAGGCGCACTTCATCCACGATTTCAAAGCTTTTGCCGGACAGACACCCGGCGCGTTTGCGGAATGGGCGCGGCTTCATCCCCCGGATTGAGCATTTCTTAAAGCCTGTCGCAAATTTACAACGGCTTCGTCTTCGGGGTTTTTATAATTGCCGCATCAATAGTTTTGATGAAAGGTGATCCCACGATGGAAGCGATAGAACGTGTTCCGGTCCTGATCATTGGTGGCGGACCCGCAGGGCTTACCGCGGCGCTACTACTCGCGCGGGCTGGCGTCCAAACCGTCCTGATTGAACGTCATGCAGGGACTTCAATTCACCCACGCGCACGCGGGTTGAACGTTCGCACAATGGAAATATTTCGCGCGTTAGGGTTGGAAAGTGCGGTGCAGGCGGCAGGCGCAGCATTGGCGAAGAGCCGCTATATGCTGTTTGTCGAAACATTGGCGGGCAAGGAAATCAGGCGCGTAGCGGACGATGAATTGATGATCACGGGTGATACGCTGGCCGGGTTCACGCCGTGTAACTGGTCACAATGCGCCCAGGATGAACTGGAACCCATCCTAGCAGAGGCAGCACGGATCGCAGGCGCGCAACTGCGCTTCGATAACGAGTTCATTTCATTGGAGCAGGCCGCGGACGGTGTGACGGTCAGGGTACAAGAGCGGGCAACCGGGACGATGCGGACTATTCAGGCGGATTACGTGCTGGCCGCAGACGGCGTCCACAGCCCGGTACGTGAGGCTTTGCAAATCAGGCGAGTCGAGCGCGATGTGCAGGGCTACTATGTCAACATCTACTTTCGGGCAGACTTGAGCGCACTCGTCGAGGATCGCTGGTTCGGCATTTGCTTTGTCGAAAACCCGGAAGTCAACGGGCTGTTTTTAGCAGTCAACAATACGGATCGCTGGCTGTTCAATGCCGAATATCACCCAGACAAAGGCGAGTCACCCACCGATTTTACACCCGAACGCTGCCTTGAACTGGTACGCAAGGCGGTTGGCTTACCCGATCTGGAACTCGAGCTTCTGAGCGCGCTGCCCTGGGAAGCCGCTGCACGCTACGCTGAAAATTTTCAAAGCGGGCGCGTTTTTCTAGTGGGTGACGCCGCGCACAGTATGCCACCCGCAGGCGGTTTCGGCTTGAATACCGCTATTCAGGACGCGCATAATCTGGCATGGAAACTTGCGGCGGTCGTGCAGAAAACGGCTGCTGCGGCGCTACTCGAAACCTATCAGGCCGAACGATTTCCGGTGGCGGCGGCGGTAGTCGATCAATCGGTGCGCGATTATCAGGCCGATAGTCCCGACGCGCCCGCCGAATACGGTCCACCGGGCGGCGAACAATCCCCCGAAGAGGGTATGATCCAGATGTTGACGCTGATACTTGGGACACGCTATCAATCGACGGCTGCGTTGTCCGCCGCAAACGATGCGGGTATCAAGTCAGTCGTTGATTTGCGCGGTCAGCCGGGAACACGCGCGCCGCATCTCTGGCTGGAGTACAACGGTAAGCGCATCTCGACGCTGGATTTGTTCGACGGCTCATTCGTCTTGTTGGCAGGGTCAGCCGGAGATGCGTGGATGCAAGCAGCGCAGGACGCGGCGCAAGAGCTACAGTTGAATGCCTACCAGATCGGTGTGACCGTGAGTGACATAGAACAACGTTGGGCGGCAGCCTATGGCGTTGAGGCAGACGGCGCTATCTTAATTCGGCCTGACGGCGTGGTTGCGTGGCGAAGCGAGCCGGGTGATACGGCACACCAGTTACGAACGGTGGTGACTGGCATCATGGGTCACACATATGAGGAAGTCGGCGGAGAGAACCATGCGAAGTAAAGCGCAGGGCTAAAGCCATTACAGTTTGATTGCGTGAGGTGGAGAAGAGCAGACTGTAGTAGCCCGGCACATTCAAGGCCGGGCTTTTTTATATTTTGAAGGTTGACGGCTCCCCTACAGCAAATCCGGTATCTGCTCCGGGTGCATCGCGACCTTGACGCCCGCCGCCCGCAGTTTCTCGATCTTTTCCTCAGCGGAGCCGACGCCGCCTTCGACCATCGCCCCGGCGTGTCCCATCGTGCGCCCCGGCGGTGCGGTGCGCCCGGCGATGAAGCTGACAACGGGTTTGGTCATCTTCGTCGCGATGAATTCCGCGGCCTTCTGCTCATCCGTGCCGCCGATTTCCCCAATCAGCACGATTTTCTCCGTCTCTGGATCGTCCTGAAACATTTGCAGCACGTCGATGAAGCTGGTCCCATTCACCGGGTCGCCGCCGATTCCGACGCACGTCGTCTGACCCATGCCGCGCTGCGTGAGCGCATTCACCACTTCATAGGTCAGTGTACCGCTCTTCGAGACGACGCCGACATTCCCCGGCGTGGCGATGTAGCCGGGCATGATCCCGACCTTCGCCTGTCCGGGCGTGAGCAGACCGGGGCAATTCGCACCGATCAGACGGCTTTTGCTGCGATCCAGCACGGAGCGCACGCGGATCATATCCTGGATCGGGATACCTTCCGTAATGCACACGATGAGCTGGATTTCGGCGTCGATGCACTCATAGATCGAGTCCGGCGCGAAACGTGGCGGGACATAGATAATCGCGCAGTTCGCGTTGGTCGCTTCCTTGGCCTCGCGCACGGTATCAAAAATCGGCGTTTTGCCCTCGAATTTTTCGCCGCCCTTGCCGGGTGTCACACCGCCGACGACGTTGGTTCCATAGGCGATCATCTGCTGCGTGTGGAAGCTGCCCTCGCGCCCGGTGATACCGTTGACGATCAGCCTCGTGTTTTTATCGACGAGAATAGACATTATGCTCCCTGCGCAATCTGAACCGCTTTGCGAGCGGCATCCGCGAGCGAGGACGCGCCGACCAGATTGGGCAAGTGCGCCTCGTTGATAAGCTTCAATCCTTCTTCGCTGTTGGTCCCGGCCAATCGAATGACCATCGGGATCGGCGTTTTGACTTCTTCGAGCGCCTGCAAAATGCCGCGCGCGACTTCATCCCCGCGCGTGATGCCGCCGAAGATGTTGAACAGCACGACTTTTACCTTCGGGTCGGCGAGGATGATGCGCAGCGCGGCGGCCACTCGATCCGCCTTCGCGCCGCCACCAATATCGAGGAAGTTGGCCGGACCTACATTGGTCGCGCCGAGTTCATCCGCGAAATATTTGGTGAGATCCATCGTCGTCATCGCCAGCCCCGCGCCGTTGACCATGCAGCCGATGTTGCCATCCAGCTTGACATAGCTGATTCCGGCGGCGCGGGCGCGCGTCTCTTCGGGTGGTTCTTCCTGCAAATCGCGCTTTTCCGCGAGATCGGCATGTCGGAAGAGCGCGTTGTCATCGACGCTGAATTTGCCATCGAGCGCCATGATCTGCTCGCTATCACCCGTGCCGACAATCGCGAGCGGGTTGATCTCCACCAGCGTCGCATCAGAGTCGATATAGCAGCGGTAGAGCGCGCTCGCGATTTCTCCGAATTGCTTCCAGTGAGCGCGCGGCAGGCCGATTTCGGCGGCTACGTTGCGCACCTGAAAATCGCGCAGACCGAGCGACGGATCGATATATTCCCGGATCAGCTTTTCCGGCATCTCGTGCGCAACCTGCTCGATTTCCATGCCGCCTGCCGAGGATGCCATCAGCAGCGGGCGCTTCGCGGCGCGGTCGTTGGTGATGCTCAGGTAGATTTCGGATTTTATATCCACCGCCGGATCGACCAGCACCTTGTAGACGATGTGACCCTTGATGTCCATGTTGAGGATTTGCGAAGCCTTGTCGCGCGCTTCATCGGGGGTCTTCGCGACCTTCACGCCGCCCGCTTTGCCGCGCCCGCCCGTGAGGACCTGCGCCTTGATCACGACAGGCTTGCCCATCTCGCGTGCGATGTCGAATGCCTCTTCGGGCGTCGTCGCGACTTTCCCCTTCGGAACGGGGATTCCAAACTCGCCGAAGCGTAGTTTAGCCTGATATTCGTGCAGATTCACGGCCTCACCCCTGACTGAACTTTTCGGTAAAAATCAACAGGAGTATACCCCACATGCTGCGCGGCACGGTAGGGTCTCGGCGTGGTGACAATTAATGGAGACAGGGAAAGTAGTATCGGTGGGTACAGTTGACACCGGATTAGCGGACGCGCGGCGGCTCCGCTACAATTCGCGCGCAGTCATCATTCACTGAAGAGGCGCGACCAATGAAGCGAATTATCGCGGGGATCGTTCTGGCATTGCTCCTGAGCGCGTGCGGCGGCAATCAAACGCCCGTGCCGACGCCTTCCCCGACGCCACAGCCGATTGGCTGGGACACCAAAGCGGGTGCGATCCTGATGCGCCTGGACCGCATAGTAGTCGGTGAAGAGCCACTCGCCGCGATGAACCGCTTGCCGCTGTGTACACTCTATGGCGATGGCTATATGACGTGGATCAGCGCCGCACCGCCCATCGGCGAGGAAGTCTACGAGGCGCGCATCCCGGACGCGACGATCCGCGCGTTCCTCGATTATCTGGTGCGTGAGGCGCGCTTCTACAGCATCCCGGATTATGCAAGCAGGCAGCTCCCGCCGACGGGTCGCTACAGCGTCGATTCGATTGTCCTCGCGCTGAATGGTGAAACGCGCACGCTGCGCGCCTATAGCAACTGGGCTCAGGGTGAATTCGACAACCTGCTCACGCGCTGTACGCACCTTTCCGCGGAACCCGTGACCTATCTACCGCCGGGCGGCTGGCTCTCCGTACAGCCCGTCGCAGGGTCGCCCGACCCGGAAATTGCATGGGCGCAGAGCGCAGGCTTCACGCTGGCCGATGTCGCCGCAAGTGGCAAACCGATGTGGGTTAGCGGCAGTGTCCTCGCCTACCTGTGGACGACGACGCACCGCTCGCTGGGCGGCCTGCAATGGAACGAGCAGAACCGTACCTACCGGATCGGCTTGCAAGTGCCGGGACTCTCGCGTGAAGCCCCTGTTGCGTCAAACCCAACGCCGACGATGCCCATTTTCGTACCTTCCGCGACGCCAACGACACGCCCGACGCCGACCGATGCGCCGTATGTCCCGCCGACCGCAATCACGGGGACGCCTTCGTGATTTTCAAGTGAATTGACCAACGAACGAACCCGACTGCGCTAATCGATCCGCTCTGGCTGTACCGCGCGGCCTGTGCGCCCCGACTCCAGAATTGCGTGAATCACGGCTACATCCCGCAACGCTTCGGCGGGGGTGCTGTGTAGTTCCGCACCCGCGATGACGCGCGCAAAATCCGTGAGTTCGGCCTGAATATTATCGACCTCGAAAGTTTGTCCGGTGCTTTCCTCGCCCGTGCGGGAAACTTCAAGCTGCCGAAAGGTCGCGCGCAGATTGCCGCGCTCGCCGATGATCTGGATCGGGCCGTCGAAAGGGGTCTGGTTGGCGAAGGTCATGGTCCAGATGCCGAATGCGCCGCTCGCGAAGCGAAATGTCGCGCTGAATGTATCGGCGGGTGGCAAATCGTCGCGCACCTGCGTCACGAACGCGGAGACGCTCTCGATTTCGCCCATCGCCGCGCGCATCGCCGCGATATTGTGGACACCGCCATCGAGGATGAATCCGCCGGGGAAACTGTTATCACGCCGCCATTCGGTGTGATAATACTTGTTCTGCGGGTTCACGGTGGCGGCGGTAGACCACAAAAACTGGATCGGTCTGCCGATTTCGCCGCGCGCGATGATGTCACGGATTGCCGGGAACACGGGTTCGTAGCGGAAGTTCTCCGCGACCATCCACACGCGCCCGTTCTCCTGCGTGATCTCACGCGCGGTCTGGAGCAGCTCGCGACCGGATGCCACATGCGGCGCGACGGGCTTCTCGCTGATGACGTGCTTGCCCGCGCGCAATGCTGCCTCGATGATCGCGGGCTGCACCGCAATCGGCAGGATCACGTTTACCGCGTCGATGTCTTCACGGGCGAGCAGCGCTTCGAGGTCGGTCGTGGCGGTACTCCCCGGAACCTGCGCCGCGAGGTCGCCCGCCGTTTGTGCGTTGCGGCTATAAATCGCGACGATTTCATAGGTATCGGACAGGGCTTGCAGCGCGGGCAGGTGCGCGTCGCGGGCGAAGATGCCGCTGCCGAGGATTGCGAGGCGAATGCGGGACATTTTGTTAACTCCTTTGTTGCGGGGCGAGTCTGGATAGGGGTCGGCAGGGGCGGATGTACCCGCCCGACGCGCTATTTGCGAATCGAAAGCGCCAGCGTATTGGCTAGATTTTGGGCGGCCTGCGTCAACCATTCGGCGGCGTGTGCGGATGCTTCTTCAAGCGTGCAGGGTTCGCGGATAATGCTGAATGCGCTTTCGATGTTCATCTCCGCGAGGTCAGCGGGGCTGCAATCAAGCGTCCCGACCAATGCAAGCACCGGGATTTCGTGCCGCGCAGCTTCGGCAGCAATCGCACGGACCGCCTTGCCACTTGCGGTTTGCGAGTCGAGCTTGCCCTCGCCCGTGATGAGCAGCGCCGCGCCCCCCAACTGCTGGTCATAGCCGAGCAACCGGATCAGCGTTTCCGCACCCGGCGCAATCCGCGCACCCGTGAACGCGACAAGTCCCGCACCGAAGCCGCCCGCCGCGCCACCGCCCGCCGTTTGCGAGATGTCCGTATTCAAATCGCGCTGGATGATTTCCGCGAAGTGCGACAGCGCGGCCTCCAGTGTTTCGACGGCCTCTACATTCGCGCCTTTTTGTGGGGCAAAGACCGCCGATGCGCCACGCGAGCCGGTGAGCGGATTATCGACATCGCACAGCGCTACCAATTCGGCGTCGTAGAGCAGCCGTTGCAGCGCGTCCGTTTCGATGCGCGCCAGACAACTCAACGCCGCACCACCAGGACCGATCTCGTTTCCATCCGAGTCGAGCAACCGTGCGCCAAGTGCCTGCATCGCGCCCGCGCCGCCGTCATTCGTCGCGCTCCCGCCCAAGCCGATCAGGATGCGCTTGAAGCCGCGCTCGACTGCCGCGCGGATCAATTCGCCCGTGCCGTAGCTCGTTGCGCGGAGCGGATCGCGTTCGTGCTTCGAGATGAGTTCGACGCCGGAAGCCTGCGCCATCTCGATCAGTGCGGTTTGCCCGTCGGAGAACAGGCCGAGCGCCGCGCGTACAGGCTGCCCAAGCGGACCACGTACCGTGAGTTCGATGCGCTCACCGCCGAGGCCGCGCAGCGCTACATCAAGCGTACCATCGCCACCATCGGCTAGCGGCATGAGCAACGGTAACGCGGGAAGGCGTGAGCGTTGCAGCCCTTCCGCAATACAAAACGCCGCTTGCGCGGCGCTCAGGCTGCCCCGGAAGGCGTTCGGGGCGATTGCAATGTCCATAACAGGTCAGCGAACGAGGAACGCGACGCCGAAAGCTACCATGCTCAACATGCCGACCAGACCGACTGGGATATGTGAGACGAGCGAACGCGCGGCCTCTTCTTCGTACCAGCGGTCGAATTCATCCGCCGTGTGCTTCATCAGGCCGAAGGCGAGGACAGCGAGCAGAATGGCAAGTGCGAAACTGATGATTTGAAGCGTCACGCCGGACCTCTATCCCTTATTGCAAATCGTTCTCAATATGGTATTATACTAAAGAGCGCACTTGCGAAAAGCCCATGCGTTAAGTTGTAAGTTAACGGGCATTAAAATCGGAGCAGCAGTGGAACCCTCGTTCAATGGAACGGTGATGCAGGAGTATCTGGCAGAGGCGTATCGGCTGGTCGATTCGCAGGGCGGCGACCCGTATATTGCAACATCGGCGCTTGCCGAGCGGATGAACGTCACCGCGCCCGCCGTCTCCGCTGTGATCAAACGGCTCAAGGAGCGCGGCTTGATCGAACATGAACCCTATAAGGGAATGCGCCTGACGCAAAAGGGCGAGCATGAGGCACTGCTGAGTATTCGCCGCCACCGCCTCGCCGAAATTTTCATGGTCAAGGTGATGGGCTTCGATTGGGCAGATGTCCACGACGACGCGGACGCGCTTGGCGGGGTGATCAGCGACAAGGTTGCGGAGCGGATGGAACTCATGGCCGATTTCCCGAAGCGCTGCCCACATGGGGAGCCGATCCCAAGCAGGGAAGGCGTCATGCCTGTGGTGCAGGATGAACCGCTGCACAGCGTCGAAGCGCCTGCAAATCTGATCGTGAGCCGCGTCAAGACGCACGACCCCGATATATTGCGCTATCTGGCGACGCTCAAACTGACGCCCGCGCAGAAAATTCGGCTACTCAATCGCGCGCCGTTCAACGGTCCGCTACGCCTCAGCATCGACGGTCACGAGCAGGTGATCGGCTCCGAACTCGCCGCTGACATCCGTGTTTCACGAGTATAGGACTCCGTCGCCATGCTGAGTTTTGAAGAAGCCACGCAGCGCGTCCACGAAGCCGGAATGCGGATGACGCAGCCGCGCCAGACTTTGTTGCGTATGGTGCTGGAAAACGAGCAGCCATTCTCCGTCGAACACCTCTACGCGCAGGCGCTCGCGGGTGGGCTGGAATGCAGCCTTTCGACGGTGTATCGCAATCTGGAAGCGTTCGTACAGGTCCACCTCGTTGATGAAATACCAGGGGAAGGGACGAAGCTGTATATCTGGCATCGGCAGGACAGCGCGGGTCCGCACGTCTTTTGTCTGGATTGCCGTAAGATGACCGCGCTCGCGGGGATGCGCAGCCCGGAGAACGCGCCGTCGGCTTCTGATAGCGAACTGTTGCGCGCATTGAGTCAGAGTGGGTTCGATGCGTCCACGATGCGGATGATGCTCGCGGCGCACTGCATCACTAAATCCTGTGATACTGAAGAAGCATGACGCCAAGCGACAACCTGACCGTCATCGCGATTCTGGTCACAGGCGCGGGCAGCATCGCGTCGATGGTGAGCATCATGCTTGTGCTGTTGCAAGTACGCGCAACCCAGCGCATCGCGCGTGGCGAATTCTTGCTGAAACTGGAAGAGCAAATGCAACGCTATCAGGATCATTACAACGCGCTCATTGCGGAGGGTGGCTGGAAGCCTGACGATAACGGAATTTCGCTATCCGATATGGTCTTGTATATGACGCTCTTCGAGCAGATGAAACTGTTGATTGACCTGAAAATTCTCGATTTTCCGGTGTTTGTGCGACTCTACAGCTTTCGCGTGATCATTATTGTCTGCAATGATCACATCTACAACAAGCTGCTGTCGAATTTCAACAATACATGGCCGGATTTTGTCGGGCTGTGCAAGCGGATATTGCCCGAAGCGGAGAAACGTACATTGTTTTTCAAGCCGCAGCAAGATTTGTTCATCGAACGGGTTAAGGCGCTGCCAGAGCCGAAGCCCTGGCGTTAGTCTGGTATGTTGGGGGTAAGGCTTGACCGACCCAATGGGTACACACCCAGTTAGCGGCACATGGACCACCTACTCAACCTACACTGTGTCTGGCGGACGGCAGGGATGACCGAACCCGAACCCTAGCACCCGCTGGTCTTCACGAACTCAAGTTTTCAGAAGTCAGATTTAACGCCTGGCTCTTTGCATTTCGCTTGAATTTCGCTAAAAACTCAAAACCAAAGCGTAGATACGTGCCAGGATGGAGAAGCAACTCATGTTCAGCGAATTGATTCAGGAACAACCTATCAACCTCGAAACCAACCGCGCCAACCCGGATTTTTACAACTCCGATTGGAGCGACAGCAAGGACGACCTCGACGCCGAAGATTACGAGGAGATGCTCGAACCAGAAGGTTTGGATGAGGAGTCGGATGAGCCGTTCGATACGGAAAAAGCGATGGATGACGACGATTACGACGAT
>Ga0123337_10006944_pt1 | contig 10669 bp, 9 predicted proteins | sample frozenSSSSmetaG_FD_89792 | JGI IMG/M metagenome (GOLD analysis project Ga0123337, IMG submission 89792) | Glacier valley bacterial and archeal communities from Borup Fiord, Nunavut, Canada, to study Microbial Dark Matter (Phase II) -... | ecosystem: Environmental > Aquatic > Freshwater > Ice >...
CACCAATTATTCCCTGGGGACCGATGGAACCAACCTCATCACCACCGGATCAGCCGATTCCACCACCACGCACATCAACTACTACGCAGGTGGTGGCCTTTCCGGCACGATCGACCTCGGAGGCATCGCCGGGGGTTCAGGACCGGTCGCGTTCGACCTGGCGGGCAATCTGTTCTACGCGCCAGGTTACGGAGACTCGAGCATCTACCGCTGGTCCGCGATCGAAGTGGCAGCGGCGGTTTTGGGTAATGGCACGCCCTCGCTCTCCGCAAGCGGGCACCAGTGGCTCGACTATAGCGGTTCTTTCGGTTCCGTTTCCGGAGTCGGGTCGATGGTACTGGATGAGAATGGAAATGTGATCGTCACCCTCACCGATTTCACCAACCCCTCGTCGGTGGTGAAATTCAGCGCGGACGGCAACGGAAGTTTCGAAACCATCCTCACATCGAGCGACCGGCTCGGCGAACTGAGGCTGAACGGTGGGAATCTCTATTTGTCCCAAACGAACAACATCATCACGATCATCCCCGAGCCCTCCACCCTGCTCGTCGCATTGTCGGGTTTCGGGTTTTTCCTGAGAAGAAGGCGTTGAATTAACAAGCGCCGGAGGAGAGCGGACGTGTTCCGCACTCCTCCGGCAAATCCAGCATCCACCCGACGGTGGGCCGCCATGAAATCCAACCACTCCATCACCCTGCGGACCAAGGACCTTTCCTCCCTGATCCCGCTCTGCATTTTCTGGGGATCTCTCACCGCACTTCCCAGTCAGGCGGTCGCCGGGCCGTATTCGCCTGCCGCGGGGCAGCCGGGCTCCGATGCCATCGCCGCAGGTGATTCCCGCATCACGGCCTGGGCGACCGGGGCGGTGGTCGAACGCGGACCCACGGAAATCGGCTACGAAGGCAGCACTCTAGCCACCTATGGCACGGACGCCGCAGCCACTGGTCCGTCCGACGCCACTCCCGCTTCGCCTTATCCGGTCGTCTCGCTCGGTGACGGCGGCACCGCCATCCTCGAATATTCCCAACCCTTCGGCGATGTGCCGGGGCCGGATTTTGCGGTATTTGAAAACGGCTTCATCTCCAGCTTTCTCGAACTCGCCCACGTCGAGGTGAGTTCTGATGGCGTGAATTTCTTCCGCTTTCCCTCCACCTCCCTCACAGCTGCCGGTACTGATATTGGTGAAGGTGGAGCTGTGGATCCGTCGAATGTCCGCAATCTCGCGGGGAAATACCTTGCAGGCTTCGGCACTCCGTTTGACCTCGCCGAGCTCCGCAATGTTTCTCCGCTGCTCGACCTCCAGCGCATCACCCACGTCCGCCTCCTCGATGTCGTCGGCACCAACGATCCCTCTCTCGCCTCCTTTGATGCGGAAGGCCACATCATCATTGATCCTTATCCCACGCCTTACTTTTCCGCCGGCTTTGATCTCGATGCCGTGGGCGCGTTTTCCCCGACCGCCACCACCTATGCGGCATGGCTGACGGCCCAGGGAATCGCCGACACCGATCCCGCCGCAGACTCCGATCACAACGGCGTGCCGAACCTCATCGAGTACCTCACCGGCAGCGGAGCCGTCAGTATCACTCACACCGCCGCAGGAACGTATCTTGAATTTCCCCGCCTTTCCTACCGGACCGGCGGAAATCTGCGCGTGGAATACAGCTCGGACCTCGTCCATTGGAGCACTCTTGCCACATCCACCAATGGCGGCACCGTGACATCCACCCATGGAATCATTCCCGTCAGCGAAGCCGGGGAGGCGTTGAAACGGGTCACCCTCAGCCTCCCGAGCAACATTGCCCCCACATTTTACCGGCTCGCCGCCGAGCTCACACCCGCGCCATGATTTCGTCCTGCTGTGATCGGAAATCCAACGGCTTCACTCTGGTGGAGCTGCTCGTCGTCATCGCAATCGTTGGCGCACTCTCGGCACTCGCGTTCCAAGGCTTTGCGATGGCCCGAACGCAGGCCAACAAAGCCGTTTCCGCCGGAAATCTCCGCCAGCTTGTCGCCGCGAACCTCCTTTACGCCGCCGATCACCTGACCTACTGCCCCACCGATCTCGACGGTTTCAACCTCACCCGCTGGCATGGTGGCCGCCCTGCCGTCAGCGCCTCCTTTGATCCCGCAAAAGGCCTGCTCGCTGATTACTTGGGCACCAGCCGGCAGATCGGCAAGTGCCCCCAGCTCGAGCGCATGATCACCGCTTCCGCCTTCAATGAAAGTGGTGCCGGCGGCTACGGGTACAACAATACCTACATCGGCGGCGTCCCGTCGGAATATCTCAAGGCAAACCGCCCTGCCAACGTGCCCAATCCCACCCGGACCCTCATGTTCGCCACCACCGCCCTGGCTGTGCCCGGCGGTGTCCAGGAATATGCTTCCGCTGACCCGCCGAAGGAGGTGGATACGAACTGGCGCCTTCGCGGCAAGCTCCAGCCCAGCATCCACTTCCGCTTCAATGGACGCGCCCTCATTGGTTGGTGCGACGGCCACGTCAGCGAGGAACTCCCCAATGGATCTGCCGAAACCAACTTCTACGGCGGCAGCAACGCGGCCTCGAAAATCGCCTTCTGTGGACCCGCCGACAACAACGGCTGGTGGAATCCGCGAAACTGAGGGACCGCCGAAGGCAGGCGTGATACAGACATTCTTGTCTGTTCTTTGGGTGGCCGGTGCTGGTGAAAGAACAGACAAGAATGTCTGTGTCACGATGAAGATCCGCGGCACGCTGCGATCAGCTCATCGTGCTCCGCCTCCGTCTGCGGTGAGTCCACGCAGCGCATCGCCCATTCCCGCTGCGGCTCGACGAAGAGATCGTGCATCGGCTTCACGTGGCTGGAAAACTGCGCCCGCACCGATTCCTCTGTCCGCCCGCGCGTCAGCACGTCCCGCTCGATCCGCCGCTGCAGCCGCTCGTCCTCCGGGCAATCGACAAACACGCTGAACGAAAATTTCTCCCGCAGCCACTCCGGATGCAGCAGCCACAGACCCTCCATCACCACGATCGGCCGGCACTCCATCGCCCGCGTCCCGCCTTTCCGCACGTGGTTCGAGAAATCGTAAACCGGCACCTGTGCCGGCCCGCCGCTTTCCAGCGATTCCAGCACCACCCGCAGCGAGTCCCAATCGATCGCCGCCGGATCATCAAAATTCGCCCGGCACCGCTCTTCCGGCGGCAGATGCCCCAGATCGCGGTAAAAACTGTCCAGACAAAGGTGCCCGGCCTCCTCTCCCAGCCACTCGCCCAACTTCGCCGCCAGCCAGGTTTTCCCCGACCCACTGCCCCCCACCACCGCGATCAACCGGGTCTTGCTCGTCATTAACCGCACCCTAGTGAAACGGCACCCCACTGTCGATTTTACAAAGCCCATCCCGGGAAATTTCCCCGAAAGCAGCGGACGCAGGCGGGTTTTCCATTTCCCGCGTCCATCAAGGCGTTTGCCGGATGGGCGGAGGCGTTTTGAACGCCTGGGGAGACGTTCGCCGGGGTCCGCCGGACGTTGATGGGGGGAGGAAAGACGTTTTCCTGCCCCTTCCGGACACTTGGCAGGATGGTGCGGACGATTATCGCCCGCGCCGCGACATTCACCCGCCGCATCCGGACGTTTGCCGGCGGCGTGGGGACGTTTAGCGATCCCAAAATGACGTTTACGAGGGGCAAAAAGACGTTTTGCGTTCGGCGTATCAGTTTTCTGCAAATGCCTGGAAAACAGCGGCTTAAAATTCACCGCGCTAATTGATGCGGAGATGGCTGATCACTCCCCACCATACAGCGGCCGTCCGGTGGCGTCGATCAACTGGCTGGTGACGATGAGCAGGGTTTTCGAGCCGTCCGGGCGGGTTTGCACGACGAGACGCGATCCTCCGTCGCTGGAATAGCCGGAATCTTTGAGATCGGTGCGGCCGGTGACAGTGATTTTTTTCCCGGGTTCAGTGGGATCGGCGATCGTGTAGGTGTAGCCGATAGTGGTTTCCTGACCGAATCCCAAGGGGCTGCCTATGATATGGAGAGACTTGCCGACGTCGAGCTTCTCGGCGGTTCCGGAGTCGCCGGTGGGGACGATGAGTTCGCGGAGCATTTCATTGGTGGTGTTTTGGCCAGGTCTTGCCACGGTGCTTGGCAGCGTGGTGAACTCGGCACCTTTTTTGCCCGCAATTTCACGCATCATGGATTGCACCTGAACTGCGGTCATTTGCGAAACATCGGGAGGTGTCCAGTCGGAGCCGGCCGGGATTTCGACAACCTGCGAGGTGAATTTGTGCTGAATCGGTTTTTCACTGCCGAGCGTGTCAGTCAGCGCGGAAATCATCGCCGCATCGGCGCTGCTGGTGGTGTCCAGTTTCAGGCTTCCCGAGGGACCGAGAAACAATTGCGTGGAGGGATCCAGATGGAGTCCGGATGCTTTGAGAATTTCTCCGAGCGGTAATTTGACGGGAGAGGTTTCGACGAAGGAAGGGTTTTTGAATTGTTCAAAGCACGAGAGGGGAGGAATCCCGGCCTGCTCGATCAGCCGCGAAACGAAATCGGGCGACACTTTAACAGCAAGACTCACCTGCTTCCGGTCATCGGGAAACGGCTCGAAATGGTATGCCGTCTTGTTCCGGCTGACTTTCATCCCGGAGTAGGTGGCGAGGAGATGGACGGAAGAATTGAAATTCCGCGGGCCCAGTTTGAGTTTGAGTCTTTTCGTGTTTCCGGGCGGCAGATCGAAGGTGAGGCGCAGCGGAGTTTCTCCGGTTTTCCCACAAGTTTCCTCGTAAACGCCCATCAGTTTTTGCAGCGCCTCGCCCAAGGTCAGTCCGTCGATGACGACTTCCGGCAGCATGAATTCCTTGAGCCGCTCCGGAGCGTGCGTGGCCCGTGGGCCCGCTGTTTCGCGGTTGGCGACCTTGGTTCGGAAGGCGCCCGTGGCCTCGCGATCGCCATTGGATTCGGAGTTCTGGCGTTTTGTTTTGGAGGAAACGGTGTCATTCGCGCCAAACCGCATCGATCCGTAATTTTTCAGCCAAAGACCACAAGCCAGGAGGACGATGCATGCGATGGTGAAAGGGACTTTTCTCACGCTTCTGATGCTGGATTTCACTCAGAATTTGGCAACGGGAATTTCCATTTGGACTGCGCGCAGCCTGCTGCCGCTTTCCGGTCGGGCCAGCCTGCTGGCGGAGGGGAGGGTGGTTTGTCCCCAGTGCCGCATCCGTTCATGCCGCAGTCGAAGGTGGTGGGGGCATTCGGCTCAGCGGCACCGGCGAACCCAGCGGCGCGGCGAAGACGTGGCTGGCCGTGGCGAGGCTGCATCCGGATGTGATCCGGGAGGCGTTGGCGGTTGGCAAATAGGAGTTTCGGACGAAATGCGCCGCAGGGGGGCTTGCGGCGCGCGAAGTGCTTTGCTATGGCTCGCGCCGCTAAATCCACCTGCTTCAGGTTCCTCCAGAACCTCATTTTGAATGAAGCCCACTCCGCACAGTTCAGCATCGACTTCCGGACCGGACGGCGCACCGCCATCCACGCCGACAATTCCTGTGCGGAGCAGCGATCAGCTTGCGTTGCCCTTAACCGAATCCGAACGCGGGGCATCCTGGAAGTAACTCAGCTCGCTTCATCCGGGGAACCGCTTTCGCCTCATGCTTGGTTTGCCGCTGTTGCCGGACTCTCCCGAGACCGGGACGTCCCGCTGATTCCTCTCGATCAGCTCGGAATCCATCACGACGAGGACGGGCTCCGGAGTTCGAGTCTGCTCACCGCACACCGGAACGTTCTCGAATTCCTTCTTGAGTTTGTGATAAAAAAGATCATTTTTACTTCATGATCTTCACGGACTCCGCCGCCTTCAGTCGCAAGGTTTACGAGATCCTCACGGAAGATGAGCTCATCAGCCTTGAGCGCTTGCTGGTCATGACTCCCGATGCCGGGGACTTGATTCCCGGCTCCAAAGGACTCCGGAAAATCCGGGTCGCCAGCGGCGGCAAAGGCAGACGCGGAGGATCGCGGGTGATCTACTATTGGTATGTCACGCCGGAGAAAATCCAGTTCTGCCGCATCTACGAAAAGTCCAGCCAAGCCAATCTCTCCAAAGCCGAAGTCCAACAAATTCTCACCGAACTCGATCCATGAAAAAATCTGAAATCCAGGAAATCACCCGCGAGGTCCACGCCGTTGAGCGGGGTGAAATCGCCCCGGCGAGGGTGCGTGAAGTCACGCTCCTCCCCGGTGGAGCGATGCGCCGGGTGGAACTCGACCCGGAAACCTACCGTCGCAAACAAGCCCGCGCCTGGAAGGCCAAGACCGAAGCCGCCAAAGTCCGCCACGAACTCGATCTCACCCAGCAAGACTTCGCCACCATGCTCGGCGTCTCCCTCGCCACCATCCGCAAATGGGAACGCGGTACCGGCGAACCCAGCGGCGCGGCGAAGACGTTGCTGGCCGTGGCGAGACTGCATCCTGAGGCGATCCGGGAGGCGCTACTTTTAGGAAAATGACAAATGGCAGGATATTCAAATGGCTGGCAATTGGGGGCGGCGTCCTATTCATCCTCGCGATAGCGGCAATGCTTTTAGTGATCTGCGGTCCGCGACCTGAACCGGTTACCGGGACGAACCGTCCGCCATGGCTTCCTCCGGCAGCGACAAACATCTTCCACAAATCTCAAGAAGGATTTGGTTGGTGGCGTGCTGCGGAATTCACGATCACGGAAAGCGACTTCCGGGTTTATGCGAAATCGCAAGGTTGGCAATTGACCGAAAGTGAAGGTGTCAGACCGCCTGGCCAAATGGAGCTCGGCCGCCTTGCTATCGTCCGAAATCGCGATGGCGAGGAAGAACTTGTGGTGATTCCAAAGGCGCTCGTCTATGAGAAGGTCGTCAAAAACAACGGTGGCCTCAGCATCGCGTTTGATCTTGCGACCAACCGGGTATATTTCTCACAAAGTCATCGGTAGGCGAAAATTCTTGGACTGCGTGCAGCCTGCTGCCGCTTTCCGGCCGGGCCAGCCTGCTGGCGGAGGGTGGGGGGTTGGTTTGTTCACCAACGCCGCACACGTCCATGCCGCAGCAGGCTGCGGGCATCAAACCGGCAGCAGGCTGCACCCAGTCCATGGTGGTGGGTATCCGTCCCTCACCGGAACTTCAGCCCCAGCCCCTTTGTCAGCGCTTCGAGCACTTTCTGATGGGCGGTGTCGATTTCTTCGGTTTTGAGCGTGCGGGTGGCTTCGCGGTAGTGGAAGCGGTAGGCGACGGATTTGCTGTCGGCGGCGATCTTTTGGCCGGTGGGGTCGGTGAAGACGTCGAAGCACTCGGACGTGACTAACAAGGGCTCGGCGAGTTTGGCGATGACGGCTTCGATCTGGGCGTTCGGCGTGGAGAGGGGGAGTTCCATCGCGGCGTCGCGCGAGGAGCCGGGGAACTGTGGGAGGTCCTCGACGTGGCTGATGCCGTTGAGGAGCTTGCGGAGTTTTCCGAGATCGAGTTCGGCGACGAAGACGGGGGTGGTGAAATCGAGTTCGCGCTCGCGGGAGGGGGTTAGGCGGGCGAAGACGCCGATATTCTGGTCATCGACCTTGATGTCGCTGGCCAGTACGAAGCCGGGTCGGTCCTTCGGGGTGAAGGTGATTTTCCGGTCGCCCAGCAGGGCGGTGAGGATGCCTTTGAGATCGTAGAGATCGGCGGGGCGGTCGGCTTGGGACCATCCGGTGGGTTGGGCGGAGCCGGAGAGAAGCAGGGCGAGCGTTTCGCTTTCCTGGTCCTTGGCCTTGCCGCCGCCGGCGTTGCGGAAGACGCGGCCCATTTCGAAGAAGCGCAGGGACTTCGCCTGTTGGCGGACGTTTCTAGCAGCGGAAGCGATAAGGCCCGGAACGATGCTGGGGCGCATGACGGCGTGGTCCTCGCTGAGAGGGAGTTTCACGCGGATGACGTCGCCATCTTGCAGCGGGCGCAGCGGGAGGACGTCGGAAACCTGGGCGTCGGAGATGAGCTTGATGGTTTGGCACTCGTGCAGGCCGAGCGCGGCGAGGCGGCGGCGAAGGACCATGTCCGCATCGTAGGCGGCATCGACCGTGCTGGCAGGGACGAAGGTGCCTTGGAAACGCGAAGGCACGTTGTCGAGGCCGTGGACGCGGGCAATTTCCTCGACGAGGTCGATGTGGCGTTGGAGGTCGGCGCGGAAGGCGGGGACGTCCCAAGTGCCGTCGTCGAGTTTGGTCAGGCCGAGGCGGGTGAGGATTTCCTCGGCGTCGGCTAGAGGAATGGAGCCGCCCATGAGCTGGTCGAGCTTCTTGGCGTCGAGCGTGACGGGTTTGGTGAGTGTGGGTGCCACGCCAGCGACCTGAGTTGCGGAATCCACGGTGCCGCCGGCCACTTCGAGGATGAGTTTCACGGCGAACGCGGAGGCTGTCAGAACTCCTGCGGGATCAACGCCGCGCTCGAAGCGGTAGGAGGAATCCGAGGAAAGCGCGGTCCGGCGCGAGGTGCGGCGGATGCCTTGCGGGGTGAAATAGGCGGACTCCAACAGGATGTCGGTGGTGGTTTCCGTGACGCCGCTTTCGGCTCCGCCCATGACGCCTGCTAGTGCGAGGGCTGCGCCGGATTCGTCGGAGATGAGGAGATCATCGGTGGTCACGACGTGGGTGGAATCATCGAGCGCGAGGAAGGTTTCGCCCTCGGCGGCGCTGCGGATAATGATGTTTCCGGTGAGTTTCGCGGCGTCGAAGGCGTGCAGCGGCTGGCCGAGTTCGTGGAGCACGAAGTTGGTGACATCGACGATGTTGTTGATCGGGCGCAGGCCGATGGAATCGAGGCGTTGCTTGAGCCACGCGGGGCTATCCTTGACGGTGACGCCCTTGATGCCGACGGCGGTGTAGAGCGGGCAGGCGGCTGGCGCATCGATCCGGATGTTGACCGAGACGTTGGTGTTAGGCGCGGCGATTTCCAGTGGGAGCAGCGGAGTTTTCAACAACGTCGCGAGCTCGCGTGCCATGCCGCGGTGGCTGAGGAGATCGGGGCGGTTCGGGGTGACTTCGAGTTCGAGCAGGGTGTCGGAATCGAAGAGTTGTTTGACGGGCTTTCCGATTTCGGAATCCGGCGGGAGGATGAGCAGGCCGTCCTCGCCGGCTGGCAGGCCGATCTCGGCGGCGGCGGCGAGCATGCCCTTGGATTCCACCCCGCGCATTTTGGTTTCTCCGATCGTGAAACCGCCTGGCAGTTCCGCACCGGGAAGGCAGCAGGGGACCTTGTCGCCGACCTTGTAGTTCTGGGCACCGCAGACGATCTGGCGGAGGGTTCCTTCTCCGGCATCCACTTGGGTGACCTTCAGTTTGTCTGCATTCGGGTGCTGGACGGCTTCCATGATCTGCGCGACGACGATCTTTTCCGAGGCGATGCCTTTGGAAACGATGCCTTCGACTTCAACGCCTGCGAAGGTGAAGAGGTCGTCGATTTCCTTGATGGATTTGCCGGATAGATCGAGATGGGTGGCGAGCCAATTTAATGAAACGTTCATGGAGAGAAGAGGAAGAAGTTTTAGCCGCAGATGGAGTCAGATAACCGCAGATGGAATAAGGGATGAAGAGTTCGAGGCACCGCGAATCTGGCGAATCCAGCGAATAAGAATTTTTGAATCTTACCTGCATTCATCTGCGTTCATCTGCGGTTCATTTTTATTCTTCAGGCAAACTGCTTGAGGAAGCGGGCGTCGTTTTCGATGAGGAGGCGGATGTCCTTGATGCCCCAGCGGATCATGGCGAGGCGGTCGAGGCCCATGCCGAAGGCGAAGCCGGTGACTTTTTCGGGATCGAAGGCGTTGTCCTTGCGGGACTTGTTGATGGATTCGAAAACCGCGGGATCGACCATGCCGCAGCCGGCGATTTCGATCCATTTCGGGGTCTGGCCTTTCACTGTAAGTTTCACGTCGATTTCGAAGCTCGGCTCGGTGAAGGGGAAGAAGTGCGGGCGGAATCTAACTTCCGTTTGGGTGCCGAAGAGTTCGCGGAGGAAATATTCGAGCGTGCCCTTGAGATCCGGCAGGGAAACATTTTCACCGACGTAGAGGCCTTCGAGCTGGCTGAAAACAGACAGGTGCGTCGCGTCGATCTCGTCGCGGCGGTAGGCGGAACCGGGGCAGATGATGCGGATCGGCGGCGTCTGGGTTTCCATGGTGCGGATCTGCACGCTGGAGGTGTGGGTGCGGAGGAGTTTTCCGGAGTCGAAATAGAACGTGTCCTTTTCGTTGCGCGCCGGATGGTCGGCGGGCGTGTTGAGGGCGTCGAAGCAATGGAACTCGTCCTCGATTTCCGGTCCGTCGGCGAGCGCGAAGCCCATCCGGCGGAGGATGCGGATGGCTTCGTCACGGATCAACGTGAGCGGATGCAGCGAGCCGGTGGAAACCTGGCGGGCGGGCAAAGTGACATCGATCCCGGCCAGCGCGGCGCGGTCGGCGTTTTCGCGGAGCGCAAGTTGCTTCTCCTCCAGCGCGGCGGTGATGGCGGTGCGGGCGGCGTTGAGGAGCTGGCCGACGGCGGCCTTGTCCTCCTTCGGCACGTCCTTGATGCCTGCGGCGACGAGGGTCAGGGTGCCTTTTTTGCCGAGCACGGCCACGCGTGCGTCATCGAGCGCGCGCTCGTCCGCAGCGGCGGAAATTTGCGCAAGCGCTTCAGTTTGGATGGCTTCGATTTGC
>Ga0123337_10006945_pt1 | contig 10668 bp, 7 predicted proteins | sample frozenSSSSmetaG_FD_89792 | JGI IMG/M metagenome (GOLD analysis project Ga0123337, IMG submission 89792) | Glacier valley bacterial and archeal communities from Borup Fiord, Nunavut, Canada, to study Microbial Dark Matter (Phase II) -... | ecosystem: Environmental > Aquatic > Freshwater > Ice >...
AGTCCGGCCAAGTTCGGTATAAATGTAGGGTGGTCCGGTCAACTCCGAACCACAGTCCGTTTAACCTTGAACAAACAATTTTGTTCAAAGTGTCAAAAGTCCAGCTATTTTTGGTATGTTACAGTTCCTGTAGCGAGCGCTGCCACAGGCCGCGCATGGACGATAATCCGGCTCAGATACGCGCTTTGTTGCGCGTTCCAATCGTCGCAGGTGATCAGGGTAAGTTCCTCGTAGCCATGATTGCGCATCACCTCAAAATCATCCGGCTTGACCTTACGCACCTGCGTCACGGTATATTGCATCACCTTCGGTTGCGGGCGTGCATCGTTGAGGATGGTAATCGGGTCGCCCGGCGCAAGACGGTGTAAATCGGCGAAGGGACCCCGCGCACCATCCTTGAGTTCGACATGCCCGGCCAGTACGACGTTTCGCCCGTCTCCAAAGTTCGCGGTCCCCTGCAAATGCCCGGCCAGATTGCCAAGATGCGAGAGGTCCCACGTATCGGCATTCAGCGCATAGTAGAGTTCGGTGAGCTGCGTCGATAGCCCCGCCTTGTCGGAGATGATGCGGAACACTGGACCGGGTTGCGTCGCACTTGCAGCAGCAGTCGGACGAAGCACGATCAGGGTTGATGGCGGCGTGGCAGCGGGTGGTGCGTTCAGCAGCGGGCGCACGACCTGATACAGCGCAAAGGCAGCGACAACGACCCCAATGATCAGCAGGCCTGCCAGGATATGCAGTGGGGAACCGGAAGATTTGCGTGAGTACACGACGAGAGAACTCCGAAGATAGGCAGACTGGTATGTATTAACCCGGCACGGAAGCAATCGTTAGCCGAGTTTGTCAAAGACTTTGTGAAGTTCGCGCGCTTTGGCAGTCGTCAGTTGCGCGATCCGGTCGTTCGCCTCGCGTAAGCGCTGGCTCAGTACGTTGATCAGCTTGAGCGAAAGATCGGGATACTGCCGCGTGAGCGCGATCAGAGGTTCCCGCCGCAACCGCAGCACGAGCGTATCCTGCGTGGCAAGTGCGCGTTCAGTACGCGGTCCGCCATCGAAGAGCGTCATTTCGCCGAAATACTGGTAGGCTTGCATCGTCCCGATACGCAGCATCGACCCCTTGCGCAGGCCGCCCTCGCGCTCAAGCGCGACCCTTCCGCGCACCACGACATAGACCGCGCCGCCCGGATCGCTCATATTGAAGATCACGGCGTCTTCGTTGAACACTTCTTCTTCAGCGACCGAGGCGACGATCTTCAATTGGTCGATGGTCATGCCGCCGAAGAATGCGACTTCCTTCAAAAAGATGATTTTTTCAATTGCAGAAAGCATTCCCGTCTCCTGTACTACAGCTTCGCCGCCCGTGTTGAGGATACTTCGCGCGGCGCGCACCGCCGTTCGTACATCTTCCCCGGCTTGGGCGTTTTCGCCTGCGCGCAGCAGACCTTCAAGCTGCGGACGTGTGAGCAATTCGCCGCACGGTCCTTTCGCCGTTCCGATCTCGCCGAGTGCGTAGAGCATCACCGCGCGCAGCCACACGTCGGTTTTTTCATCGGCCAGCGCAAGGATGGTCCCGCGTGCGTCGGCGTGAAAACCGGATGCGTCGCGGCTGAGTGCGAGCAGCTTTTCGGGCGGCAATTCGCGGTCGAAGATCGGACCAAGCAGCCGCGCAATTTGTGGCGTACCCAGTGATTCGACCGCTTCCAGTGCGTTTGCACGGCGACGCGCGTCCTCGCCTGCGAGCGAATCCGAGATGATACGCACAGCTTTCGGGTCGTTCTGCGCCGCAAGCAGCGTGAAGATTTCGTCCAGGCGGTCGCGGTTGCGCTCTTCCAGAACGGAAATCAAAATCTGGACGCTGCGCAGTCCTGCACAGTCGCGGAACGCAGCGCGCCGAGCAATGTCCAGATAAATCGCGGTCAGGTTTTCGTGAATGAAGGCGCGGATCGGCTCTACAGCGCGCTCGCGGTCGATCCGGCTGAGTGCTATCGCCGACATCCGTTTAAGCGCGTGGTCCTTGCTCTCCAACCCCTTATAGAGCAGCGGACGTGCCTGCGCACCGCTGCGTACCAGCGCCTCGACCGCCGTATTGCGCAAATCCGGGCTGGGGTCGGTGAGCGCCGTGAGCAAAAGCTGCGGTGTATCTGGCGTGCCGAGCCGCGCTAAGATCGTGAGCGCCGCCTGCCGGATGCGCTCCACCGGGTCCGCGAGCAGCACGCGCGCGCGGTCGGCAAGCACGCCAGTTTGTGCCTTCGCGATGCCGCGCTCCGAGAGGTGTTCGATGGCGATAGCCGCTTCCAGCCGCACGCCCTCATCCGTGTCCGCGACGAAAGGCAGCAGCTTTTCCATGAAACGCGCATCACTGGCTTGGCCGAGGACCTCCACACCGCGCGCTCGCCAACGCGGATCGGGGTCGCTCAGGTACTGGTCGAGGATGTGCAGGCCATCCGCTACATACTGCGGACTATTCGACTGAATCAGCGGCGGCAGAACTTCGATCTGCACCTCGCGCGAAGGGTCTTTGGAAAGTTCCAGCGCGAGCGGCAGGAAGCCATCGCGGGTTTGCCCGGCGCTCTGGCGCAGGCCGGAGATCGCGGATTGGCGCACGCGCGCATCCGCATCGCGCACCGAGTCGCGGAAAAGCTGCTGCACCGCCGCGCCGCGCAAGTCCGCCGCCGTCAGCGTATCCAGCACCGCCGCGCGCACTTCCGGCGAACCGTTGCGCGCGGTCTGCACGAGCAGCGGAAGCGAGCTTTTGCCACCGACATCGGCCAATAGTTGCGCCATAAAGACCGTCAACTCCGGGCTGCTGCTGTCTCGCAGCCTCGCGGAGAGCGCTTCGAGAGTCGCGCTATCGGACACCTGTACTTCGCCCGCCGCATCGAGCAGGAACGAATAATCTTCCTGCTTGAGCATCGTCACCAGCGCAAGTTTATATTGCCGCCGAATGATGAATACGCTCACTGTATAGGACAGCGCGAGCAGCACGATCAACACCGGGAACAGCTTCGCTCCACCCGCCGCACCGGGCAGCGTGAGCAGCAGGCTACCACCGATTAGAGAGCCAATCGGGACAATCAGGCCGCTGATGAAGGCCCGCGCGCGTCCCTTTACACGCAGCGGAACGGCGTTGTAGAACAGGTTGTCCAGCGTGATCCGAAAGCCCGTGCGGAACGTGGTTCGGTTGAAATAGGCCGCGCCCGCCGTGAGGATGCTCGGCGCGACCGCAAGCCCGGCGGATATACCCAACGTGCCGAATGGAAAAATAAGATTGGCGTTGCCGAGGCCGAAGCGGTTCACGATCCGGCTCAGGACGAAAAGCTGAATCGGGAGCAGCAGCAGGTTGGTCCAGCCGGTCAGCGCCCCGGTGAACTCCGAAACGGCTTTCACGGAGCCGAGTTCGCGCACGAGGATTTGACTTGTCTGGTAATTCACCAGCGCGAAGAGGACCGTCATCAACAGCGTCGAGAGCGCCATCCAGCGTAGAAAGGTCGAACCGGAGACGAACTTTGCGCCCTCACGCATGTTCTGCAAATAGGTTGTGCGGGCTGCGGGACCGCTCGAAGGCGTCTCGCGCATCCGGCGCGGCATCAGGAACAGCCCGATCCCGGCCAGCGCGATCAGCACCGACCAGAGCAGGATGATATTTTGCGGCGGGAAAATCGTATTGAGCAACGGCATACTCAAGCCCGCGATTGCGCCTGCCGGACGCGCCGCCGTACTCAGAAACGGTGCGATACGCTTGGCCGCGCGCGTGTCGTAGAGGCCAATCACAAACGTCCACCAGTGCAGCACGAACAGGTCACGCACGATGTGCGAGAGCAGGTACAGGAAGGGGTAGGCGATGCCACCCTGCCCGACGCCGATCAGCAGCCGCCCGAACCAGATCAACACGACGAACATGGCGAAGATGCCAAGCGCCAGTTTGTCGTTGCTGACACGATCCACGAACGAGGCATAGACCGCGATAACGACGATCCCGATCACTGCATCCGCGATGAAGGTCAGCGAAAGGAACTGCACGCCGACCTGCTTGAGGAAAAGCGCTTCGCTGATCGTCTCGCCCCAGGTCATCCCGACGAGGAACAGGCCGCCCAGAAAATAGAGCAGCAGCACGCGCGGCCATTCATTCGGTCGGATGTCGAAAAGGGCGCTGATCGCTCGCAGCATGGTCGCCTACGTTCGAGTACAAAAATGCCGGATCGGATACACCCCAAAGTGTACCGTGTCCGGCAGGGGCGCGATATGGTGACAGATCGCGAATGTGACTCAATCGATACGCTATATGCAAGTGGGGCGCGCTCAGATGGCTACGGCTGCGTTGGCGGTTGAGGTCCGCTGCTGGCGCGTTCGGCTTTCCCCTTTTCCGCATCGACGAATGCCTGAATCGCTTCCGGTGTGCGGATCAGTTGACCCCACTGCGCCGTCTCATCGGCCATCACGCCGAGCGCTCCAATAGAAAAGGACTGCAAGGCATTTCGATATTCGGGGACAGGCATTTCCGGGTCTGGCGAAAGCGCGTCGGCGACTTCCAGATTTTCAAGGGCGGCATCGTAGATCGCGATCAGGCGATCCCACTGGTACAAATCCGCGAGGATGTTCAGCGCCGCTGCAAGCGAGGGCATAATCACCGCTCCCCATGTGCAAATGCTCACGATGATTTGCAGGTTCCGGCAGGCATCGACCGCCATATTCACCGGGCAGCCGCCATTCGGGTCGAAGGCGCTCGTCACGAGCAGCCCCGCAAGCGCCGACGCGACCCCGGTTCCGAGCGCGAACAACGCGCGCAGGCTGTTGACCTGTCGCGACGCACTACGGTGGCGTTGACTCGCGGAGGTATAGAAGCGCTTCTGGTCATCCAACGTGAATCTGTTGAAGAGGCGGTACATCGCTTCCAGCGTGGCACGTTCCACAACCGGGTCGGCGGCTTCGGGCGGGTTCGTATTGTTAGTCATGAGTGTCGCTCCTTATTTTGCGCCCCCGCCGGGGCCTTCCTGTTCGGGGAAAACGCCCCGGTTGATGTCTGCGGCGCGGCGGCTGAGAAGCATCCGTCGTTCGTAACCCAGCACCGCGTCATAAGGCGGGAGGTTGATCAGATAGCGGAAATATTCGCGGCGCAGCGACTCGGCACGGCGGCGATTGTTCATCCATGCCGGGAATGGCGGCTCGCGTCCGCTGATCGTTGCCAGATAGGTCGCCATCAGTGCGATGAGTGTCTCCGCAAAGGCCAGATATGGAATTACGCGCGGCGCAGTGCCGAGGTACAGCGCTTGGAGCCCACCGATGATTGTCGCGACTGTCGCCAGAGAAATAAAACCGATCTGGTATTTGCGGTAGCGGTTTTGCTGAAGCGCAGCTTCGGAGTCACGCTGACGGAACAGCCGCAATAGTTCCTGTTCCAGAAAGGCGATGTCGTCCCGGACACGCTGCTGCGCATGATGGTCAAGCCCGCGCATCAGCTCGTTCAGTTCGTCGATCTTCACCAGTTGATAGTTCGGGTCTGCCTTTGGCAGATTCAAATAGGGAAGCTGCTTGATCCATTCCGGCATAGAGTCGCGCCAGCGGCGTTTCTTTTTGGCCTGCGTACTGGGCGTGGTCGGGTCGGGAACCGGTGAAATAGTCGTTGGAGTAGATGGTTGATCGCTCATAGAGTCATTCCTATTGCCAAAAAGAGCGGGGTTCGGCACGCAGCAACAGCATAGACCGCGTGCCTGTTTTGCGCAAGCGATGCGCTATAATGCGCGTCGAAGTCCACTGACGAGGCGGCGAGATGCCCGGTTATACACCGGAACAACAACGCGCGATTGAGGTGCGGGGTCGCGATGTGGCGGTCCTCGCGGGCGCGGGCAGCGGCAAGACGAGCGTGCTGGTCGGGCGCTATCTGGCACTGCTGCGCGCGAACCCGGAGTGGCCTGTCGCCAGCGTGGTCGCGATTACCTTCACGGATAAGGCCGCACGCGAGATGCGCGCCCGCATCCGGCAGGAAGTCGCGTGGCTGGCCGCCGAAGGACTGGATCGCGCATTCTGGACCGAACGCCAAAGCACACTCGACAGCGCGCGGGTCAGCACGATTCATAGTCTCTGCGGGTTGCTACTGCGCGCCAATGCCGCCGAACTTGGTATGGACCCCGCCTTCCGCACGCTGGATGAAGCCGACTCTGCGCTGCTGCGCGCCGAAGCCGTACAGGATGCGCTCGTCAGGATTGCGAATTCACCTGCCGCGCCTCTCTTTGAACAGTATGAAACACGCGAACTACGCGCCGCGCTCCTTTCCGCGCTCGATTGGGACCTGCCGCCGACGCCAGACCCGGATGCGCTCTGGACCGCGTGGGAGCGCGAATTTGTGGAACGGATGCGCGCGGTGATTGCCACGCTTCAAGCCGATAGTGCCTTCATCGAAGCGTTGGAATGGACGCCTAATCCGCTCCCACCCGACGATGACCTGATCGCAAAAGTGCTGTACAAAGTACAATCACGTAGAACTGATATTCTATCAAGCGTTCCAATGCTTGTCCAGTCCAGACTTCGATTGCTTTTGAGTGACATTCAGTTAAAGGGCGGTAAAGCAGACGCATGGGGCGGCAGCGCCAAGTTTGAAGATGCGAAAGCCAGGCTCAAGTGGCTGCGCACACGGGCAGATGATGCTATCAAACAGATTGGCGATCTCACACCCGCGCTGGATGGCGAAGTCGCGCGGCTGCTCCCGCTCTGGTACAGCGCGATCCAGACTGCGCAGGATGTCTATCGCGAAACGAAGCGAAGCCAATCCGCGTTCGACTTTGCAGATTTGGAACGGCTCACGCGCACCGTGCTACAAAGCGAAGGCGTCCGGGAGCGCTACCGCGCGGCAGAGTTCAACTATCTGCTGGTCGATGAATTTCAGGATACGAACGACGCGCAGCGCGATATTGTCTATGCGCTGACCGGGGACGCGGGGCGGCTGTTCATTGTCGGGGACGTGAAGCAGTCGATCTATGCCTTTCGCGGCGCGCAGGTGAATGTCTTTCGCGAAGTGCAGCGCGATATTACAGCACGCGGCGGCGAAGCGGTGTCGCTCGCTCGCTCGTTCCGCACGCATCACGCGCTTGTCGAGTGGGTCAATCGGCTGTTCGCGCCGCTGCTTGATAGCTACGAGCCGATGATTGCGCACCGCCCGACGCCGGATGATTTCGGCCCGTGCGTGGCGCTCACACTCATCGATGAGGCACAGATCGAGAAGGTACAGGGTAGAGCTGACCAGTTGCGCGCGTGGGAAGCGCACGAGCTGGCAAAGCGCATCGCATCGTTCGTCACCAGCGGGCGCAAGGTCTGGGACAAGGCGCGCGGCGAGTACCGCGAGGCGCAGTACGGCGATTTCGCGATCCTCGTTCGTACTTACAAAAACATGCCGTTCATCGAGGACGCACTGCGCGACAAGCGCATCACCGTCGTGACGAACGCGGGACGCGGCTACTACGGACAGCAGGAAATCCGCGATTTGTTGAACCTGCTGGCCGCGCTCTACAATCCGGCGAATAACCTCACGCTTGCTGCGGCGCTGCGTTCGCCGCTATTCAGCCTGCGTGATGATACGCTGCTCATGCTGCGGCTTGATTCACCCAAAACGCTCTGGTCCGCGCTGATGGCTGCCGTGCCGGATAGCCTCGCGGACCCGGACGCGGTGCGCTTCGCACAAACGACACTGAGCGCATTGGCGGCTCTCGCCGGACGTGTCACGGTTGCAGCATTGATTGGCGCAGTGCTGGACCAGACTGCGTTTTGTGCGACATTGACCGCGCTCCCAAACGGCGGGCGTACCGTCAACAACGTTGAAAAGCTGCGCGAGATTGCGCGCGAGAGTGATACCCTTTCACTGGGCGAATTTCTGGAAACGCTGGACAGCCTGAGCGAAGTCGAAGCGCGCGAGGCCGAAGCACCTATCGAAACTGAAGGCGCGGTGCAGGTGATGACGGTTCACGCCGCGAAAGGGCTGGAGTTTCCAGTCGTCGCACTTTTTGCGTGCAGTGAGGAGCCGAACCGACCGCCGCAAACGCTGCTCTTCGACCGTCGGCACGGGCTGCTCTGCGACCTGCACGACGAGGCCGGGAAGTCCTTAAAGCCATATATGTGGGGGGTGGCGTTGCGCGACGCCGAACCGGAAAAGGCACAGGAGGCGCTGCGGCTGTTCTATGTCGCGGCCACACGCGCGGGTGATTACCTGTGGTTGAGCGGGGCATGGTCGAACGGGCAGCAGGGAACGTGGCTCGCCGCTGCGCTAAGTCAGGCAACGGGCGAGATGATTGAACAAACCTTAGTGAGCGAGCCGCCAGTGGAATTGTTTGCACCGCCGCGTGGATTGGCTGAAAGCGCTTGGGAGCGCCTTGCGGAGAACAGCGCCACGCCCGAAGCGCCGCCACTGATCGCGCGCATCCCACCGCCTGACCTGACGGCGACGCTTGCGGCCAGCGAACTCGGCGCGCTCGGTGAAGCGGATGCGCTCGGAGCGGAAGGACAGCGCGCTTTCCGCGACTACGTACAGCACGATATGCCCGGCATGGTCGAAGCACCACTCATCGCGAGGCAAAAGCGGCCTGTCAGCGGGCGGCTTATTGGAGAGATCGTACATGATGCGCTGCGCTGGATGAACGCAGGTGCGCCGCCGCAAACGGTGATACGCGCGTTCGCGTGGGAGCGCGGCATCACGGGTGGGGAAGCGCTCGATTACGCAGTGACGGAGACGCTTGCGCTGATTGAAAAGACGCAGCACAGTGAGATTTGGGGACGTGTCGCGCGGGCGCAGGATATTTACCGGGAATATCCATTCAGCTTCCGCTTCGAGGGACGGCTGATCAACGGCAAGATCGATGTGCTGTTTCTGGATGAGTACGGGAACTGGGTCGTGCTGGATTACAAGAGCGACCATGTGCGCGGGCTGCGGGTCGCGGACCATGCGCAGCGCTACGCGATGCAGGTGGGGATTTACGCGGCGGCGGTCGAAGCGGCTATCGGGCAGCCGCCGCAAACGCTGCTCCATTACCTGCGACTCGGCTATACCCACACCTTGCCAGAGGCGGATTGGCGCGCGGCCTTGCAGCGCATTACCCCCGCGCTGATTGAGACGTTGGAGGATTGAACCGCCTGCGCCGCAGCTTCGCTAAGGTTATACACCGCGCGCGGGTCCTGCCGCCGCTGGAAGCATACAGACTGTGGGCGGCGAACTATCCACCGCAAGCGCACAATGCCTTCATGCGGTTGGAAGAGGCGACGATGCGCGAACTATTACCGCCGCTGGATGGGCGCGCGGTCCTCGATCTCGGTTGCGGGAGCGGACGCTATGGGCGGCTGGCGCGTGAACTCGGCGCGGCGTCGGTGACTGGAGTCGATAACAGCGTGGATATGCTGTGTCGGGCAGTCGTTCCGGCTGCGCTCGCGAGCATGGAAGCGCTGCCGTTCCCCGCCAGGCGGTTCGACGTGATCCTGTGCGGATTGGCGGTTGGACATTTGCCGGGAGCTGCGTTCGAGCGCGCGTTACACGAGATCGGGCGCGTCCTCAAGCCGGATGGAGCGGCGCTCCTCAGTGATTTTCACCCTTATGCGGCGCTGTCCGGCACGCAGCGGACGTTTACGGGGAGCGACGGGCGCATTTACGCCGTCGAACATCATATTCACCTCATTTCGGAGTACGTGCGGATTGGACAGACAGCGGGCTTGATATTGGACGCAGTAGAGGAGCGCGGCGCGAAAGTGGGAGATGCACCCGCGATCCTCGTGGTGCGGATGCTCAAGCGTTTGTGTTAATTTTGGGGAACAACGCAGTTTCATCAAGGAGATACCATATATGCGCCGCAAACGTTGGTTCCTGCGGATCGGGGCGAGCATCGTCCTGATCCTGATTGTTGCGAGTATCGGGTTCGCTGCGTGGGGCGCGAATGGCTACCTGCCAGGCGCGGAAGCAGTCGCTGCGATGCAGACCGATGGTGACGTGACCGTTACGGACGCCGCCGACCTGATCACGTTCGCACCGAAAGCGCCGACGGTCGGCTTCATTTTCTATCCGGGAGCGCGCGTGCTGCCTGCTGCTTACGCGCCATACATGCGCGACATCGCGAGGGCAGGTTACGCGGCGTTCATCGTGAAGATGCCGATCAACTTTGCGATTTTCGGGGTTAATCGCGCGGACGGGATTATCAGGGACAACCCGGCGATCAAGGTGTGGGTGATCGGTGGGCATTCGCTCGGTGGGAGCATGGCCGCGCAGTACGTCGCGGGGTCGGACAAGGTGCAGGGGCTGATCTTCTGGGCGAGCTACTCCGCATCGGACCTCACTAAAAAGCCGATCAAGGTGGTATCGGTCTTCGGGTCTGCGGATGGCCTTGTGAAGAAGGAGATTGCGGCGAACGCGCAAAAGCTGTTGCCCGCTGATGCGCAGATCGTCACTATCGAGGGTAGCAATCATGCCTATTTCGGTTGGTACGGTCCGCAGGATGGCGACAATCCGGCGACTATTCCGCACGAACAGGCTGCTGCGCAAATCACGGCGGCAACGGTCGAGTTGTTGAAGGCGGTCACGCCTTAGCTAGACTTTGCGCATGGGTGGCGTAAAACGTGTGGCAGAATAAGCCTCAAAACCTGACTTGCCGGAAAGGTAACGATGCTTACGCTGCCACGCTGGATTATGACCATTATCGACCCC
>Ga0123337_10006947_pt1 | contig 10668 bp, 12 predicted proteins | sample frozenSSSSmetaG_FD_89792 | JGI IMG/M metagenome (GOLD analysis project Ga0123337, IMG submission 89792) | Glacier valley bacterial and archeal communities from Borup Fiord, Nunavut, Canada, to study Microbial Dark Matter (Phase II) -... | ecosystem: Environmental > Aquatic > Freshwater > Ice >...
CGCCGGGGACGAAGGCGCTCCGGTCCATCACGATGTCGCCGCGGATCTCGCGCACGCCCGCCTGCTGCACGCGGCGCAGCAGCAGCCAGAGCCGCTCGAGCACCAGCTTGGGATCGCCGGTGCCCTTGATCGTGACGTCGCCCGTCAGGACGCCGTTGGCGATCGTGCCTTGCAGCCAGACCGGCGTCGACCAGGTGAACGCAGGCCCGAGCAGCTCGAGACTGGCGAAGGTCGTCACCAGCTTCATCAGGGACGCCGGATTGACCGGACGCTCGGCCTGCCACGCGAGCCGCGGCTTCGCGGCATCGACCTCCTGGACCCACGCCACGAGCGCGTCGCGCGGGACGTTGCCGCGTGCCAGCGCACCCTCGACGCTGCGCGGCAGCGCGCGCGGATCGGCGCCGGCGGCGCGCACCGTCTGCGCGCCGGCGGGCACGGCGAGCGCGACCGCGCAGACCAGCGCGGCGACCCGCACCAGCGGGCGAAACGAGAGGCGTGACGCGACCATGAAGTCATGATCGCACGCCCTTCGCCGTTGCCGTCGCACCGCTAAACTCGTCGCGTGACTTGCTTGCATCTGGCGCCGTCGGCGACCTCGCGATGACGACGCTGTTGGCCTTCGACACCGCCACCGAGCGGATGTCCGTCGCCCTGAACCACCGCGGACGGATCGTTGCGCGCGCAGGCGACGGCGGCGCGAAAGCCTCGGCGACGCTGCTGCCCGCGATCTTCGAGGTGCTCGCCGATGCCGGCATCGTTCTGGCCGACGTCGACGCGATCGCCTTCGGTCGCGGCCCGGGCGCGTTCACCGGCTTGCGTACGGCGTGCTCGGTCGCGCAAGGCCTTGCCTTCGGCGCAGGCAAAGCGGTGCTGCCGATCGACAGCCTGCTCGCGGTCGCCGAGGACGCGCGCGTCGAGGCCGGCCTGCACGGCCGCGTCTGGGCGGTGATCGACGCGCGGATGGAGCAGGTCTACGCCGCCGAATACGAGCACGCGGACGGCCGCTGGTCGACGCGAGTCGCGCCTTGCCTCACGACCTGCGACGCGCTCTCGGAGCGCTGGCGCGACGATCCGCCGCGGGCGATCGCGGGCAATGCGATCGCAATGTTCGGCGCGCGGCTCGCGACCGGCGATTCGATCCTCGCGCCCGGTGCGACATCCAACGCGCTCGCGCTGCTGCGCCTGGCAGAGCGTGGTTGGACGGACGGTGAGGCCGTCGATCCCGCGCTGGCGTTGCCGGTGTACGTGCGCGACCACGTCGCCGACACGATCACGGAGCGGGAGGCGCTGCGCGCCGAGCGCGCCGCTGCTGCGGCCGTCGCGCCATGAGCGCCCGACTCGACTTCGGCGGCGCCGCGCTGCGGCCGATGACTGTCGCTGCGCTCGACGACGTGCTGCCGCTCGAGGACGCGGTCTATCCGTTCCCGTGGACGCGCGGCAACTTCGTCGACTCGCTCTCCGCCGGCTACACCGCCTGGACGCTGAGCGGCGCCGACGGCGTGCTCGTCGGCTACTGTGTGGCGATGATGGGCGTCGACGAGATGCATCTGCTCAACATCACCGTCGCCCCGGCCGCGCGACGGCAGGGCCACGCGCGCCGCCTGCTCGCCGGCCTGGCGCAGCTCTGCCGAGAGCGCGCCGCCGGCCGGCTCTGGCTCGAGGTGCGCGAGAGCAATGTCGAAGCGCGCGGCACGTATCGCCATCTCGGCTTCGCCGAGGTCGGGCGGCGCAAGGGCTACTACCCGGCGCCCGAAGTTCGGCGCGAGGACGCGATCGTGATGAGCGTCGACATTGCCGCCGAAGGGGTGCAGGGTGCGCTGGACTGAGCGTCAGCGCGCGATGCTGCGCGAGATGGGCGTGCAGCTCTGGAGCCGCGAGCCGGCGCTGGTCGAGGACGCGCCGGCCGTCGTCGACTCTGCGACTCGCGCGATCCCGCCGCAGTCGACGACGCAGATGCCGACGCGCGCCGATGCCGCGCATCGCGTCGCCGAGCCTCGTCCCGCCGCGGCGACGCCACCGGCCGCGCCCGGGCTCGCGACCGCGGTGCAGCCTGCCGACTGGCTCGTGATCGGCGAGCCGCTCGATCCGGCCGACGGGCAGCAGGAGCAGCTGCTCGACAACCTGCTGCGCGCCATCGGCGCCTCGCGCACGATGCCGACGCGCGCCAACCGCGCGGCGTTCGTTGCCTTGGGCGGCCGCGCAGACGCCGGTTCGGCACGGCCCGACCGCGACGACAACGCGCTCGTGACGGCGGCGATCGCGGCAACGGCTCCTCGCTGCGCGATCGCCCTCGGTCGTTCAGCGGCAGCGACGCTGCTCGGTCGCGACGAGCCGATCGGCGCATGGCGCGGCCGCAGCCACCGCCACGGCGACGTGCCGGTCGTCGTCACGTTCGCGCTCGCCTTCCTGCTGCGCCATCCGGCCGAGAAGGCCAAGGCCTGGCTCGACCTCTGCCTGGCCGTGGGCGCGAGCGCGGCTACTTCTTGACCGGCCGTTTCCAGCCGGCAAACGTCTGCTGGCGCGCGCGGGCGACGGTGAGCTGACCCGCAGGCGCGGTCTTCGCGATGGTCGAGCCGCCGCCGACGGTCGCGCCGGCGCCAACCTCGATCGGCGCGACCAGCACGCAGTTGCTGCCGATCGACGCATCGTCGCCGATGGTGGTGCGGTGCTTGTTCGCGCCGTCGTAGTTCGCGGTGATCGCGCCGGCGCCGAAGTTGACGCGCTCGCCGAGCGTCGCGTCGCCGACGTAGGCGAGGTGGTTGGCCTTGGCGCCGTCGCCGAGCGTGGAGTTCTTGATCTCGACGAAGTTGCCGACGTGGACGTCGCGGCCGAGCGTCGCGCCGGCGCGCAGGCGCGCGAACGGTCCGACCGTCGCGCCCGCGCCGACGCGCGCGCCGAGCGCCTCGCCGTCGATGTGCGTGTAGGGCCGGATCGTTGCGCCGGCGGCGACGGTCGCGTCCTTCACCAGGCAATACGCGCCGACGCGCACGCTGTCGCCGAGCTCGACCCGACCTTCGAAGATGCAGCCGACGTCGATCTCGACGTCCTTGCCGCAGACGAGCTCGCCACGCTGGTCGAGGCGCGCCGGATCGGCGAGCCGGACTCCGCCTTCCATCAGCCGCACGGCGGCGGCGCGCTGGTAGCGCCGCTCAAGGTCGGCGAGCTGGACCGGGCTGTTGACGCCGAGGACCTCGGTCTCGCTCGCGGCGGCAACGCTCGTCACCGTGACGCCGGCCGCGACCGCCAGGCCGACGACGTCGGTGAGGTAGTACTCGCCGGCGGCGTTGTCGTTGCGCAGCTCGGCGAGCCAGCGCTTGAGCGCGCGCGTCGGCGCGGCCATCACGCCGGTGTAGACCTCGCGGATCGCACGTTCGGCCTCGCTCGCGTCCTTCTCCTCGACGATGCCGAGGATGCTGTCGACCGCGCAGTCGCGGCCGCTGCGCACGATCCGGCCGTAGCCGCGCGGTTCGGCGAGCTCGATCGTCAGCAGCGCGAGCTGCGCGGGCGTCGCGGCCTCGACGAGGCGCTGCAGCGTCTCGGTCTCGATCAGCGGCACGTCGCCGTTGAGGACCAGCGTCATGCCGTCGTCGTCGAGCAGCGGCGCGGCCTGCTGCAGCGCGTGTCCGGTGCCGAGCTGCGGCTGCTGGCGCACGAAGGCCAGGCCGGGCGCGCCGACGCTCGTCTCGACCTGATCCGCGCCGTGACCGGTGACGACGATGAGCCGCTTCGCCCCCAGTCCGGCAGCGGCCGCGAGAACGTGCTGCAATAAATGACGCCCGCCGAGCGTGTGAAGCACCTTCGGACGCGCCGACCGCATGCGGGTGCCTTGCCCGGCCGCCATCACCACGACGTTCAACACCATGCTGCCGACCACGTTGCCCCGGACCCGTTCCCGGTCGTCGATTATCGCGGTGCTGTCGCTCGCGCTCTGCGTCCTCGCCGCCGGCTGCAGCCTCCTGAAGATCGGCTACGGCCAGGCCAGCCCGCTCGCCTTCCGCTGGCTCGACGGCTACGTCGACTTCGACGACGCCCAGTCGCTGCGCGTGCGCACGGCGCTCGGCGACGCGATGGGCTGGCATCGGCGCACGCAGCTGCCGGACTACGTCGACCTGCTCGTGCGGGCCGAGTCCGAGATCACGGGCGACGTGGCGCCCGAGCGCATGTGCGCCTGGGTCCGCGAGCTGAAAGGCCGCGCCGACACCATCGTGCAGTACGCGCTGCCGACGGTCGTCGAGATCGCGTTGACGCTTTCACCGGCGCAGATCGTCAACATCGAGAAGCGCCAGGCGAAGAGCAACGCCGAGTACCGCGACGACCATCTCCAGCGCGACCGCGAGAAGCGTCGCCGTGCCGCGGTCAAGCGCGAGGTCGAGCGCGCCGAGACGCTCTACGGCGATCTCGACGCTGCCCAGCACGAGCTCGTCGTGCGCTCGGTCTCGGCCTCGCCGTACGACGCCGAGGCCAGCTATGCCGAGCGGCTCGCACGCCAGCAGGACGCGATCGCGGTGATCCGGCGCTGGCGCGAGGCCGGCACCGGCCGCGACGAAGCGCTCGTGCAGGCGCGCGCCTGGGTCCAGCGTATCGATCGCTCGTCGCGCGAGCACTACCGCGCGCATGCCGAGCGGCTCGCCGACTACAACTGCAGCTTCGCCAGCGTCCTGCACAACGCGACCAGCCCGGCGCAGCGGCGCGAGGCGGTCAAGAAGCTGAAGGGCTACGAAGGCGACCTGCGCTCGCTGATCGGCGACGCCTCGAGCTGAGGCGCGCGCCGCCGCGGCGGCTCAGCGCGGGGCTTCGATCGTGATGCGGTGCGGGTTCGTCGCGGCGCCGGCGGGGAAGTCCTTCAGCGCCGCGACGAACATCTTCGGCAGGATCGTCGCGACGCCGATTGTCGAGCCTTCGTTCTGGGCGCGCGATTCGTAGAGCGGCTCGCCCGACCGCTTGTCGCGGATCAGCAGCGCGACCTCGCGCTGGTAGCTCGGGAAGTCGCTGTAGGCCGGGCCGCCCCAGTAGCCGCCGCGCCAGCCGAAGCCGCCGTAGGGCCGGGCGAAGCGCCCGAACGGCCGATGCCAGACGCCGAAGCCGCCGTACCAGAACGGATCGTCGTAGGGATAGCCGTCGGTCTCGACGATGCGCGCGCCGACCTGGATCGTGACGTCGGGCGCGCTGCCTTCTGCCGCCGGCGCGAAGCCCGCGCCCTCGACCGCCTGGCGCGCCGAGTCCTCGAGCATCTGCGCCTGCTGCGGCCGCGTCTGCTGCGAGGGCAGCCGCTCGAACGCGTACGTGCCCGGACCGCGGCCGGCGGGCCAGCGGCTGTAACTGGAGACGTCGGCGGAGACGTCGTTCAGCGACGCGCACGCCGACAGCAATGCTGCGGCGCCGATCGCGACCATCGATCTGCTCATGACAGTTCTCCTCGCAACTGGCGCGTGCCGCGCATCGGCATCGGCAGCGCGACGATCGCGTCGGCCGATGGCGCATCGTCGATCGATGGCCCCGCGGGCACGTCGTCGCCGTCGAAGGCACGATCGCCGTCGACATCCGCCACGCCTGTCGGTTCGATGCCGGCGAAGGCAAAGAGTTTCCGGTCCATGAGATGCGAGGGCACGACGCGTGCCATCGCGTCGAAGATGCGATCGGTGCGGCCCGGGTCCTCGCGCTCCCAGGCGCGCAGCATCCTCTTCACTCGCACCCGCTGCAGCGTCTGCTGGCTGCCGCAGAGCGTGCACGGAATGATCGGAAAGGCGCGCTCGACGGCCCAGCGCTCGAGGTCGCTCTCGGTGACGTAGGCGAGCGGCCGGATCACGACATGCCTGCCGTCGTCGCTGACGAGCTTCGGCGGCATGCCCTTCAGCCGGCCGCCGAAAAACATGTTCATGAACAGCGTCTGCACCATGTCGTCGCGGTGGTGCCCGAGCGCGATCTTGGTCGCGCCCAGCTCGGTCGCGACGCGGTACAGCGCGCCGCGGCGCAGGCGCGAGCAGAGGCTGCACATCGTCTTGCCTTCGGGGATGAGGCGCTTGACGACGGAATACGTGTCCTGCTCGACGATACGAAAGTCGACGCCGATGCGCGACAAATACTCGGGCAGGACGTGGGCCGGAAAGCCCGGCTGCTTCTGGTCGAGGTTGACGGCGACGATCGAAAAGCGCATCGCCGTGCGCCGCTGCAATTCGAGCAGGATGTCGAGCAGCGCGTAGCTGTCCTTGCCGCCCGAGACGCAGACCATCACCTTGTCGCCGTCCTCGATCATCGAGAAGTCGCCGACCGCGCGGCCGACCTGCGCACGCAGTCGCTTCACGAGCTTCGCCGACTCGACCGAGCGCTTGCGCCGGATCCGCGCGTCGGGCGGCGAAGTGAGGGGCGAGGCGCTCTCGGACAGCACGATTGCTACGATGCGCGGGTGCGCGAAGGCCTGGACGACAGCAGTGTATCGGCGGCCCTCGTCCGACTCGTCGGTGCGGTGATCGACGCCGCGAGAGGCTGGATCCCGTTCAGCCGCTTCATGGCGATGGTTCTCTACGCGCCCGGCCTCGGCTACTACGCGAGCGGGCGGCGGGTCTTCGGCCGCAGTCCTGCATCGGGCAGCGACTTCATCACCGCGCCCGAGCTGTCGCCGCTGTTCGCACGCGCGCTCGCGCGCCAGGTGCGGCAGGCGCTCGACGCGAGCGGCAGCGACGAGGTCTGGGAGTTCGGCGCCGGATCGGGTGCGCTCGCCGCCGGGCTGATGGGCGAGCTCGGCGATCGCGTCGGCCGGTACTCGATCGTCGAGGTGTCGGCGCCGCTGCGCGAGCGCCAGCGCGCGGCGACGAGCGCGTTCGGAGACCGCGTTCGCTGGCTCGACGCCTTGCCCGACACGCTCGACGGCGTCGTCGTCGGCAACGAGGTGCTCGACGCGATGCCGGTGGACTTGATCCACTTCGACGGCGCGACATGGCTCGAGCGCGGCGTCGTGCGCTCCGACGACGGCGCCGGGTTCGCATGGGCCGATCGGCCGGGCGACAAGCGTCCGCCCATCGACGTCGCGTTCCCCGCCGGCAGCACGACCGAGCTGCACGCTCAGGCCGAGGCTTTCGTCGCGACGCTCGCGGACCGGCTCGGGCGCGGCGCGATCTTCCTGGTCGACTACGGCTTTCCCGAGCACGAGTACTACCACCCGCAGCGCTCCGGCGGGACCTTGATGTGCCACCGCGCCCACCGCGCCGACACCGATCCGCTCGTCGACATCGGCCTGAAGGACATCAGCGCGCATCTCGACTTCACGGCGCTCGCGCTCACGGGTCAGTCGGCCGGGCTCGACGTCGTCGGCTACACGTCGCAGGCGCGCTTCCTCCTCGACTGCGGCTTCGCGGAGCTGCTCGCGGCGGCGAGCGTGCGCGAGCGCGTCGATGCCACGAAGCTCGTCCACGAGCACGAGATGGGCGAGCTGTTCAAGGTGCTCGCCTTTGCCAAGGGCCTGCCCGGCTTCGCGCCGATCGGCTTCGCGAGCGGCGACCGCCGCCATCGGCTGTGAGCGCGACGTGAAACGACCATGATCCGCTGGCTCGTCATCGTCTTCGTCGCGCTGATCGTCTTCAGCGCGATCGGCCGCTGGCTCGAGAAGATCGGCCTCGGCCGACTGCCGGGCGACTTTCGCTTCCGCTTCGCCGGGCGCGACTGGTTCGTTCCGTTCACGAGCAGCGTCCTGATCACGCTGATCGGCGCGACGATCGCGCGGTTCGTCTGACGACTTCGGCGATCGGCGGCGTCAGGAGAGCAACGCGTCGAGAGCGCGCTCGCGCGCCGTGTGGATGGCGTCGCCGACCGCCGGCCCCATGAGTCCGCGCGCGGCTGCGTCCTCGGCGACGGCGGTCGCATCGACGTCGGCGACCACACGCAGCGCCTCGAGCAGGCGCGTGCGCTGCGGATACGGCGACTCCTCGAGCCCGAGCCGGCCGCGCGCATCGCACTCGCAGGCGAGCAGCGCGTCGGCGAAGCGATCGGGCCGGCGCAGCGCGTCGCAGCGCTCGAGCAGTCGCACGATCGCCGACGCACCGAACTCGCCGCTGCGGTGGATGTTGCCGTGCTCGCGCGCCACGACCTCGGCGAGCGCCTTGCACGGGTTGTCGACACGCAGCCGCTCGCTCATCCTGCGCACGAGATCGACGCTGCGCTGCTCGTGGCCGAGATGGTGCGGCAGGACATCCTCGAGCGTCGTGCCCTTGCCGAGGTCGTGGCCGAGGCAGGCGTAGCGCACCGGCAGGCTCGCCTCGAGCCGAGCCGCCATGTCGAGGACCATCATCAGGTGCACGCCGGTGTCGACCTCGGGATGGAAGTCGGCGCGCTGCGGCACGCCGAACAGGCGATCGACCTCGGGCAGCACGCGCGCGAGCGCTCCGCAATCGCGCAGCACGTCGAACATCCGCGACGGCATCGCCTCCATCAGGCCGCGCGAGACCTCCTGCCAGATGCGCTCGGGCACCAGTGAATCGACCTCGCCGTTCGCCACCATCGCGCCCATCAACGCGCGCGTTTCCTCGGCGACGTTGAAGTCGGTGAAGCGCGCGGCGAAGCGCGCGAGCCGAAGGATGCGCACCGGGTCTTCCGCGAACGCCGGCGAGACATGGCGCAGCACCTTGGCCGCGAGATCGCGCCGGCCGCCGTGCGGGTCGATCAGCGCACCGCTCTCGTCCTGCGCGATGGCGTTGATCGTCAGGTCGCGGCGCGCCAGATCCTGCTCGAGCGTGACGCCCGGATCGGCGTGGAATTCGAAGCCGTGATAGCCCGGCGCGGTCTTGCGCTCGGTGCGCGCGAGGGCGTGCTCCTCGTGCGTGACGGGATCGAGGAAGACCGGGAAGTCGCGGCCGACGGCGATGTATCCGGCGGCACGCATCGCCTCGACGTCGGAGCCGACGACGACCCAGTCGCGATCGCCGACCGCGCGTCCGAGCAACGCATCGCGCACCGCACCGCCCACCAGAAAACGTCGCATCGCACGAGTCTAGGACGCCTGCGCAAATCGCCGCCGACGCCGACGCCGACGCCGACGCCGCCGCCGAGCTTGGCCTTGACGAGGCGACCTTCGCCGCAGAGTTCACCGCACCGCGAGCAGGGCGGTGTCCAGCATCTGGTTCGGTCGATGCGTCGAAGGTCGTCACGCGTGACCCGAACGAAACTGGCACAGCCTGAAATTCACGGCGACGTCGTCCCGCACTTGGACGCCCGCCGAAGCCGGGATCGCAAAAGCGGCGCAGCGCAGTGCTCGGTGCACGCGAACCGTCATGACTGACGATCACGACCCCATTGAGGACGGCCTGACCGAACAGGACGATGAAGCCTATCGCTGCCGAGACCGAGAGGGAAATGCCGGTGATCGACATGACCAGGAGCAAGAAGATCGTCAGGATGGACAGCGGAACGACGCGAGAGAGCCGCTTCATGGCGCGCTGCTGGTTTTCGAACTCCCCAGACCAGACGATGTCGTATCCGATCGGCAGCTTCAAATCTTTCGAGACAGCCGCTTGCAGTTCCGCGACGACAGAGCCCATGTCGCGGTCATGAATGAAGATGCCGACAGATGCGACGCGCGTGCCGTTCTCCCGCGCGATGTTCAGCGCACCGCTCGCCAGCGTGATGCTCGCGAGCTGGTTCAACGGAATCTGCGACCCCGACGGTGCGCTGATCAAGAGCTGCGTCAGGGCCTCCAGATTCCTGTATTGCGGCGCAAGACGCACCATCACCGAAAAGTGTCGCTCGCCTTCCCACAGCTCGGTTGTCGTCTTGCCGGCCAATGCGGTTTCGACGACGTCCTGGATGTCGCCGACGTTGCGAAGCGTGCAGCGGCCTCGCGGTCGATGTCGATCCTGACCTGCGGCAGTTGACCTGCGCGGTCGATGAAGGCACGCACGACGGCCTGCGTACCGCGCGCCAGATCCACGATCCGGTTCGCGAGCTTGCCGATTTCGCCGAGGTCGTCACCCTTGGTCTTGACAACGATCTGTCCATCGACCTGCGAAATACGTTCCAGGACGTTGTCTCGAATCGGCTGCGAGAAAGAGATTTCCAGGCCGGGCAGCACTTCACACCCTTGTGACCGCCACATGCGCTCCTTTTTTCCGCGGCTGTCGAATAGGTGCCGTTTTTGCACAAGCCCATGTTTCCGACGGCGCGCCGGCTGGTTGCGGGACTTTCAAGCGAATGTTTCCATACCGCGCCGCGAGGCTCGCGCGAAGAAAGTAGAACAACAGCAAGTCGCACATTCGACGTGCTGATTGCGGGCGATCTTGGTCGCGTCGTACGCCCGCGGCCCTTGATCGCCGCCGCCGCTCTGCACGCATGAGCAGCTTTTTCCGATCGCAGACCGGACGACTGAGTCACTGGACTGGACGAAACTTTGCCTCGTCGCTGTCGCGACGAGGCGGAGGGGAAAGGGAGTCGAACCCATCAGCGGCGCTGGCGCCGCGTCCCTTGCTGTCGCGCAAGGTGGCTCACCGGGGCCACTCCCTTCCTTTGAACGACGACGCCATCGCGAGGGTTGCGGCGCCGAGGTCCAAGGACGCCTGATCTGCACAGGATTCGTCCAGACTCGGAGCCGCCAAGTCGCGCAATTCGACGCCTGCAGCCAGGGTCGCAGCAGCCGCCACAAGAATCAGCGTGTGCCCGTCCTCTTGACTCAGGAGCCTGTTGACG
>Ga0123337_10006948_pt1 | contig 10667 bp, 8 predicted proteins | sample frozenSSSSmetaG_FD_89792 | JGI IMG/M metagenome (GOLD analysis project Ga0123337, IMG submission 89792) | Glacier valley bacterial and archeal communities from Borup Fiord, Nunavut, Canada, to study Microbial Dark Matter (Phase II) -... | ecosystem: Environmental > Aquatic > Freshwater > Ice >...
AGATAAATACATCAATCATATTTAAATTATCATCATAGCTTTTACAGATGTGCCACCAAAGCAATCTCAAAACCCGAAGTTTTGCAATTTCTATAAAAAAATCATTTTTAACATTTATTTTAAAAGCTATTTTTTTTAGAATGTCTTCAAAAGAAATTCCATTTTCATGTAATTCTTCAACTCTTTTAATTGCACTTAGCAGCAAATTTGAAATTTGCGAAATGTGATCATGTTCGTTATTATTCTCAAAAATTAATGGTTTAAAAAAATATGCATCTTTAAAATAAAATATCAATTTATCGATATCAGTATTTAGTATATTTTTACAAAAAATGCCTCCCATTAAAGATTTTGTTTCAGAATAGGTTTTATTTAAATACTCTAACAACGATTTAACTTGGTCGATTTCAAAATATATTGGGGTATTGTTTAGAGATATTTCATTTAATAAAATTTTGAAATCAATATTTTCACTTCCCAAAATATCAAAACATATTCCATCTGCACCTTGATTTAAAACTTTCTTAGAATAAATGTTGGCTTCAATTTCGTTTTCAACCACCATATTTTCAATGTTCATCCAACCAGTGGTTTGTTTGGTTTGTGAAAGTAAATTTTTATAACCCTTAAGGTATTCCAACCCTTTTAAATCATTTTGTGTATAAAAAGGCTCAAACTCTAAACCTTCTGAAGGTCTGAATTTTAATTTATTATTATAAAAATCTTCTTTTTCAGCATCTGTTTCAAGCTTTAAGCTTTTTAAAATAAGTTTTTTCCATTCTTCATTTGATAATCCTTCAAATTCTTTAAATAAATTTTCTATTGTATCCATTGTTAACTTATTGTTAATAATTTATTGAAGCTGCAAAATCAAATCAATATTCAACATTTTAATTAAATTTGTACATACTTTTTATTCATATGACACAAAAAAAAATATTTTATTATTTATTCACTTCTCTTTTTGTTTTTACAGTAGCTTGTAAATCAACTTATTTGCCTTCTTCAAAAAAAGGCAATAACACTTATATTGATTCTACTCTTACAAACGATCCAAAAACTGAAAATGTAATAACTCCCTATCGCACAAAAGTTAATGCTGAAGTAAATAAAATTATAGGTTTTGCTACAAAAGATATTACAAAGGAAGGCAATAAAGAATCAGCTCTTGGCAATTTAGTTTCCGACATTCAAAGAATTAAAGCGAGCCAATATTTAAATTCAACCATTGATATGGGAGTAACAGGCAGTGGCGGTTTGAGAAATCCAATAAATAAAGGAAACATTACTGTAAAATCAATTTTTGAATTGATGCCTTTTGAAAATGAACTATGGGTACTTACCTTAAAAGGAGAAACAGTTGAAAAGCTTTTTAAATATATGGGAAATCGAAATGGACTATCAGTGTCGAATACCCAAATTACTTTTGTAGGGAAAGAACCTGAACAGATTTTAATTCATGGAAAACCTTTTGATAAAACAAAAACTTATACAATTGCAACATCTGATTATTTGGCTGGTGGTGGAGATGGTATGTTTTTTTTAAGCGAAGCAATTAATATTCAAAAAACAGATAAAAAATTAAGGGACGCAATAATTGAATACATAGAAGATATAACAAAACAAGGTAAACAAGTGGATGCAAACATTGAAGGAAGGGTATTTTTAAAATAAATTTTAATCTCTTGTTTTAAATATTACTTTTGTTTTATTTTTGTTAAAATTTTAGTCCGAAACTTTTAAATAGATATATATGCCCGGATGGTATTCATTAGTTATAATTGTGGTTCTTTTTATTACCAGTATAGTGGTTGCATTTGTGGTTCCGAATGAAAAAGTTACTTTAAAGAGAAAAGAAGAAAAATAACTAATATTAAAATATTTCTAAAAGTCATTCCATAATTTTATCATGGAATGACTTTTTTCTTTTTTAAACTTGTAAAAAAACAATATTTTATAATCTAAATAGAATCATTTTATTTGTAATAACTTTTTAATATTATGCCTAAAATATTCTCATTGCCATGGATTATTAGTCTTAGAGCCAAGCATAGATTACTTATAGCCGTTTGCACTTCTTTAATTGTATTATTTAAATGTAGATATATTCTTCAATTACCAACATTAATTATGGTGATTTGGATTACTTATTCAACTACCATTTTAATTTTCACTTGGATTACAATTTTTTTAGCCCATCCACGGCAAATAAGAATTATTGCAAGGCTTCAGGATTCAAGTCGAACACTTATTTTTCTTTTTGTTATAGTTGCATCTAGTGCAAGTTTTTTAGCAGTAATTATTTTATTGAAATCTGTACATGGGCTTTCAAAAGATGAATTAATACAGCATATTGTATTATCCATCATTTCTGTTTTAAGTTCGTGGATACTAGTTCACACACTTTTTACCTTGCGATATGCACATTTATATTATGGAGATTCGGCACTTAAATATTGCCATGAAGGATTGGATTTTCCTTGTGAAATTTATCCTGACTATCTAGATTTTGCATATTTTTCTTTCATAATAGGAATCACCTGCCAAACATCTGATATTTCTATTACATCACGCAAAATAAGAAGGCTCGCACTAATGCATGGAATTTTAACTTTTGGGTTTAATACAATTATTGTAGCTTTAACAATAAATGTAATTTCCGGTTTATTAGCGCAATAAAAAAGGTTATAATAAAATTTTAATTTGATTTAGGTTCGAAATAAATATTTAAATCATTTATTTCAAACTCAATAAATCATCCATCCCAAACACCCCTTTTTGATTTACCAACCATTGTGCAGCCACCACTGCTCCCTCTGCAAAACCCATTCTATTAAAAGCTTCGTGTTTTATTTCTATTAAGTCGACTGATGATTCATATTTTACTAAATGAATACCAGGCACTTCCCCTTCTCTTATGGATTGTATATATAATTTTTTAGGGTCGCTCGTTAAATCATTTTCCCAATTGGTTTTATTTTTATTGTTCTTAATTACTCCTTCAGCCAAAGTAATAGCAGTACCGCTAGGTGAATCCAATTTATGTATATGATGTGTTTCTACCATTGAAATATTGTATTCTGGCCTATCGTTCATCAACTTTGCTAAAATTTTATTGAGTTGAAAAAATATATTTACTCCAATACTGTAATTTGAAGAATAAAAAAGTGCACTATTTTTTTCCAAACAATACTTTTCAATTTCTTCTTTTTTCTCTAACCAACCCGTTGTTCCGCAAACAACCGGGATTTGATTTTCAATGCAAAATTTAAGATTATCATAAACCGCATCAGGTTGACTGAACTCGATAGCGACATCTGTATTAGATGAATTTATATCTTTTAATGCCTCTCTATTGCTTATATCAATACGTTCAACAATAATGTGTTTGTATTTTAAAGCTATTTGTTCAATGGTTTTACCCATTTTTCCATATCCAAGTAAAAGAATGCGCATACTATTTTATTAAAATTATTTCTAAATTATTTTCAAAACTAAACATAAAAAAAACCTGCTCATAAAATAAGCAGGTTTAATTTTATTCTAAAAAGATGAAATTATTATTCTTCAGTCTTTTTAGCTTTTTTTGGTTTTTTTTCAGCTTTAGGTTCACCACTTTCCATTTGTTCTTTTAAAGCGGATAATGCTGATAAATCTCCTAAAGTTGTTTTCTCACTATCATTATTATTTGAAGGTGCTTCTTCTTTTTTCGATTTTTTAGTTTCTTTCTTTTCTACTTTTTCAGGAGCAGCTTCAGAAATTTTTGAATGCGAAAGGTTGATGCGTTTATCTTCTTTAGAGAATTCTAACACTTTAAAATCAAGATTTTCACCGATTTCAGCAGTAGTATTATCATCTTTTTGTAAATGTTTCAAAAGAGCGAAACCTTCAATACCATAAGGTAATTCAATATTTGCACCTTTTTCATTTTTACCAATAATTGTACCTTTATGTACAGAATTAATAGTAAAGATAGTTTCGAAAGTATCCCAAGGATTTTCTTCTAATTGTTTATGACCTAAAGCCAAACGACGATTTTCTGTATCCAATTCTAAAACAACAACATCTAAAAATTCACCAACTTTAGTAAATTCTGATGGATGTTTAATTTTTCTTGTCCAAGATAAATCTGAAACGTGTACTAATCCATCAATACCTTCTTCAAGTTCAATAAATAAACCGAAGTTTGTCATGTTACGAACCAAACCTTTATGTTTTGTACCTACAGAGTATTTGCCTAATACATTAGGATTTGTCCAAGGGTCAGAAGTTAATTGTTTTATACCTAACGACATTTTCCTTTCGTCACGGTCTAATGTTAACACAACAGCTTCTACTTCATCACCTATTTTTAAGAAATCTTGGGGATTACGTAAATGTTGAGACCATGACATTTCAGAAACGTGTATCAAACCTTCGACTCCTGGCATTACTTCAAGGAAAGCACCATAATCAGCAACGTTAACAATTTTTCCTTTTACTTTAGAACCTAATTCAACATCTGTTGCTAAAGAATCCCATGGATGAGAAGTAAGTTGTTTCATACCCAAAGAGATACGTTTTTTCTCTTCATCAAAATCCAACACAACAACAGTAACTTTTTGATCTAATTTTAATACTTCTTCAGGATGTGTTACGCGGCCCCAAGAAATATCAGTTATGTGCAATAAACCATCAACACCACCAAGATCAATAAACACACCAAAGTTGGTCATATTTTTGATCACACCTTCCAACACCTGGCCTTTTTCTAAGTTGTTTAATATAATTCCTCTTTGTGCTTCAAGATCTTTTTCAATCAATACTTTATGAGAAACAACTACGTTATCATTAGCATAATTGATTTTCACAACTTTCACTTCCATTTTCTTACCCACATAAATATCGAAATCGCGGATAGGTTTCACATCAATTTGCGAACCTGGTAAGAAAGCTTCTACACTGAAAATATCTACGATCAAACCACCTTTTGTTCTGCGTTTTACAAAACCTTCGATGATTAAATCTTGATCCAAAGCTTTTTGAATATTTTCCCAAGCTGTAAGTACTTTAGCTTTTTTGCGGGATAAAATTAATTGACCATTTGCATCTTCTCTGTTTTCGATGTAAACATCTGTAATATCACCTACTTTTAATTCTGGTGTATCACGAAACTCAGTTAAAGGAACAAGTCCATCGGATTTAAAACCAATGTTCACAATCACATCTTTATCGCTGATACCAACAATAGTTCCTTTTACAACTTCTTTTTCTGCAACTTCACTTAAAGTACCGCTATAAAGTTCTTCTAATTCAGCACGTTCTTTTTTAGTGTAACCTGTGCCAAAGCCTTTAAAATCTACTCTTTCCCAATCAAAATCCTGTTGGTTATCCATAATATTTTTTAATCACCCTTTTTTACATCAGCTGTTGGGCCTTCAACTGAAATTAGTTTAATAACGCTGATTATCAATCGATAATGCTTTTATAAGCGTTTGATTCCGTAAAAATAAATTTACAACGGGCTGCAAAGGTAAATGAAAATTATTTTATTTTTTACAAAATGACTGATATTTATTTAGTTAGGTTAGAAAAAATGTGAAAGCAATAAATAATAGAAGGCATTTAAATTTTTAAGAAGGATTTAGATTGTCTTAATTTAAAATATTCGTTTTTAATTCTCGAATCTAAAAAAATAATTAATATTATTAGTTTATCAATATCAATATATTCATAATTGAAAATTATTATTCAATAAAATATTTATTGAATAATAATCACGTGAATGAAATTAAAAAGCTTTTGTAGAAATAAAAAAGGCGATAGTAAACATTTTCCATCGCCTTTTTCATAAAATTTATTCTATAATATTATTCCCAAAATTTAACAGCTGCTAATCTGTTTAATTCCAGATATGCCAAACGCAATTGGTATTCAAATTGAATTTTATTTAATTGTGCTTCCTGCAAATTAGTTTGAGCTGTTAATTGTTCCAAGCTGGTAATAACTCCGTTTTTATATCTTGTTTCTGCAAGTTTTACGGCATATTGAGCTTGTTGAACTTGACTTTCTGATAATCTTAATTTTTCTTTTGAAGATTTTATTTCTGAAACAGATTGTTCAACTCCATTTTTTAAATTTAAGGATTGAATTTCTGTGGAGAATTTAGAAGCTGAATAATTTTTTTGTGCAATATCAATTTGATAATTGTTTCTGAAGCCATTGAAAATAGGAATCGTTAACCTTACCCCTGCCAATCCATTAAATCTGTATAGATAAATATCTGGTTGATAACCATTTTTCCATCCTACAGAACCTACAAAGGATAAATTTGGTAATTTTCCTGCTTGTGCAATTCTAACATCTCTAATAGAAACTTCTTCTCGCAGTTTACTCATTTTAATATCCCAATTGCTTGATTGCGCTTGTTCAAAAGCATTTTCAGTAGAAATTTCGGAAGTTGAAAATTTAAAATCTTTTTTCTCATTAAATAAAGATGAAACATTTTTTCCAACAAGGTTATTTAATGAAATAATCTGTTTTTCTAATTGGTTTTGAAGGTCAACCATCCTTGTTTCCAAATTTTTATAACGAACTTGTGTACTTATTAAATTAAAATCAATTTCATCTCCATTTTTTATCCTATCCTGAATAACTTTTGTATTCTCTTGAACTAAATTCAATTGAATTACCTGAACTTCGATGGCTTTTTTAAGATAGATTATTCCATAGTATAAATTAGAAACCTGATAGGCAAGTGAATTTTTAATACTTTCAATGTTTTGTTTGGAAAGTTGAACTTCGGTATTGCCTTTTTGAATCGCAGCCGATGTTCGACCAAAATCATAAATTGTTTGATTAATATCTAATGATGAATTCCAATTATTTTTGGGTTGAAATAAAATTTCGGTTGGTGTACCATTAGGGCCTGGTAATGGTATCGCCGAAACGGGATCAACATAAGTATAACTTCCATTCACAGATACACTTGGCAAGTAATTACTTTTAGAAATCCTGTCTTTTATTTCATTAATTGAAACCAATTGTTGTTGTTCTTTCAACCTAGGATAATAATCCAAAGATTGTTTTATTAAAGAGTTTAGGGTATCATCCTTGGAACTTTCTTGTGCAAAACTTCCAATGGAAATAAGTATGATGAATGTAAAAACTATTTTTTTTAAAAATTTCATAATGAAAAATTATTTATTCCTATATCTTTTGTCTAATGTCTTTTATCTAGAGTCTAATAAATATTAATGCGATTCTGCTGCTGCTTTGGCTAATTCTTTTGCACTCACCTTACTTTTTGATTGAAGTAAAAATATCAGTGGAAGTACGACTAAGAAGAACAAACCTAACATCCTGAAAGTATCCAAATAAGAAAGTAAAAAACTTTGTCTATCAACTGAAAATTCAATGGCTTTATATGCCTGGTTTATTGCAGTGAATGAATCTGAACCTTTTTGAATAAATCCCTGTGTTAAACCATTTAGTTTTTCGGTAAATAAATTATTTCCTTCATTAATGTTCGACATTAAATCATTTCTATGTTGAGCATACCTTTGGGATACATAATTATTAGCCAATGCAATACCAAAAGCACCACCCAATTGCCTTATCATATTATTTAAAGCTATTCCTGTAGGCATATCTTTAGGAGAAAGTCCACGAGCTGCTTGATTTACCAAGGGTAATTGAGCCATTGAAATTCCAATACCTCTAAGTACTAAGGCGATTAAAAAATCATTGGCATTTGCTTCGCCATTTAAGCCTGAGCATAAAAAACAAAAAGCAGCAAACAAGATAAAGCCTATAAATAAAAAAGGAATTGGTGAAACTCCTTTAGACATCATTCGCCCTATTACAGGCATCATAAATAAACCGACTAATGCTCCTGGAATTAGTGATTGACCTGTGAGTGTTGGGGTAAATCCTAAAATCCGTTGAACCATTACTGGATATATAAAAACAGAGGAATATAAACCAAAACCTGCTACAAAGGTGAATACAGTAGTAGCAGCAAGATTTCTGTTACCCATTAGTTTTAAATTGACAATCGGATTTTTGGCTGTAAGGCACCACCAAATGAAACCGCTCAAACCTATTACAGCTAATAAAGAAAAAATAACAATTAAATTTGATTGGAACCAATCTTCCGATTCTCCTTTTTCTAACACAAATTGGAGTGATCCAATACCAACAGTAAGTAAAATTATTCCAAACCAATCAACTTTAAGTTTTCCAAATTTTGAAACTTCTCCTTCTTTTTTATCAATAAATATTACAGTTAAAATAGTTGCTACAATACCTATTGGCACATTTATATCAAATATCCAATGCCAGGCTTCTGTTTGATCTATTATAACACCACCAATATAAGGGCCTAATGTTGGGCCTAATACCAAACCCATTCCGAAAAAACCTGATGCCATGGGTCTATCTTTAGGTTCAAAGGCATCAAATAAAATTGATTGTGAAGTTGATAAGAGCGCGCCACCTCCTATTCCTTGAATAAATCTCCATAAAACCAATTCCCATAATCCTGATGAGGCGCCACACATATAAGAAGCCACTGTAAAAAGTATCATCGAACCCAGATAATAATTTTTCCTGCCAAATAATTCAGCTAAAAAACTTGTCATTGGAATGATAATAACATTGGCAATTGCATATGAAGTAATAACCCAGGCAATGTCTTCAACTGATGCTCCGAGGCTCCCAGCCATTGTATTGATAGCCACATTTACAATAGAGGTATCAACCAGCTCCATTACTGCTGCAGATACTGTTGTGATAACAATAATTAATTTTGCAAAACCTTTTGGTGTAGTCATATTATAGGTTTAAGACCGAAAAAAATTATTTAATTTCTACAGAAATTTCAGCACTTAAACCTGCTCTTAAAATATCTTTATATTTTGCCTCATCTAAAATTTCAATTTTAACAGGCACTCTTTGAGTTACTTTCACAAAATTACCACTAGCGTTATCAGGAGGTAATAAAGAAAAACGGGCTCCTGTAGCATCAGAGAAGGATGAAATTTTACCTTTTAAGTCTAAATTTGGGTAACTATCTAATTTAATTTCTACTACATCTCCAAGTTTCATTTTACCAATTTGAGTTTCTTTAAAATTGGCAATTATCCAAAATAAACTATCATTTACGATTGACATTAAAGGTTGACCTGCTTGCACAAATTGACCTGGTTCAGCATTTTTCTTTCCAATTTTTCCACTTTGAGTAGCAATCACTTTTGTATAATCCAATTTTAGTTTTTGTTGATCTATTTTTGATTGTATTTGTTTTAAAGCGGCCTCTGCTTTTAATAATAAACTTTGACTCACATTAATCCTTGATTTCGAAACTGCTGCATCACTATTGCTAGTACCATATTGATTTATAGCAACATCATAATTGTTTTTGGTATCATCGTATTGTTTTTTTGTGATGGCTTTATCATTAAATAATTTATCATCCCTTTCAAAATCAGCTTTGGCTTTTTCACGACGAATGCCTGTTAATTCTTGATTAGATAAAGATGTTCTATAACTTAATTGAGTGTTTACTATATTCGCTTTTGCATTTTCAACATCTGCAAGGGCTTGTTGATAATTGGCATTTAATTCATCCAAACCCATTTGATATTCTGCATTATCAATTTCAAGCAATAATTGTCCTTTTTTTATTGAAGAATAATCTTGAACGTTTACTGATTTTACATAACCTGAAACTCTAGGTAATACAGGTACTACATAAGTCTCAATTTGCGCATTATCTGTAGTTTCGTGATGGCGACTATTGTTCCATACATTATAACCATATATAAGGCCTACAGCTAATAACAAACCTAAAATAACCCTAACAACAATAGTGCGGGTAGTATTTTTTTTTGGCGCTTCGATAGTTGTTTCCATTTTATTCACTTTCTATTTTTTTTAGTATGAGGTTTTTATTTCTGATAAACTAAACTTTGTTCAACACAATCAGCCATTTGTTTGATAGTTTTAATTTTCGACAATTCACTATCAGGTAATTGTATTTTAAAATTATTTTCAACGTATACTACAAGCTCAATGAACTCCAGTGATGTCAAACCAAAATCTTTAATAAATGTTTTTTTCAAGCCGCTCCACTGAGGTTTAATAAAAAAATGTTCATTTAAAATATTTTTAATGCTACTGTATATATTTTCCATATAAGTAATTTACTAATGATGGCACAAAAGTAAACCTACTTTACTAAACAGTCAAGTAAATTTACCATTAATTTAAAATAATTTTTTAATATACTCTATAACAGTAACTTAAACGTCAACTAAATTTACTTGTTTGAAATTAATTAAAAATACTTATCTTTGTATTGGATTAAAAAAAGAATTTCAATTGTAAAACCAATAAAAAATAAAATGGATGCCAAGACGAAAAAGTTAATGAAGGAGTTTGAAAGCAAAAGGATAAAGAATTGCGGAAAACTTTCGGGCATGATTCAAAAATATATTTATGCACACATTGAAAAAGTTTGGCAAGAAAGTGGCTTCACTGATATTAGAATTGGTCATTTGCCACTATTATCTAATATTAATCAGGCTGGTGTAAGTGTAAATTCTTTGGCTGAAATGGCTTATATATCCAAGCAAGCAATAAGCCAGATATTAAAAGAACTAGAAGAGATGGGTTATGTTGAAAGC
>Ga0123337_10006949_pt1 | contig 10667 bp, 7 predicted proteins | sample frozenSSSSmetaG_FD_89792 | JGI IMG/M metagenome (GOLD analysis project Ga0123337, IMG submission 89792) | Glacier valley bacterial and archeal communities from Borup Fiord, Nunavut, Canada, to study Microbial Dark Matter (Phase II) -... | ecosystem: Environmental > Aquatic > Freshwater > Ice >...
ACCCGGATCATGGGCCTCCACCTGATGATCGGCATTCGCCGTACCGAAAAGAAATCCTCTGGGAAATGCCATTGCGCACCGCCTTTGCACCCGTTCGGCGGCGCGGGGTCAAGGTTGTTCCGGATTCCACCCAACCGTCAGCGCATGAAACGGCGGACTCCGAACCCGGGTTTACGTTGATCGTGCCGCACCACCCAGATCCGCAGACCCTCCTTCTGGATGTCGTAAAGGAAATGGTAGGGAAACCGTTCGAGATTGTACCGCCTCAATCCGCTTGAGTCGAAGTGGAAAAACCTCGGATTGGAACACGCCTTCTGAATTCCAATCTGAAACTCCGCGAAAAAGTCCTCACCCAGTTGGTCCGAAACGGTGTGATACTTTTCTAGAATCTCATTCAGATCGTGCTGAACGCGCCGATGAAATCTAGCTGACACGGCGCTTCAATCCGGAAACCAGTTGATCGAATGTGAGCCAGACGCCTGGATCGCTCTCCGCCTCGCGCATTCGTTCCAACACCTCCGGATCGGAAACCTCGTAAACCGGACTCTCCAAACCGTGAAGCAGGCGGGAAGCAAGGGAAGCCCGCTCCTCCTCAGAGAGCTTGGAGGCCTCGGTGGCGATTTCTTCCAATTTCATGACGCGGCAATATATCCGACAGCACTCGACGTCGCCAGCAGGATTTTCAGCGCCATTGTCCGGAACCTCACGCCGCGGACCGGTCGACAGGCGGGCCTGTGTCATGGGACGCGGAGCCCGGGCGTTTTCACGGATTCTTCCTCTCGTTCAGAAACCGCAATGCCGCGGGAAGCGGAAGTTGCAGCAACAGCCCGGTCACGACGAAAAGCCAGCGGGGAAGGTAGGTGAAGGTCGTGCCGGGGCAGAGCGTGTCGCCCTCGATGCCGCGCTTGATCAGATAGATGCCGTAGCCGGTTGCCAACATGCCGATTCCCAACAATGTTCCACCATTCCTTGATCCGACAAAGGCGATCATGTTGAGCCTGGGGGAAGGAAATTCGTTCATGGAAAACCCGGAGAAGTCCTCAATCCTTTGTTTCACGATGGGTTGATGCGATCCGCCTTGATCCGCGGAACGCCCTTTGCCGCACTGAAGTCGATCAGCCCCATGCGCGAAAGGAAAAGGATCTCCTCGGTATGGTTTGGATAATCCGTGATCGGTTGCCACTTGTTGGCTCCACGCAGGATCCCGAGGGTTGCCTTCAGTTTCTTTTCCCGTTCACCGCTGAATGGAATGTGACTTGCCACAAGCGTCCCCACGCGGAGGAGCAACAAGGGTCCGGCAAGGAATACCTGGCTCAGGGCATGAGCCGGCCCCGTGATCCGATGGGCGTAAAGATCCACCACAAAAGCCCCCGCCGTTTCCTCACCGAGGTCGTGATACAGGGCCGATTCATGGTAACCCCCCAATCCGCCACCGGCCCGCCAGATGCGATAGCCGCTCCCCGTGGTGACCAGGATTCCGAGGGCCGCCACCAGATTCGCGGTGCCCGTCGCCAGTGGAAATCCGAATTGGGAGGCTGCCACCGCAGGCACATGGCGGAAAAACAGCCAGGTGAGGAAATAGCAGAGGACACTTCCCGCCAGCGCGATTACGGCAATGAGCTTCTGATGGAGATTGTATCGGCGGATCATGTGATGTCGGGCAAACGCGTTCCCTGATAACAGGATCTTCGACCTCTGACAACCCGGTAGCAAGTAGCGAAGCGGCTGTCCGATCCAATGTTCGACGGTCGATGCCCTCCACTTCGGTAGGGTATCACCCCATGGCGGTAGCCCCACCACGTGGGCACATTGATCCTGCCCGGAGGGATCCGTCACCTCCACCCAAGTTCCATGAATCCATCGTTGCTCTCCCCTGCCCGCCGTCCATCCAACCGAAGAGCACGACCCGGCCGGCGAAAAAGCGGAAACAATAACAAAATTTCGCAATTTGCACTGCGTGATTTTCATGACCATGCGGAGTTTTTGAAAATATCAGATGCACTTTCGAAAATGCTCCTTAACTTGAACGACGCCCTAACTTATTCGCATCCATGAAACGCACACTCTTATTGTCATTCCTACTGGCACTCCAACCATTGTCCGCCGCCGAGCAAGTGGTCACCTTGGGTGACTCGCTGACCTTCGCTTATGAAACCGAGTTCTGCCATGAAGTGGACATTCCATTCGGGCCCGATTACGGCGATGGTTTCAGCTCCAGGGTCCGCAACTGGGCGGAAATCCTGAACAAACCAGGGTATCGGCGGGCCTCATTCGATCTGGGACCGCGACAATACCTCAACATCGATCTCCCTTCGGCCAACGACTTCGATTTTTTCCTCCGCAATCGGAATAACTGGGCCGTTCCTGGCCTGCGCATCCGCGAGCTCTGGAAATTCATGAACCGCGAGGCCACCATGAGCTCCCAGATCGATCGCTCTCTTTCCGATTTACTGGATTACACCGATTTCAAAGAGTCCGAGGATTTCGCCATTGCCGATCTGGAGGATCAGATCCGCAACACCGCCGAGCGCGTGGTTATCTTCATCGGCGGAAATGATGTCCGCGGTGTCTATCCGGCGATCTACAACGACGACAATCCCGGCAACTTCGTCGAAAAATTCGTGCTCAACGCCACCCGCATCGTGGATCGCGTGCTCGAACTCAATCCGGATGTCCAGGTCGTCCTCGTCAATGTCCCGCACGTCGGCATCACGCCGGAGGTGAAGTCGAAGTGGCCGACCGACCCGGTCAAGACCCGCCGCGTCAGCCGCGTGATGCTCGATCTCAACCAACGACTTGAGAATCTCGCGACGTCCAGGGACATCGGATACGCCGATTTGTATACGTCCACCGTGTCCATGCTCTACAGAGCGCCGTTCTGCATCCAGGGCATCCCCTTCGCCAACGATGGATCGAAGACCGCGAACGTCGATCACGTCTGGCTGAACGGCCCACTGAGTGCCAATTTCCACCCGAATACTTGCCTCCAGGCGTTGATCGCCAACCAGATCATCGATGCCTTCAACGTGCGCTACGACACCGGCATCGCGCCGCTCAGCGCCACGGAGATTCTCGGCGGATTGTTAGGTAAAACCCCGAAAGAGATTGATATGCCATTTTCCAAATGGATGGCCGGCTACGGCAAAGGTGGCCTGCCCCGGAGCGATGATTCGGATGGTGACGGCATCACCGCTTCCGTCGAATTCGCCACCGGCCTCAATCCGAGACTTAAGGATTCCGATCAGATCGCTTCCGTCGTCCGGGGGGACACCCGCGATTTTTTCTATCCGATCCGGCTCCCTGACAGCAAACATTTCACACTCCGGGCTCTCTATGCTGCCACCCCGGTCTCCCAGCCCACCCCGATCAAGCCCAATCCCACGACCGAGGCCGACGGCTACGCCCACGTCAGGCTGCCCGTCACCGACACCGGCACCATCCGTCTGCGCGCGACGATTCGCTAAGGAGTGATCCTGCTGTGCCGGGAGTTCGTTGGCATTACAGGGAGGACAAACATCCCAACAGCGTCAGGTCAACGGTTGATGCCCTACTTCGGTAGGGTATCACCCCATGGCGATCGCCCCATCCCGTGGCACATTCATGCTGCCCGCAAAAATCCATCACCGCCACCCTTCCCATGAATCCATTGTTCTTCACACCCGCCCGCTTTCTCAAAAGTGCCGCCCTCGCCCTGATCTGCCTGATTGCGCTGCCCCAGGCGGCCGAGGCCAAGGGGCCGAAGGAATACAAACACAGCAAAGGCAAGTCCTCGCAAAAACACAATTCCCGGGACAACGGCCATGACGACCGCGACCGCCAGGTTTACATCTCGCGTCCGCGTTCCACCTTCATCCTCACCCTCGGCAACGGCTACGCCGGGCGCGGTTACTACTACGGGCCTTCCAATTCCTCCTACTATTACGAGCGCTCAGATGTCCGCTATTACGCCACCCGCGAAGCGGCGCCGCGCGAGTATTATGGAAACGATGGATACGGCCGCAACTCCACCGACGCCTCCGTCCAGCGCGAGCTTTCCCGCCGCGGCTATTACAACGGCTCCATCGACGGTGCGATCGGAGCACAGTCCCGGCGCTCGATCGCCCGCTATCAGCGCGACAACGGCCTGCGCGCGACCGGCAACATCAACTCCAGCCTGCTCCGTTCGTTAGGTTTGCAATGACCCGCGGCCGTGCGATGGGTGACGCCCCGATGAAGGACCAATGCCTTTTCCCCAAACCCATCATGCACTCCTCCACCTTGATCCGCGCGATCGCCACGGCGCTCGTCCTCGCCGCACCAGCCGCCGTCGCCCAGACGGTGCCCGCCTACGTTGCGAAAGGTGACGTCTCCGACCGCGCCTTCAAGCCGGACGACGCCCTGAAGTCCTATCTGCCGGCCGAAAAACTTGAACCTGACAATGTTGACCTGCTCCTGCGCATCGCCCGCCAATACCGCCACCTGATGGCCGATGCCACCACCGTCGCAGAAAAACTCAAGTTCGGCCGCCTCGCCCTGGCCTATGGAAACCGGGCGGCCGTGCTCGGCCCGGGCGATTCCGAAGCCCAGCTTTCACCGGCCATTACCTACGGCAAGATGCTGCCGTATATGGGGAAAAAGGAACAGGTCGAGGCCTCCCCGAAGATCAAGGCCGCCGCCGACCGCGCCCTCAAGCTCGACCGGCGCAACGACTCCGCGTGGCACGTGTTAGGCCGCTGGCACCAGTCGCTGGCCAACGTCAACGGTCTCAAGCGCGGCTTCGGGGAGGTGCTCTACGGCAAGCTCCCGGTCGGAACCAACGCGGAATCCATCAAGTGCTTTGAAAAAGCCATTGCCATCAATCCCCGCCGCCTCCGCCACTACATCGAGGAGGGCCGCACCTACGCCCAGATGGGCGACAACGCCACGGCCAAACGTTTCCTCAACAAGGGAATGGCCATGCCTAACGTCGAGAAGGATGATCCGGAGCTCAAGGCCCGTGGCAGGGAAGCGCTCGCGAAAATACCCTAGCCAGATGTCGGAGTGATAGAGCGACAGGAGAGCTCCTGCCTCAACGGGTCCGGCGGATCGCGCGCGGCGGAGGTAGGGTTTCACCCCATGGCAATGCCGGCGGCGCAAGCGTACTTTTGCACCTTTCATGTCCTGCCGACACGCGGCTTCGGAATCCATCCGCATGAAGTTGTTAGCTCCATCATGTCACGTCTTCCGCACTCCAAAGATTCGTCCGCGCTTCCGTCATCCGGGAAACACCAGGAGGGAGGCAGGGAAGGGATCGCCATCATCGGAATCGGCTGCCGGTTTCCGGGCGGCGTGAATGACACGGAGTCGTTCTGGAAACTGCTCGTCGAGGGCCGCGAGGCGGTTTCCGACGTACCGGCGGACCGTTGGAACGTCGAGCGCTTTTACGATCCGGAGGCCGGGCTGGTTGGCAAGACCGTCGCCAAGCGCGGTGGATTCGTTGACGGGATCGACCAGTTCGACCCGCAGTTCTTCGGGATCTCGCCGCGCGAGGCTCCCTATATCGATCCCCAGCAGCGGCTTCTGCTGGAAACCGCGTGGGAGGCGATCGAGGATGCGGGCCAGGTGCTGGATTTCGAAAACGGCACGGACATCGGCGTTTTTGTCGGAGTTTCGCACAACGACTATCAGGGTCTCCAGCACACCGCCACCGACCGCGCCGGCATCAGCGCGCACACGCCCACCGGAAGCGCCCACAGCATCGCCGCGAACCGGATCTCCTACTGCCTGAACCTCAGCGGGCCGAGCGTGGCGATGGACACCGCGTGTTCGTCCGCGCTGACCGCGGTGCATGTGGCGTGCGAGCACATTCTGGCAGGCCGCTGCAAGACCGCGATGGCGGGAGGAGTGACCGTGATGATCACGCCGGACGGCTTCATCGGATTTTCCCAAGCCGGAATGCTTTCGCCGGAAGGCAAGTGCAGGGCGTTCGACGCCTCGGCTAACGGATTTGTCCGTGGCGAGGGCGCGGGCATGGTGATGCTGAAAAAACTATCAGACGCGATCGCCGACGGCGATCCGGTCCACGCGGTGATCATCGGCTCGGCCCTCAATCAGGACGGCCACACGAACGGAATTTCCCTGCCAAGCCCGGACGCCCAGGCCCGACTCGTCCGCGACGCCTGTGCGGATGCCGGTATCGATCCTTCGCACATCGGCTACGTCGAAGCCCACGGCACCGGCACCGCCGTGGGCGATCCCATCGAGGCCCACGCCCTGGCGGAGGCACTCTGCGCGGACCGCGAGGAACCGCTGGTGATCGGATCGGTGAAAACCAACCTCGGCCACTTGGAAACCGCGTCGGGCGTGGCCGGACTGCTCAAGGCGGCCCTGATCCTCAAACACGGACGCATCCCCGCCAGCCTGCATTTTGACAACCCGAATCCTAACATCGATTTCGCCGCGCTGAAACTCCGCGTGGCGGTGGAGAACGAGGAGTTTCCCCACACCGGCGCGATGCGCACGGCGGGCGTGAACTCATTCGGTTTCGGCGGAGCCAACGCCCACGTCGTTCTGACAGAGCCGCCGTTGTCGCCGCAGCCGCCGCGTCCGGTGGCAGACACGGACCGCGCGTGGCCGCTGGTGCTCTCCGCGCGTTCCGAGGAATCATTGTTAGCAGCAGCCTGGCGCCTGAGCGCGTGGCTGGACGACCATTCGAAACTCAACGGCAGCTCACCGGGCCTGCCCGACCTCACCTACATGCTGGGTGCGCGGCGCAACCACCACTCGCACCGCCTCGCCCTTACCGCCCGCTCGATGGCGGAGATGGTGGAGGAACTCGGCGCGTTTTCATTGGAAAACACCGGGCCGAAACTGCGCACCGCGTTCACCCCGCGTCCCGAACGGGCCACGCAGGTCGTCTTCGTGATGAGCGGCCAGGGCACCCAATGGTGGGGAATGGGCCGCGAACTCATGCGCCATGAACCGATCTTCCGGAAAACCGTGGACGCCTGTGAAAAAGCCATGCGCCCATGGGCACGCTTCTCGCTGCTAGAGGAGCTCGCCCGGACCGAGGAGGACTCGCAAATGCAGCGCACCGAGATTTCCCAGCCGGCGATTTTCGCGATCCAGATGGGCCTCGCGGAACTCTGGAAATCATGGGGCGTGCGTCCCGCGGCCGTCGTCGGCCACAGCGTCGGCGAGATCGCTGCGGCTTGCGTCGCGGGCATTCTCACACTCGATCAGGCCGCCAAGATCATCGTTCATCGCGGGCGTTTCATGGACCAATGTTCGGTGCCCGGTGGAACGATGCTGGCCGTCGGCATGAGCCCGGAGGAAGCACAGGCGTTGATCGACCACCATGACCCTGCGGTGAGCATCGCCGCGTTCAACGGACCGCGCTCGCTCACCCTATCAGGAATGCGGGCCTCGCTGGAACCGATCGCCGCCGAGCTGGAGGCGCAGGGGATTTTCGCCCGCTTCCTGCAAGTCAGCCATCCCTTCCATCATGCGATGATGCAACCCGCCGCCGACGCGCTGCACGCGGCGCTGGCGGATCTAACGCCGCATCCCGAGACGGTTCCCTTCTTCAGCACCGTCACTGGCGGCCGGCTCGATGGCATGGCCTGCGATGCGGACCATTGGTCCGGCGGCGTGCGCCGGCCGGTCGAGTTTGCGGCGGCGATCGTCGCGGTGGCGGAGTTCGGCGTGGATGCATGGTTGGAAATCGGCGCGCATCCCGCGCTGGTGCGTTCGATCCAGGAATGCCTCACGGACGATGGTGCGAAAGCCACGATCCTGGCCTCCGCCCGTCGCGAGCGTGAACATGAATCGCTGCTAGAAACGGCGATGGAACTCTATCTCGCAGGAGTGGTGCTCGATTTCAACGCGATCACCCCCTCGCGGCGCTTTCTCGATCTACCGGCCTACGCCTGGGACAAGTCGCGTTGGTGGAATGAATCCGCCGAGATGCGCGAGGGCCGTCTCGCGCCCGGCGGCCGTGGTCTGTTGGACGTCAGGCTGCCGCGCGCCACGCCGACATGGATCACGCGTCTCGACAACCGCCACATGGCTTTCCTGAAGGATCACCGGGTCGAGAATATGATCATCTTTCCCGCCGCAGGCTTCGTTGAGATGGTCCTGGAAGCGGGCGTCCAGTTGTTCGAGGGCAAGCCGTTTGTGGTGGAAGATTTTGAAATCCGCAAGCCGCTCATTCTGCCGGATCCTCCGTCCGGGCTGCTGCTAGAGCTCAGTTACGAACCGGGCGAGCGCACGTTCTCCATCCAGAGCCGCTTTGAAAGCGGTGCCTCATGGTCGGTGCATGTCGTGGGATCGATGCGCGGCGAACGGACTGAATCCAGTTTCGCAACATCGGTGTGGGAAAAGGATCCATCGTTGGATACCGTGAAGCTCGATACGTTCTACGGCCACATGAGCGATCTCGGACTGCGCTACGGCGAGGAGTTCCGGCCGATCCGCGAACTTTCCGCCAGCGGGGGGAAATCCGCAGGACACGTTTCTCTATCCGAAACCATCGCCGACCGCGCGGGCGAGTATCCGCTGCATCCGGTGTTGTTCGACGGCGCGCTGCAGATTTTCTCCGCCGGAGCGGCGACCGTCGAAGGACGCACCGCCGGTCTGCGCCTGCCCGTCCGATTTGCTAGAATCCTTTTCCTGCGCTCGCCCGGAGCATCCGGTCTGGTGCGCGCCGGAGTGAAGGTCGCCAACGACGAACTCGTCGAGGGCGGCATCGATTTGTTTGATGAAACCGGCAGGCCGTGCGTGCGCATCGACGGTTTCCGCGCGATCAGCGTGGAAGGCGGCCGCCGCACCGGAAAGAGCGGCAAGGGCCGCGACCTTGTCTATCATGTCGCGTGGGAAAAGACCGTCGCCGAGGCAGCTCCGGCCCTTCAGCCACCGGTCGCGCTGACCCGCCTTCACGAGGTGGCGCAGCAGGCGCTGGATGAAGTCCTCGACATGCGCGGACGTGGCAACCTCGATGCCGCCAGCGCGGCGGGCGATGAACTCACCGCCGCCCAGATCGCCGCCGGTCTGAGGGCGATGGGCGCGGAGGGACGGTTCACCACCGATTCGCTCGGAGTGGCGGAAGGCATGCGGTTGTCGTTCAAACAATTGGCGGACAACCTCGTCTATCAGAAACTGCTCACAAGGGACGGCGGCGGCTACCGGCCGACACCCGCGTTCCTAACTGCCGCGGACTCCGCTGCCGGACTGCTCAGCGCGAGCATCGGAAAGTATCCTGGCCATCTGCCGGAAGCGCTGATCTGTGGCGCGACCTGCGCCGAGCTCGGCCCCATCATGCGCGGCGAGAAGGAGGCCGTGCAGGTCCTCTTCACCGGCGGCGGCGCGGATCTGTTGGATCAATTCTACGGCGACGGGCTCGTTACCAGCCCATGGCTTGCCGCCATCGGCCGGGCGGTGGAGGAAGCCGCGCGCCAGCTTCCCGAAGGCCGGGGACTGCGCATTCTGGAAATCGGAGCCGGCACCGGTGGCCTCGCATCGCAGGTGCTGCCGCTTATCGAGCGCGGTGTTCACACTTACATTTTCAGCGACATTTCCGCGGCGTTTTTCCCCGCGGCCCGGCAGAAGCTCGCCGCGTTTCCCGAAGTGGAGTTCAAAACCTTCGATCTCGAAAAATCCGGCACCGCTCAGGAATTCGCGGCGGGCGGCTTCGACATCATTCTCGGCACCAACGTGATCCACGCGGTGAGCAATGTGCGCGACGCGCTGCGGAACATCCATGAATTGTTAGCGCCAGGTGGCAGCCTGTTGTTCGTCGATGTCGCCACGCCCCACTTGTGGCTGAACGCGGTTTTCGGACTGACACCCGGTTGGTGGCGTTTCACGGATCGCGACCTGCGCCCGCTTCATCCGCTGTTGGAACGTTCGCAATGGGAAACCGTGCTGCGGGAAGCCGGCTTCAGCGAGACCGCGTCCTTGTCGGGTCTGATCCGCTCCCAAGGTGGTGAGAGTCTCATCGGCCTGATGGCCCGCAAGGAATGGGTCCAACCAAGGATGGCGGCGACACCCGAGGTGGAGCCACCGGTTGAAAAATCCTGGCTCGTTTTCGCGGATGCACCGGGTCTGGGAAACAATCTGGTTTCGGAGCTCCGTGCCAGTGGTGTCCGCTGCAGGATCGTTCGCCGCGGCAATCAATTCGCAGAGACCGGGAGCGATGCCTTCACACTGCGTGCGGAAGCGCCGGAGGATTGGAAACAACTGCTGGACGCCTGCGCGAATGAGACTCCCGAGCGCTTCGTCATCATGTGGAACATGGACGAGAGCGAACCAGATCTCGGAATGTTAGGCACGGACTGCCTGTTCCATCTGGTCCAGGCGCTCGACGCCCGGAATCCGGCGGCCAAGCTGCGCCTCGATCTGGTGACGCGCGGAGCGCAGTCTATCGGGCGAAACAACCCGGTGGCACTTGCCCAGGGAGCGGTCATCGGTCTGATGCGCGTGATTGCCAACGAGTATCCGAATTTCACCTGCCGCGGCATCGATCTGCCCAACGAGCCATCGGCAGCCGACGAGCTGCTGTTATGGAACGAACTGCAACAAAAGGACATCGAGCGTGAGATCGCCTTCCGGGGCGGGTCCCGCTATGTCCGCCGGATCAATCGGGGATTGCAGCCGCGCGAGCGGGTTCTCGATGGTGCGATCCCGCTGCGCTTGGAGTCCCGCGAACGCGG
>Ga0123337_10006950_pt1 | contig 10667 bp, 10 predicted proteins | sample frozenSSSSmetaG_FD_89792 | JGI IMG/M metagenome (GOLD analysis project Ga0123337, IMG submission 89792) | Glacier valley bacterial and archeal communities from Borup Fiord, Nunavut, Canada, to study Microbial Dark Matter (Phase II) -... | ecosystem: Environmental > Aquatic > Freshwater > Ice >...
CTATTCCATTATGCTTAGCCCTGGAACATATGGTGTCGGTGGAAAGGCTGTTCAGCCAAACAACTATACGACGTTTCCGCGTCCTCTCACAGTCGTGAAGAGTCAGTTTACACAGTTCGACGTGCCATTCCGCGCTCCTGCTTCTTAGGGACTGTAAAAGAATAATCTCCCGGGCATTTGTAGGGGCGCTGCTTGCTGCGCCCTCCTGATTCGGGAAGTTATATATTTACAGATCCTTAGCGATAGACTCTGGCGATCTTTGTGTCAAATCATATACCCCGGGCAGAAGCAGTTCGGCCCGGGGTATTATTCCGTTATATTTGTGAAGCAAGGGTTGATGTCGTTACCCCTGCTTGCAGTCTCGCAAGCGAGAGCGATTCACTGCTGGGACTTTCACCCCTTGGGTAGCCGAGACCCTAGTTCGCGGTACAATCCGTTGGTTTCTAGTCGTTAGTTAAGCAAAGTTTATCCCTACACAATAACTTCTTACCCTCTTGAGTAAGAGGCAGCAACTGCGCTGGAAACGATAAATGTTTAGCTAACAGACTACTAGGATCATGTCGGCTACCCTTTTCAGTATCCGGCTGGGTACTCGATTTGTTAGCGCGTCAATTTACCGGGTCAATGAGCTGACAACCTACAAAAATAGCCCCCGTTCGAGAGTGAACGAAGGCATTTTGATAATGAAATCGCCGGAAAGAGTGATCCTGTCCGGGTCGATTGATTGGCGGTATTGGATTTGAACCAATGACCTCTTCCGTGTCAAGGAAGCGCTCTACCCCTGAGCCAACCGCCAGCAAGTCGCATCGAAAATCGGGCACACGGCGCTCGGCAAAACTCGACGGACTTCCGTGTCTTTTCGATGCGTGTACAATGCCGAGGACAGGAGTTGAACCTGCAAGCCTTGTGAGCATACGCACCTCAAGCGTACGTGTCTGCCATTCCACCACCTCGGCGCAACCTGCAATCCACTCTGGAACCGGCTAAATAAGGTAGGGATACGGGGAATCGAACCCCGGCTTAAGGACTGAAAATCCCTCGTCCTAACCTCTAGACGATATCCCCACACTGTTCCAATGTGCCTTGCAGCCTGTGTATTATATCGTGACGAACCGCACTTTGTCAAGAGGCGAAACGATTTCTCCGTCCCCAATTCCTCTCGCGAAACTCGACATGACGTTGAGGCTCGCACTTGACGGACGCTTATCGAGCGTCTATAATACACTACGATCCACCCGCGGGATTTGCTCGCTAAACAGACGCAGGTAACTCTTTACCGATACTGGCGTCTCACTTTAGAACGGGTCGGCTTCGAAACCGGCGGACTTCGACCAAGTTCATCAGCACATTATACTAACCCATATTGGATAGGCTTCAATTATTCACTTATGAATCTTCCCGCCATTATGAACGTTCCCTGGCTCAGGCGCCTGCTGGGTATTCCCGCAGCGTCCGGCCAGTTCCGTGAACAGCCGCATCTCTCCTTCGCAACTTCCTGGACGCTCTGGGTCGCCGCCGCACTGCTCGCCACCTCGCTCCTCTGGTTCACTTACAACTATTATCGCGATGGCACACGCCCGAACTGGTGGCTGAAAAGCATCCTCGTCGGCTTCCGACTGCTGTCAATTCTCGCCCTGATGCTGATGCTCGCCCAGCCGACCCTGCGTCTCGCAAAAATCGATCGCACCGCTCCCACCGTTCTGCTGCTCGTCGACAACTCGCAAAGTATGACGATAACCGAACCTCGATTGCCCGCCTCACGCAGGGAGATCGAATCGGCTGGAACCGGCATCTCAGCGGACAGCATCAGCGCGACGACACGCCTGACACGCGCCAACGCGCTGCTCGACAAAAGTAAGGCGCTGACCAGGCTTGCCGAAAGATACAACGTTCACCTTTACTCCTTTGCAGGTACTCCACACTCGATTCCGCTCCCTACCGACAAAAAACAGCGTATGAACTACAAGTTCAATGTCGCTCCCGATACGGAAAACGGGGACTCGACACAGACTGGCGCAGCGCTGAGCCGTGCGCTCGATGAGACTGCAGGCCAGCCCGTAGCAGGCGCGCTCATCATTAGCGACGGCGGCTCGAACCTCGGTGAAGACCCCATACAGACTGCCGACCGCGCGCGACAGTTGCACATTCCCGTCAGCACGGCAGGTCTCGGCGATCCGACCAAAACCAAGGATGTCGCCTTGCTGAGTGTGCTCGCAGATGATGTCGTGCGTGTGAACAACACGGTCACCGTTTATGCTGCGATCTCTCAGCGCGGCTATGCAGGCAAAACGGTCACGATCACCCTTCAGCGCGACAACGAGATCGTCGGGCGCGAGACAGTGCGTCTCGGTCCCGACGAGCAGAAACAGGAAGTGCATTTCACCTACTCGCCGACACGTGCCGGACGCTTCGCCTACACAGTTACCGCCGCAGCACTTCCCGGTGAGATCACGCTCGCAAACAACAAACGGGCCTTCGTGCAGACTGTGATCGACAAGAAACTCAAAGTACTCTACATCGAAGCCGAACCGCGCTATGAATACCGGTATTTGCGAAACGCGATCCTACGGGACAACAGCCTCGATTTCGCCTGCCTTCTGCTGTCGGGCGACAATGCGGACAAGGGCGGCGAAGGCAATATCCCGATCAATCGGTTTCCACCCGACGAAAAATCGCTGTTCGAGTACGATATCATCGTGCTTGGCGATGTGCCGCGCTCCTATTTCGATGACACGCAACTGCAGGCGATACGCCGCTTCGTAGAGGACCGTGGCGCGAGCCTGCTCGTGATCGCGGGCGAGCAGCATATGCCGCACGAGTATGCCGGAACGCCGCTCGAAGCCGTGCTGCCCGTCGTAATCGCGCCCACGCCGGACCCCGTGCAGACCGACGATCCGTTCCAGTGGCAGTTGACGCCGGAGGGCAAGCGCAGCCCCGTGATGCAGTTGGAAGACGACAGCGCCGGCAGCGAACGTGTCTGGCGGGAGCTCCCGGGTATGTTCTGGGTAGCAGGTGTCCCGCGCGCAAAGCCCGGTGCAACGGTGCTGGCGGTTCATCCATCACGGCGCAACGCGGACGGTCCCTACCCGCTCGTCGCAACGCAGCCTTTCGGCGCGGGCAAATGTTTTCTGCAGCTCGTCGACAGCACGTGGCGCTGGCGGTGGCGCGTTGGCGACCGGTATTTCTATCGGTATTGGGGTCAGGTTTTCCGCACACTCACGCCTAAGGAACTGCCCGGAAACAGCCGGTTCGTACAGTTGAACGCCGATCGCAGCAACTACCGTCTGACGGATAAAGTCGCATTGAACGCCCGGCTGCTGGACGCCTATTACCACCCGATCAAAGTTCCGAGCGTCACAGCGACGGTCATCGGCGAAGGCGGTCAGTCGCAGCAGATCACTTTGCAGGCAGCCGCCGGTACGCCCGGACTGTACACAGCACAGTTTCAGCCCGACCGCGTTGGACACTATACGACGACTGTCGTTTCGCCGGTCGATACGCAGGCGAAAGCGAGCGCGGCGTTCGTTGTCGAGAGTCTCGCGCTCGAGAAGCAGAAGCCCGAACTCGACGAGAAGCAGCTTCGCCAGATTGCGGCAGCGGGTGGCGGCAAGTACTACAGATCAGACAAAATCGGTGACTGGATCGATTCCCTGCCCTACCACCCGCTGCAGATTCGGAGCGAGCAGGAGTATGAACTGTGGAACGCGCCGCTGATTTTGATACTGTTTCTGCTGCCGCTCTCACTGGAATGGATCGTTCGCAAACGCAAGGGGCTGCTCTGACAATGTGTCTTTTCTGTGTTCGCCAATGCATTTTCGTGCAGCAGAAGGAGAAGGAAGGCAGTTTGTCTAAATTAGGGGTACTGGAAATAAAGTTATTACCGAATACCAAGAAACTGCTCGGGATGAGCGGTGGGCGCAGGTAGTGTTTCGATTGGACATTTCGATCGCAGAATCTGTACATAAGATTCGATCGAATGGAGAGCAGAACGAAGAGGAAAAGAAGTGGACACCAAGACAGATCTGACCCTACTCTATCACGTGCAGCAGCAGGACAGCGCAATGGACGCGCTGAAGCGGCAGTACTCGCAACTGGATCAGGGCAAGCTGGAGCAGGCTGCCCAGGAAGCCGCAAAAGCAGCAAACAAGGCAGCAACTGCCGCGCTGCACGCCGCAGAGGGATCGCTCAAAGATACCGAACTCGAACAGAAAACGGTAGAGGCAAAACGCGCATCGGTCGAACTGAAGCTGTACAGCGGCAGCGTGAGTGCGCCGAAAGAGCTGCAGTCTTTGCAGGACGAGACTGAGATGCTCGGCAGACAGCGGGACCGCCTCGACGAGAAAATCCTGATACTGATGGATGAGCTGGAACTGCGTCGCACCGAAGCGACTGTGGCGAAACAGGCGCTCAGCGCGGCGACCGCCGCGCTCAAGGTCAAAGTCCTTGCCTTCAACTCTGCCTCTGAAAAGATGCGGGCAGAAGCGCAGACCGTCGCGAACGCCCGTGCTGCTGCCGCAAGAGAAGTTTCCCCTGCGATGCTGAAGCGCTATGACACGCTCAGAGCGACCAAGGGTGGCATCGCGATCGTTCCCATCGAGGACGGCAACGCCTGTGGCGGATGCAAAATGGGGCTGCCCTCAACGACAGTCACCAGCATTCGACAGGGTCAGGCTGTAATTCTTTGCGACTACTGCGTCAGGATACTGTGTGAGAAACCTGCGATCGCTGCAGCAGCGGCTGCAGCCGCATAAGACCCCTTGGCAAGGTTGACAGGCTTTTATCTGCAGCGAATGAGTGCCTTTGAGCGAGTTGAAGCTCGCTCAGCTGCGCTGCACAATAAAGCCGCCGTCGCCTCAAAAAAAATGGAAGCTAAACTCTCGATTATCTGTCTAATAGCCGACACTAAGTAAAGCGTCATCCGAAGTTCGTAGAATATAGCTCAGGCATTTTCCACCGCGCATTGTGTGAAGAGAGTTCTCACCGTCAAAAGCGAAACTACGAACATTGGACGTTTTGCTGCTTAGTTCAATGAAATTCTCTCTAAGGCGGAATACAACTCGTGAAGAAATGGACTGCTTTCGTTGACGGCGCGGCGCGGGGCAACCCGGGACCTGCCGGAATCGGTATACATATCGAGGATGAAGAGGGCAATATCGCTCGTGAAATCGGCGAGCCTTTGGGACGCACCACCAACAATGTCGCGGAGTATTCCGCACTTCTTCGGGCACTTGAAGAGGCGGTTCGTCTCGATATCCAGCATCTGACGGTCTACACGGACAGTGAGTTGATGGCGCATCAGGTGAACGGTAAGTATGCGGTCAAAGCCGCGCATCTTCAGCCGATGCACAAGCGCGCTCACGTTCTGATGTCGAGCATCGAGAAGGTGAGCGTTGTTCACGTCCCGCGTGAGCAGAACAAACGCGCTGACGCGCTCTCCAACATCGGCGCCGACAAAGTAATTTAGTTCCGCTCTTTTTGCCACGCGACACTTCGTATCCCAACCCGACACTTTCGTGTCGGGCTGCTAGTTTTGTTTAGAGCGGATGAGTAAAAAAGCACCTACAGGAAACGATGAAATGCATTAACTCGCCAGCCGGTCCACGGATGAATGTTCTTCGAACACGATACCAAAACGCAGCGCGGTGATCGTAGCTTCTGAAAAAGGAATCAGCTTACCCATGCTTCATACCTCTTGAAGACGCTCCTTTGTTTACGAAGGCCGTGGTTGCCTTGTAGCTTTCGAAAGGCGTCTGGATTTGATGATCGACATTTGATTTCATTGTTTTACCGTGTTCCGGAGGCAGTTTACATCAGTACCAACCGATCAGCATCTTTTCGTCATCGCAGCAAAGGCACATAATGCGAGTGCGCCAGCTCCCTCTGGACAACGAGGGATCTAGCGCATTATTTCGCTCGATATGCCGAGCACAGACATCAATCTGTTCTCAAGCAGATGGGCGCGGACCAGCGCCGATACCTTCGATGTGAGCGCGTTTGGCGACACGCACTGTCAGATCACCCTCAACGAACAGCTGGCAGGAAAGACGGAATGCTGCGATGAGTTCCGGCTCTTCGAGAGCCTCACGCTCGTCTTCGCTCATCGGCGGCACGTCGCCCGAAACGATCTCGACACGACATGTCGTACATTTCGCCTGTCCGCCGCAGCGATGCAATACATCTATGCCGCCGTCCTCCAGCGCCAGCACCAACTTCGTGCCATTCTCGACCGTAAACGTCTTCTCGCCCTCAACCGTTAACTCTGGCATCCTCAGTCTCCTGTCAATGTTTTCTAAAACTTTCCGAACCATTCGAGTGTACCCTGATAACCTGAGCGCGCAATGCTAGTCGGTCAGCGAAAGAGTGAGAGTCGGGGGGGTGATCGTATGCGTATCTGAAATGGAAGTGATCGCAGTGCCAACCGCGTAGTACTCGATCACATGGCTGCCCCAGCCGTGACTGCTTTCCTGCACCTGTGCGCCTACAATACCTTCTGCGCCCTCCGATTCCGCCTCCGCCTGCATTCGCGTCAGGGCGAGTTCGCGGGCGTCATACAGCGCCTGCGTGTAGTTCTGCATCTCGACATTGCGCCCTGTCTGCTTGAGCGACTGCAGCAATCCCTGATGTGCGACATGGTAGACGCAGGTTCCCATCACCAGCGAAATCGGGCGATAACCGGTACGGAGCAGGGTCCAGAAGTCCTGACCGTTCAGATCGGAGGTGAACGGACGATTGTCGGGCGTCCGATAGTGCTCTCCTGTGCGGTGGCGGATCGCGGTTCCGATCGCCATGAATTCCGCCAGACCTTCGCCCCACTCATACCGTGAGACCTCAAGACGCACGCCTACGACCCCATCGGCGCCGAGAACATCGGCTTCCTCCTCCATGCGGGTCATGGCCAGTTCGCGGGCATGGTACATTGCCTGTGTCAAAACTTCCATTTCCTGATTCTGGAAAAAGTTTGCGAACTGGAAACCGATATGATAGATCGAACTGCCCATCACGAGCCCGACGGGGTCGAAACCCGCCTCGCGCACAAGCAGAAACTCGTTGACCGACAGATCGCTCGTAAAGAGTCCGCGCTTTCCCTCTCCGCCGCGCATTCCGGCGAGTCGGCGGCGCGCAGATTCGGGCAGTCCTTCTTCAGAACCGGGTGTATAGGAACCGGGTGTATTCGGCATGGATTATCTCTCCTGATTCGATGTCGATTGCTGGCAATACTACGCTGGTCTGATTTCTGATTTCAGTCTTCATTGAGAGCAACTAAGGGACTCTCAACAAAATAAATGTTCCAGTCCGCGAAGTCTGCCTTCGCGCCTTTGTGGCAGTGACTTTAGTCGCCAGCCGAAGTGGAATAGTTTAATCCTTGAGAGTCCCTAACAAGAATGAAACGAGTATGGGCGTCTCATTTGAGCGGCACGATGTTCAGCACGGAGAAGACGGGCCAGCGCCCATCATAGGGTGCGATCGCCGTACCGATCGCGGTAAAGTGATAAAGCAAATCGGTGCGATGACTACTATCGTTCCCATACTCCCGACGCTCCATTTTGAGGTCTACATCCGCTCCGATCACGCCCGCAGCTCCCACAGAACGAGCTTCGTCCTCCATACGTCCCATCGCAAGGGCACGCGCATTGTATACCGCCTGCGTAAAATCGCGAAGTTCCTGATTCTGCCAGCTGTTCATCGTCCACTGCGAGGTCAAATTCGGAACCTGATAGTAGGTGCAGTTGCCGACCGCAAAGCCGACCGGACGATACCCTGTCTGACGCAACAGATAGAATTCGTTCCCTGAAAGCGCACTCAAGAATGGCGCTCCGTTCACGCTCTCAGGCGCGACATCTTTCTCGCGGATCGCTGTTCCGATCGAAGCGAACTCCAGCAGTCCTGCGCCCCACTCGTACTCTTTGTGCTCGAGCCGAACGCCGACGACCCCTGTCGCGCCGAGCAGTGCGGCTTCCTGCTGGAGACGCCCGAGTGCAAGGTGACGCGCGTGGTAAAACGCCTGGGTGAGCACTTCTAATTCGCCGGAACTCCCGCTCCAGGTCGGTGTCCATTGCCAGCCGATATGATAGACAGAGCTGCCCATCACCTGACCGAGAGGCTCATATCCAGCTTGATGCACGAGCGTGAGTTCGTTTACGCTCAGATCACTGGTGAAAATATGTCCCGACGTGCCCTGTCGCGAAGCCTGTTCGCGCAGGCGATCGATCGCATTCAACGGCAACCCACCGCTCGCAAGACTGCTTTCGCTCGCCTCGCGGCGCTGCTTCGTCGCTTCGTCTTCCTTATTGCCGCCCCCGAATCCGAAAAGCCGCATAGATTTTATCTCACTTTCAATTCAAGTCGTCTCGTAATCGGCGCACCATCCAACATCATTTTGAAACATCGCATTCAAACTATCCGCAGAAAGGCGCTCATCCTAGCCCACGAGTTTCGACAGGGCTTCGCGGGCAGAGAGACTGGTACGCGCACGTTCATCAAGCTGTGCTCCAAGTTCCTCGACCCAAAGTTCCACTGAGATTTCCTCGGTCTTTAGAGCAATGCCGCGCACGATGTGTGTGCGGGAAGCAGTGAGGGGTCCACGCCCGCTATCTTCGAGCGTATACCGGTTTTCACCGATCGTTATAACGATACGCTGGATCGTTTTCTTAGCGAACAGTCCGCCGCGACGCACCGTTTCGGTCGCATCCGGCAGCGCCGAGGCGAGCATGTGTGACAGCATCTCGAGAAAGCCGCGCTGATCGGCAGCATACTGCTTTGCCAGCGCCGACGCCACCCCGAACTTCACCCAACTCTGCTGCTCGAAATCATCCGACATCCTGGCGTATCCTATCTCCAACGGTATGACCTATAATTTGTCTTGCGAACAGTGACAGCCCGGTTCCTGCCGGAAAAACACCATGTCGATAGAGTCCTACTGTCGCTGCATAACATTTTGCGATACATTTCGCAAAACAGTGGATCGTACTGTCACAACACGTTGCGAATGCGCTATAATCGTCTATCTAAAAATCCGAGATTAGAGCTATATTTATGTTCGTAAGGTGCGGCACATATTCGGGTCGACTAACTTATTACTTTATCAAACAGGAGTACATCCATGACTGACGCGCCGGAACCGTACGAAAACGAAAAGCGGCAGGTCAAAGTAAAAGATCGCGGTCAGCCGGTGAATCCGCTTGTCGCAGTGACCGCAGTCGCAGCGCTCGTCTGCCTGGTGAGCTGGATCGCCTACGTCAACCTTTTTGCGCCGCCGAAGCCTGCGCCAATGGATGAAAAGGGCAGGGCAAATGTCGCCTATATTCGCGGTCTGCTCAAAGCGAGCAATGGCGACTACTCCAAGGTTCCGGAAGAAGATCATACCAAACTCGACAAAATGACGGGCGGGCGCGGCGGTATGGTCTACGGTCTGTATAAAGCTGGCAAAATCGACTTTTAGCAAGCAGTACGAGTACGTGTCGGATGATCCTTAATTTCCGTCCTTGACCAGAACACGCCTGAACAATGATGTGGCTTTCCACCAGACCGCGTCAGCCCGCTCCGAATCGTATCGGGGTCCTTCGTCGCGCATAAAAGCGTGTTCCGCTGGCAGAGTGAGCACCTCATGGGTTACACCCGAGTTCTCCAAAGCCTCCGTGACGACTTTGCGCCCCTCGGCGGGAACGTGCGGGTCGATGCCCCCGAATACGACGAGCAGTTCGCCTTTGATCTCGCCGAGACGCTCCAGTGTTCCCGCATTCGCGTTCTGACCTAGCCTGCCATTGTGTACGCCTGTCGGATAACAGCAGACTCCGGCTTTGACATGTGGCTGGAGAGCCGCGCGCATCGCCAGATGTCCGCCGATACAGAAGCCCATTGTGCCGAGCTGTCCTGGCGCGACCTGCGAATGTCCCCCGAGGTAGTCGAATGTCGCACACGTATCGGCGTCGAATGCCGCCACCGAAGTACGCCGCGCATCCTCGCTTCCCCGCATACGCCCGATGTCGTCGTAAGCGATCGACGTGCCGACGGGTTCGATGCGGTGATAGATTTCCGGCGCCGCAACCACGAATCCATACCCGGCCAGGCGCTCGACGGATCGTTTGATCGGGGCCGTCAACTGAAATATTTCCGAAAAGAGGAGTATTCCCGGATATTTTCGTGCTGCCCCATCCTCATCTGCGACTGCTTCGCCATCCTCATTCCTGTCAACCATCGCGATCGGAGCAGCCACATACACCCGCATCAGGCTGTCATCCACACGTAAATCAATATCCTTCGTTGCAATCTGCACTATGCCGCCCGCTTTCGAAAAGTAGTTTCGTCCGTTGAATCACTGAATCACTTTTGCAGCCAGATATAACTGCGGTTGAAGATATGCAATTGGCTCGCCTTACGCAACCGAATATCCAACTGACTGAAGTCCGTCGATGTGGGCGTTCCGCTGGATGATGATTGGATGACGATTGGATGACGAAATGAATTTCTTCGCACGATAGCCTGCGGCTGAATTTCCTTCGGCTACTATGCTCTCGTCGATAGGCATTTTCGTCCACAGGGCAACTGGCGAAACGCCATTGACACGAAAGGCTTCGACCCTCGAAAGCGTCCTCCGTGAGATGAAATATAAAGTGCTTGCCATGGCAGGGAGCCATACTTTGCAACTCGCAGGAGCAGCCCCCCACACA
>Ga0123337_10006951_pt1 | contig 10665 bp, 7 predicted proteins | sample frozenSSSSmetaG_FD_89792 | JGI IMG/M metagenome (GOLD analysis project Ga0123337, IMG submission 89792) | Glacier valley bacterial and archeal communities from Borup Fiord, Nunavut, Canada, to study Microbial Dark Matter (Phase II) -... | ecosystem: Environmental > Aquatic > Freshwater > Ice >...
CCACGGAGAGGAAATCCCAAGAATCTGACGGTAAAAATCTGTGCTCTTCACCGGGAAAGCCTTGCCGAACCCGAACAATTGCCGCAAGAATTTCCACCGAAATCCATCAAGAGCCACAAAATTAGAACTCAAAATGTCCGAACCAATCAAGACGCGGCCTTTTACAATTAGTATTGCACCCGGCATTGTACTAGAAGGCAAAGGTGAGCTTGGACCAATTACTATTGGCATTGAGGGTGAGCTTACCTACGACGAAAGTAAGCAGACACCAACCGGCCCCGAAAATAAAATGACTGCTAGCGCCTCCCTTCCGCTGAAGGGAACCGTATCGTTAGGCGAAGGGGTACCAGCGGATCAGGCTAGAGGATTAGTCATATCTGGAAGTGCAACTTCTACCTTTGGTGTGAACTGTGAATTCTCCATTAAAGATAAAAAAGTTATTGCTAGTGGCACATGCGATCTTGGGAAGCTGGAGTTATCTGGTGAGGTGAGTATTAAAATTACTGATACTTTTAAATGGGAAATAAAAAAATGGGGGCCGAAAGCAATAGCGGCTGCTACGTTGACTAAACAAATTGATGAAGGTGTTTTTCTTGATTTTAGTGGCTCATGAAAATAAAATTAACAATAATAATATTTGTGGGATTGTTAATAGCATTAACGGCTTTCATATTTAATATGACAAAGCCGACTTATGTAAGAGCCTGTCTTAATAATACAAGATTTCTGAATTTTAATCTGTACTAGTTTGGTCATGTATTAGAGAAACTCGGCATGGCCAGTTATCCAAGCAGCATGACGGATTCCGAATGGGAAATTCTCGAAACTCTATTGCCACCCAAGCCCGACACGTTGCGTGGGCGTCCGCAGGAGCATTCCAGGCGGAGCATTGTGGATGGCATTCTCTATATCATCCGGACGGGCGGCGCATGGAGGATGATGCCCAACGACTTGCCCCATTGGAAAACCTGCTATCACTACTTCCGGCTGTGGGCCCAGTTAGGCCACTGGGAACGGATTCACCACGCGATCCGGGACATGGCCCGCCTCGCAGCCGGAAAAAAAAAGCCCCGACCGCTGCGATTATCGATAGTCAAAGCGTTCGGACAGCTAGCCAGCCCGGAGTTCGTGGTTATGATGCGGGTAAGAAGATTACAGGAAGAAAGAGACACATTCTGGTAGATACGCAGGGCAACATCCTCGCCTTGAAAGTGACCACCGCGGATGTGCAGGACCGGGATGGCGCGAAGTTGTTGCTCAATGTCCTAACCATGGCATTCGGATGGCTCATGCTGATCTGGGCGGACGGTGGCTACGCGGGAAAACTCATTGAGCACGTGGCGGAGATTCCGCGTCACCGACGGGTGAAACTTGAGATCGTGAAACGCTCGGATGACGTGAAGGGCTTCAAGGTGGTGCCAAAACGATGGATCGTGGAACGCACATTCGGATGGTTGATCCAGTCACGACGTCTCATCCGGGACTACGAAGTTAAGATCGAACACTCGGAAGCTATGATCTATCTGTCGATGAGCAAGCGGATGCTCGCCAGAATCGCGAGTTAGATATTTTTAAGACAGCCTCTGAAAACATGGAAGTCGCCAACTTCGCCGATGCGACCGGAGTCGTGACGATGAGTGGTTCCTCTGCGATCAACTTGTGCAACAACGCCGGCATCGCGATGGGTGCAAACAATGGCGCAGGCAACGGCACCATCAATCAAAACGGTGGAGCTGTCACGTTCTACACCAACGTCGCCACCACCGTCGGTGGAACGGGTGCCCTGCGCCTGGGGGCGGCCGGAACCATTGCTGCCACCTCGACCTACACCTACGCTCTGAATGGCGGGGTCCTAACGGTTCCAAGCATCACCCGCAACGCCGCAGTCACCAACCTCAGCGCCGGCATCTTCAATTTCAATGGCGGGACACTCAAGCCGACAGCGGCCAACGCGACCTTCCTGCAAGGTCTCACCGCCGCCAACGTGCTGAGCGGAGGTGCCTTGATCGACGACACTGGATTCGCGCTCACCATCGGCCAAAATCTCGTCAGCGGCGTCGCTGGCGACGGTGGGCTTTCCAAGGCCGGCAGCGGAACCCTCACCCTCACCGGCACCAACTCCTACGTTGGGCCGACCAACGTGAATGCAGGCACCCTGGTCCTCAGTGGCACGGGTGCAGTCAATGGCAGTAGCGGCATTTCGATCAACGGTAGTGGTGCGAAGTTTCTGCAAACCAGCAGCGTCGCAGTCAGCTCCCCGATCAATATCGTCAATGGCACGTTGGATGGCGTGGGGTCGGTTGCGGCAGTTTCGGTCGCCAGTGGCGCAGGCAATGTCCTCACCCACGGCAATGGCGGCACCGCTGTCTTGAGCACCAGCTCACTCTCTTTCAATGACGCCGCCACGGTGAACGTGAAAGTCACCTCGACTGCTCCGGCAATTACCACCGGCACCCTAACCACCGGTGCCGTCAACGCGGCCGGCCGGGTGACCGTCAATGCAAGCAACACCAGTTGGACCAACGGCCAGACCTACAATTTGATCAGCTACTCCACTCTCGGTGGCATCGGATTCTCGGAATTCCTGAAAGGCACCATCACCGGTCTCACGGTTCGCCAGTCGGCCACACTCACCAATCCATCGGGCAATATCGCCCTCGCCATCGCCGGAGACAATCCGGTGTGGAGCGGCGGCTTCGACGGAGAATGGAGCACTACGACGATCACCGCACCGAAGAACTGGAATCTCCAAACAGGCGGAACTCCAACCGATTTCCTCACCACCGACAACGTGTTGTTCGACGACACGGCCGCGGGGACTTTGGCAGTGAGTATCGCCTCCGCCGGAGTTAGTCCGACATCGACGACATTCAATAATACGACCAAGAACTACACCTTCACCAGTGCGGGCTCTCTCGGCATCGCCAGCGGTATCCTCACCAAGGGCGGCACAGGAGTGGTGACACTTTCCAATGTGAACACCTACGCCGGTGGAACTACGGTCAATGCCGGAACTCTGAATATCAACAATGCGTCCGCCATCGGCACCGGCGCGCTCACTCTCACCGGCGGCGCGATCGGCAACACGAGCACGGCGGCCATTACCCTGACGACTAACAATGCGCAGAACTGGAATGGTGATTTCAGCTACACCGGCCCGGATAGTCTGAACTTCGGTATCGGAGCCGTCACGCTCGGTGGATCCGGCACCGTCCGCAGCGTCACGGTCACGGCAGGCACCCTCACTGTGGATTCGATCCCGGTCGCCACCGGCTTCGGCCTGACCAAGGCAGGGGCAGGCACCTTGGCCATGAACGGCTCGCTGGCAAGCAACCTGGGCGGAACCCTGAACGTCATCGGCGGGGCATTCCAGATCGGTTCCCAAGACTTCACCGCGACGGGTTTGACCGGTAATGCCATCGTCGAAGACGGCGGCGCGATCAGCCGTTGGCTGCGCATTAACAATACCGCCGACACGACCTTTGCCGGAACCCTGCAAAATGGCAGCGGTGCGGGAAATCTCGGGCTTGTCAAATCCGGCGCTGGCACGCTCACACTGACGGGGGCGAATACCTATAACGACACCACCACCGTCGCAGCGGGCAAGCTGGTCTTCTCTGGAACGACCAATAACACTCGCGAGGCGAACGTTGTGGCGAATACCGCTGGGGCCAACGCAGTGCTGGTGATTTCTCCTGGTGCCACATTCGGCTCGAACTTCAATGCAGGGCAAATCTACAACACGAGCATGACGGTTAGCACGAATGCGACCTCCGCCGGCTCGGTCCAGATCGGTGCGGCAGGTGGCACACTTTCGGTGAATCGCCAAATTGTGGTTGGACCCACTGGCTATGGCGCGCTCAGCCAGGCTGGCGGCTCCTCGACCATCGGCGGCTTCCTCGCCGTCGGCGGATCTGCCAGCGGCGGTGTGGTCAATCAATCGGGAGGCACGATCACGCTCTCCACTGCTCCGGCGACGATCGGTTACATCGGAACCGCGGGAACCGCAGTAGTGAACCTTTCCGGCGCCGCGCAATTCAATGCGAATGGCGCGGCCGGCAACGGCGTGTGGGTGGGTGAGCTTGGAACCGGCGTGTTGAACGTTTCGGGTTCCGCGTTGCTTTCGATTCCTAACGACGGAGTCATCCTCGGCAAGGCGAATACCACGCTCTCCTCCGGCACGGTCAACCTCCGTGGTGGCACGGTTCTCGCGAAATCCATCAGCAAGGGCACGGGCACAGGTAACTTCAACTTCAACGGTGGAACCCTCAAGGCCAACACCGCGAACACGACCTTCATGCAGGGCCTCACCAGTGCCTATGTCCACAACGGCGGTGCCAAAATCGATACCAACGGTGTCGCGATCACCATCGCCCAGCCACTCATCGTGCCGCCTAGCAGCGGAGTGAGCGCCTCGGGACTCACCACCAGCGGTGGCGGGTATATCGATACACCGATCGTGCAAATCACCGGCACCGGCACCGGCGCCACGGCGGTTGCTAACATCGACGGTGCCGGCAACCTCACGGGCATCACCATGACCAACCCGGGCACCGGCTACACTGCCCCGCCGACCTTCGCGCTGGTCGGTGGTGGTATCGGAAATACCGGTGCCATCGGCGGCTCGGCCACGCTGGTGACGAACGTGGGTGGCGGATTGACGAAGTCCGGCCTCGGCACCCTGACTCTCACCGGTGCGAACACTTATACGGGTGACACCGTCGTCTCCGCCGGCACCTTGAGCCTCAGCACCAACTACCTTGCTGATGCAGCCGACGTCCGTCTGACCACGGGTGCTGTCCTCGACCTTACCTTTGCAGTTGGGACCCCGGACACCGTTGATGAACTCTACATTGATGGAGTTCAACAAGCTACCGGTGTGTGGGGCGCTGTCGGATCAGGAGCGGCTCATGAGTCCGCACTCATCACTGGAACCGGTCGCTTGAATGTCACGACGGGCTCTGCTGGAGATGCCTACACCACATGGGCATCCGCCAAGGGACTGACTGTTGGAGTTAATGACGGCAAGGAGCAGGATCCGGATGGCGACGGACGGAACAACCTCGGCGAGTTCGCCTTCGACAGCGATCCGCTTTCGGGCGCCGCGAGCGGCAAGGTCGTAGGCAAGGTCGCAACGGTGGGTGGAAGTCCGGTTCTGACGCTGACTCTTCCGGTCCGCACGGGAGCGACGTTCTCAGGAGCGACCGAGCAGGTTTCCACATTGGTGGACACCCTTGTCTATCGCATCCAAGGCAGCGATGATCTCGCCACCTTCGGTCTCGTGATCAGCGAGGTCATCGGCGGCGACGCCACCACCATCCAGACTGGAATGCCATCGCTCTCGACGGGTTGGACCTATCGGACATTCCGCACTCCAGGAACGGTGGTGGACGGAGATCCGCAGGACTTCATCCGTGCCAAGGTGAATAATTGATTTGGATACGGGTCATTGAATTGGCTCAACACGATTCCCGCCTGGTGCACTTCCGGGCGGGAATTCATGTAACTGGGAATCCACTCCCTCCGCTGGCAACACGGTGAATTCTTCGTGATGCAAGCGACATTTTTACTGGATTCCCCGCACACACCGTGCAGACTCGGTGGCGTGATAACCCATTTCAATCGTTAAACCCAAGCTCCGTTGTCCAGCGGAAATTCCCACATGATCCAAGACATCCTCGTACTCGGTGCGGGAAGCGCCGGCTTAATCGCCGCGCTCTCGCTGAAGCGAAAACTCCCTCTACTCAACGTGCGCATCGTCCGCAGCCCGGACATCGGTGTGATTGGAGTTGGGGAAGGAACCACCCCTAATTTTCCGAAGCATCTCTTCGACTACCTCGGTATCAGCCGGAGGAGATTTTATGAGCTCGCGGAACCCACGTGGAAGCTTGGCATCCGCTTCCTGTGGGGTGCCCGCGGGCGCTTTGATTATACCTTCAACCAGCAGCTTGACGTTACCGCCAACGACCTGCGGATGCCGAATGGCTTTTATTGTGATGACGAGTTCAGTTGTGCGGGTCTGCCCTCAGCCTTGATGTGGCATGACAAGGTATTCGCCCGTCAGCCGAACGGCTGCCCGGATATCCAAAGCTGGCATGCCTTCCACATTGAAAATGAAAAACTCGTCCAGGTCCTCGAACTCGTGGCCCGTGAAAACGGCGTGGAGTTCATCGATGGCAAGGTCACCGGGGCGGATCATAAACCCGAAGGTGGAATCGCCGCAGTGCATCTTGAAGACGGGCAGCGCCTCCCTGCGGACTTCTTCATTGATGCCAGTGGCTTCCGCAGTGAGTTGCTAGGGAAGGCGCTTGGCGAGGAATACGTAAGCTTTGATAAATCCTTGTTCTGTGATCGCGCCGTGGTGGGTGGCTGGGACCGCACGGATGAGCCGATCCTTCCATACACCACTGCCGAGCAGATGGACGCGGGGTGGGCCTGGCAGATCGAGCACGAACATCACGTGAACCGCGGCTATGTGTATTCCTCACAATTCATCTCCGATGAGGACGCTGCCGCGGAGTTCCTGCGCAAGAATCCGAAGGCTCCGAAGTCGCCGCGCATCGTCAAGTTCCGCTCCGGTTGTTATAAACGCCAGTGGGTGGAGAATGTCGTCGCCATCGGCAACGCCGGCGGTTTTGTCGAGCCCCTTGAGGCAACGGCACTCATGATCGTTTGTAGCAATGTGGAGAGCTTGATTGAAATGTTGAACCGGTCCCTGCTTAAGCCCACGCCTGGAATCCGGGATCTGTTCAACGAATTAACAGGCAGGGGCTGGACTGACATCCGGGATTTCCTGGCACTGCACTATAAGCTCAATACCGCCCTTGATACGCCTTTCTGGCAGCATTGCCGCGCCCATACCGATCTGGGGGGGCTTCAGCCCATGTTGGACTTCTATGATGAGAACGGCCCTACCGGATTTTGCCGCTATCGGCTTCCCGTGGCGCAAAACGACTTCGGTCTCGAAGGCTACCTTGTGATGCTGGTTGGGAACCAGGTGCCGTACCAGGCTCGCTACACGCCCACTGCGGCGGACCTAGGGCGCTTTGAAGCCCGCCGTTCCCAATTCAGCGACATCGCAAAGCTCGCATTGGATGTGAAGGAGGCTCTCGCCTACGTCCGCCACCCGGGATGGCAGTGGAATAGCGAAATCCTCGAAGCGCAAAGCCGCGCGTGATTGGTTAGTTTTTCACCCTGATGCAATCTCTCGCTCCTTCGTTCTTCCTCCAGATGGCGGTCATCCTGCTCGCCTGCCGGGTGGTCGGCTGGCTTGGTAAACAAATCGGCCAGCCGCAGGTGGTTGGCGAAATGATCGCTGGCGTACTTCTCGGACCTTCGTTGTTAGGTCTTCTTTGTCCGGTGGCGAGCGCGAAACTTTTTTCCCCGGAGACACGCGGAATCCTCTACGTCGGCGCGCAGCTCGGGGTGGGACTCTATATGTTTCTCGTCGGGATGGAATTCCGCACCGACTTGTTCCGCAGCCGCGTGCGCAGTGCCGCCAGTGTCTCGATCGCCGGGATGGTAGTCCCCTTCATGCTCGGGGCCTTGCTCGCTCCATGGCTGGTGAAAGTGCCGGGCCTGTTTTCCGCCAAAACCGAAGTTTACCAAGCCGCCTTGTTTCTCGGTGCCGCCATCGCGATCACCGCCTTTCCGATGCTGGCGCGGATCATTTACGAGCGCGGACTCTCAGGAACTTCCCTTGGCACCCTCGCGCTGGCCGCAGGAGCCATCGATGACGCCGCCGCCTGGTGTGTGCTGGCCATCGTGCTCGCCAGCTTCGGCGGCGGGGCAGGCATGGCTCTTATCGCCATCGGCGGAGGCGCCCTTTATGCGGTGATCATGCTGACGGTCGGAAAACGGGCGCTCGGCTACCTCGGCCAAATGGCTGAACGCGAAGGCAGTGTGAGCTCCATGATGATGGCCATCACCCTCATGCTGTTTTGCCTCAGTGCGTGGTTTACTGATACGATCGGCATTCATGCGGTCTTCGGCGGATTCATTCTAGGCATCGCCATGCCGCGCGGTGTTCTGACCACGGAACTGACGCGGAAGCTGGAGCCATTTACCGTCATTTTCCTGCTGCCGATGTTTTTCACCTTTTCGGGCCTGAACACCCGGCTCGCCGTCATGCTGGAACCTTCGGTGCTGTTCGTGGCCATCGTTGTGCTGCTCGCATCCATCTTGGGTAAGGGAGTCGCGTGCTGGGCTGCCGCCCGACTGAATGGCGAGGACAACCGCACTTCATTGGCCATCGGTGCGTTGATGAACTCCCGCGGACTGATGGAGCTGATCATTATCAACATCGGGCTTCAAAAGGGCGTCATTGGTCCGAAGTTGTTCGCGGTTCTGGTGTTGATGGCGGTGACGACCACGTTGATGGCGAGCCCGATCTTCGAGTGGGTGTACGGGCGTCACTTGCGGCAGAAGCGTGCACCCGTTGTGGATGCGCTCGAGGCCTGACCGGGTCCAGCTTGGCAAGCGGCGGCGTCTCCCCCTTTTGGGGGAATTGACCATTCCCCATCGAGCGACGATCATTTGCCTGAATGGAAAACCCTCGATCCTTCGCGAGTTCGCTCGCTTCCCTGGCTTACTGCGCTTTCGTCGCAGCTGCCGTGCTGCCCGCAAGCGCCGCTTTGACCAACCGCTGGTCGTTCAATAATCCGTCGGGGTCTGCTCCCACAGGAACCGCCATCACGGACAGTGTTGGCACAAGCCCTGGAGTCGTGGTGGGAAGCGGCGCGACCTTCACAAGCTCCACCAATGGCACCGCGCTCTCTCTGCCGGGGACGACCACTGGCAACCAGTCTCCTGCGAACATTGCTGCCTACGTTGATTTTCCAAACGGTATCATCTCCAGCAAGACCAACCTCACCGTGGAAATCTGGGCGACGCCGGTTTCCATCAAAAATTGGCAGCGGCTTTTTGATTTCGGCCGCATGGCCACCAGCAACACGGCTTTGAGCAACAATGCCCGTGGTTCCGGCGCTTTGGCTGGAGAAATTCTGCCGACGGCAAGCGCTGCTCCGAACGGCGCCGTATCAAGCGACGACCTCTCCTTGGCCGTGCACCGACTCACCACTGCCAACACCCAGCGGGTGATGGCGCGATTGAACGGAGCCACCGAGCTCGGGAGCAACACTGCGGCGACCTTGGCGGTAGGCACACAGTATCACTTGGTGTGCACATTCACCGACGGTGCGGGGTCCTACGGTGCCGCCGGCGCCCAAGTGGCATGGTACCTGAACGGGAACCTGGGCACCACGCTGGATGTCAATTACCACCTGTCGTCGATCCAAGATTACAACAACTGGTTAGGTCGCTCGATGTACACTGCGGACAACAACGCCAACATCGCTTACAATGAGTTCCGGCTATACAATCATGCGCTTACCACCGCTGAAATCACCGCCGATTACGCTGCGGGCCCGGATACCATCGGCGTTCCTCCCGATCCCGTTGCAGCTCCGACTCCGAACCATCTCTGGACTTTCACGGAGACGGCGTCGTCGTCAGTCGCCAGTGGCAGGACCTTCACGGACAGCATCGGCGGCACCGTGGCAACCCTTCGCGGCAACGGTGGGACTCTAAACGGCACTTCAGTGACACTCCCGGGAAACACCACTGGAAATCAAACGGCGGCCGCGATTTCCGCATATTTGGATTTACCTAACGGTCTGATCTCCGCGCAACCCGGCATCTCGGTGGAAGCGTGGGCGACCCCGCTTTCGTCAAAGAACTGGCAGCGGCTTTTCGATTTCGGCCGCAGCAATACGACGAGCGGCACCGGTGCCGCAGCCGGTGAAATCATTGATGGTGCCGCCGCCCCTGCTTATACGGGGTATGACAATCTTTCCCTGTCGATCAATAACGCCGGCACGTTCGGCACCCACCAGCTCGAAGGGCAGATCAGCGGTGGAACCCCCGTAGCTAACAATGCTGCGGTTGCTACCACGGCGGGGACTGAATACCATTACGTCCTCACTGTCACGGACGGAGCGGGTGCCTATGGCGCATCTGGTTGCCAGGCGAAATGGTATCGCAACGGAGCCCTTCAGAACACTCTCGACTTGGCGTTCCATCTCTCCGCCATGGCCGATGTTAACAACTGGATCGGTCGCTCGCAATACGGTGCGGACTCGAATTCCAATCTCGCGCTCAACGAGCTACGGATCTACAATCATCCGATTTCGGCGGGCGAGGTGCAGGCGAGCTATGACGCGGGCCCGGATCCTTCCTCCGGTCCACCGGAGCCGCCGGTGCCCGCGCCGGTGCCCACGAGTCGCTGGAACTTCAACAGCAGCGCCGGGACTCCGGCCACGGGGACAACCTTTACCGACAGCGCGTCGGGTGAAATCGCCACGCTGAGAGGGAATGGTGGCGTGCTCACAGGCACGGCGCTCACCTTGCCCGGCACCACGAATGGAAATCAAACGGCCGCCGTTATTTCTGCTTATCTGGATCTGCCGAACGGGATTGTTTCCTCGAAGACCAGCGTATCGTTCGAGGCATGGGCCACCCCGGTGTCATCGAAGACGTGGCAGCGTTTGTTTGATTTCGGACGTTCCTCGCTCACCGTCGGTAGCGGAGCCGCTACCGGGGAAATCATCGATGGCGCGACCGCTCCCGGCGCGTTCACGGCATATGACAACCTCCTTCTATCACTAA
>Ga0123337_10006953_pt1 | contig 10663 bp, 10 predicted proteins | sample frozenSSSSmetaG_FD_89792 | JGI IMG/M metagenome (GOLD analysis project Ga0123337, IMG submission 89792) | Glacier valley bacterial and archeal communities from Borup Fiord, Nunavut, Canada, to study Microbial Dark Matter (Phase II) -... | ecosystem: Environmental > Aquatic > Freshwater > Ice >...
GTTGACGACCGTCGTGCCGTGATGCTCGCGCGTCAGGCGCTGGTCGAGAAGGGCGACCCAGCCGCTGCCGCGCGCCAGACCGTATTCGGCCGAGAGGCTGTCGCCGACGACGAGGATCTTCGTGGCTCCGCCGACAGCGCCGAACGAGGGCATCGCCGCCGTCGCCGCGGCCGATGCGAGGGCCAAGCTACAGTGCGCCAGCCAGCGCCGGCGCGTCGATTCGCGCTCGAAAACCACGACACCCTTCATGTCCACCCCGATCATCGTCGTCGAACGTCTCACCAAGCGCGTCCAGGACTCCACGGGGACGTTGACGATTCTCCACGAGATCGATTTCACCCTGCCGCGCCATCGCTCGGTGGCGATCGTCGGTGCGTCGGGCTCGGGCAAGAGCACCTTGCTGTCGATCATCGCCGGGCTCGACACGCCGACGACCGGAACGGTGTGGCTCGACGGCGTCAATCTTTTCGGCATCGACGAGGACGCGCGCGCCGCCGTCCGCGCAGCCAAGGTCGGCTTCGTGTTCCAGAGCTTTCAGCTGCTCGGCAACCTCAACGCGCTCGAGAACGTCATGTTGCCGCTCGAGCTGCAAGGCCGTTCGGATGCGCGCGTGCTCGCGACCGAGATGCTGAAGCGCGTCGGCCTGGGCGGGCGCTTGCGCCACTATCCGCGCGTGCTTTCCGGCGGTGAGCAGCAGCGCGTGGCGCTGGCTCGCGCCTTCGTCGTCCGGCCGATGCTGTTGCTCGCCGACGAGCCGACAGGCAGCCTCGATTTCGCCACCGGCGAGACCGTGATGGCGCTGATGCTGGAGCTCAACCGGGAGGTCGGGACGACGCTGGTGCTCGTCACCCACGACAACGCGCTCGCCAAGCGATGCGACGAGCAACTGCGGATCGAGGCCGGGCGGGTCAGCCTCGCAGAGCCGGCCTGAGATCCCTTCGCTTCGTTCAGGATGACCGGGTGCTTCGCACTGGTCAGTTCGTGAACTTGTAGTCCGTCTTCGCCTTGGCGCGCAACTCGTCGCGGAACGCGCCGGCCTTCTGCTGAGCCAGGCGCTGCTGGATCTGCGCCTTCACCTCGGCCAGCGGCGGGAACTGCGCGGCGCGCGTGTCCTCGAGCCGGATGATGTGGTAGCCGAACTGCGTCTTCACCGGAAGGTCGGTGTACTCGCCCTTCTTCAGCTTGACCATCGCCTGCGAGAACTCGGGCACATAGGCGCCGGGCGCCGCGAAGTCGAGGTCGCCGCCGTTTTCGGCCGAGCCCGGATCCTTCGAGTTCTTCTTCGCCAGGTCCTCGAACTTCGCGCCGGCCTTGAGCTGCGCGAGGACCGCCTTGGCTTCGTCTTCCTTCTCGACCAGGATGTGCTTGGCCTTGTATTCGGTGCCGCCCGCCTGTGCCTTGACCTTGTCGTACTCGGCCTGGACTTCGGCGTCGCTCGGCGTCGACTTCTTGTCGACGTCCTGCGAGAGGAGACCGATCAGGATGCTCTGGCGCGCGAGCTCCATCTGCGACTTGAAATCGGCCGACGCGCCGAGGCCGCGGCGCTCGGCTTCCTGGCTCAGGATCTCGTCGGTGACGACCTTGTCGCGCACGAGCTTCTCGAGGTCGGGCGGCAACTGCTGGTTGCGCTGCTGCGCCTGCTTCGTCACCTGCGTGACGATCACGTCGACGCGCGCCTTCGGCACCGGCTTGCCGTTGACGACGGCAACGTTCTGCGCCTGGACGGCGAACGGCGCGAGGCCGGCGATGGCGAGCACGACGCCCGCGGCAAGAGAACTCTTCTTCATGGAAAGTGCCTTTCGGGCGGGACGAGAGTTGAGGTCGGCGATCGACGGGCCATCGTGCGCGCCCGGTGCGCTGGTTCAGCGTGGCTGGGGTGCGCTGGCGTCGATCGCCACGGCGTGGATGCCGCATGCCATTAAAGCCTTCAAAGCATCATATACGAGGCGATGACGGGCCACGCGCGACAGGCCCTCGAAGCGCGCGCTGCAGATCGCGACGTTGAAGTGACGCCCTTCGCGGGCGCCCGCATGGCCGGCGTGGCTGGCGCTGTCGTCGACCACGGCGAGCGATTGCGGAGCCAGCGCGGCGCGCAGCGCATCTTCGACGTCGCTTGCCGAGACGCTCACCGCGAGTCGGGCCCGAGCCGGGCGGCGGGACGGGTCGGCGCGGGCTCGGGTCCGGGCTCCTCGTCCTTCAGGAACCTGGAGATGTAGAAGCCCTGCGCGACCATGAAGACGAGCATCAGGCCGGTGAGGCCGAAGACCTTGAAGGTCGCCCAGGTCGACGTCGAGTAGGTGTAGGCGACGTAAAGGTTCAGTACGCCCATCAGCGCGAAGAACGCGATCCAGGCGAAGTTCAGGCGCTGCCACACCGGCTGCGGCAGCTCGATCTGCTCGCCGACCAGTGCCTGCAGCAGGTTCTTGCCGAAGAAGGCCTGGCTGACCCAGAGGGCGAGGGCCATCGCCCAGTCGAGCGCGCTCGGCTTCCACTTGATGAAGGTCGGATCGTGGAACCAGATCGTCGCGCCGCCGAGGACGACGATCAGGCCGAAGGTCACCCACAGCATCGTGTCGACCTTTTTGCGCATCAGCACGGTGATCGCGATCTGCACGAGCGTGGCCGCCATGACGACGAGCGTGGCCAGCAGCACCGGTGCCTCGTCGACGCCGACGAGGCCGCCGTGAACGGCGAAGCCGAGGTGCTCGGTCGCGAACCGCGCGGCGACGTCGGGATGCATGTCGGCGACCTTGAAGACGCCGAAGAACAGGATGATCGGGAGGAAGTCGAGGAACAGCTTCATGAAGGAGCGCTTCCGCTCAGACGGAGCGGACTCCGGGCGGAGCGGAGTCTATCGCCGCCGACCGCGGCGATCCGGCCCAGGTCGTGATAGTTGACCGACCCTGGGGCCATCGTCCGCGAAAAAAGGTCTGCGGCGCGGGAATTCCCGCCGGACGGCCGGCCGGTTTTCGGGGAAGTCCCTGTAACGCTCTGCGGGCCACATCCGTTACCTTCCGAGACAGTCGGATTTTCAATCAGGAGCATTGATGAAGCATCGTCTCAACCCATCGGCGCAAGGCGTTCTGGCAGCTTGCGCGACCCTCGCGCTCGCCGCATCGGCGACCTCCGCCATGGCCCAGGCCAAGGCCAGCGCGAAACCGTTGCAAGGGCAGGTCGTGAAGATCGCCTGGATCGATCCGCTGTCGGGCCTGATGGCGCCGGTCGGCAACAACCAGCTCAACAGCTGGAAATACATGATCGAGAAGTTCAACGCAAACAACCCGGCCGGCGTGAAGTTCGAGGTCACCGGCATCGACAACAAGCTTTCGCCGACCGAGACGCTCAACGCGCTCAAGTCGGCGACCGACTCGGGCATCCGCTACATCGTCCAGGGCAACGGCTCGTCGGCCGGTCTCGCGCTGATCGACGGCATCAATAAGTACAACGAGCGCAATCCCGGCAAGGAAGTGATCTACCTGAACGAGGCCGCAGTCGACCCCGACCTCACCAACAGCAAGTGCAGCTTCTGGCACTTCCGCTTCGACGCTGACACGACCATGAAGATGGAGGCGATGACCTCTTTCATGAAGGACCAGAAGGACATCAAGAAGGTCTACATCCTCGGCCAGAACTACTCGCACGGCGTGCAGGTCGCGAAGTTCGCGAAGGAAGACCTGAAGAGGAAGCGCCCCGACATCGAGATCGTCGGCGAAGACCTGCACCCGATCGCCCAGGTGCGCGACTTCGCGCCCTACATCGCCAAGATCAAGGCGTCGGGCGCCGACACCGTCATCACCGGCAACTGGGGCTCGGACCTCACGCTGCTCGTGAAGGCGGCCGTCGAAGGCGGCTACATCGGCAAGTTCTACACGTACTACACGACGGTCACCGGCACGCCGACCGCGCTCGGCCAGAACGGCGCCGGCAAGGTGTTCCAGGTCGGTTACGGCCTGCCCTTCATGGGCGACGAGACCGACAAGGACGTCGCCGGCTTCAAGGCCAAGTACAAGGACGACTACTACACCTACTCCATCACCCGCATCCTCGAGGCGCTGTCGATCGCGATGGCGAATTCCAAGTCGATCGATCCGGTGAAGGTCGCCTTCGCGATGGAAGGCCTGAAGTGGAAGAGCACCGTCGCCGGCGACGTCGAGATGCGAAAGAGCGACCACCAGCTGCAGCAGCCGCTCTTCATCGGCGTGTGGGAAAAGACGAACAAGCAGTTCCCGGTCGACGTCGAGAACACGGGAATGACGCTGCACAAGGCGGCCGAGTACCCGAACTACGTCTCGAGCACGCCGACGAGCTGCCAGATGAAACGGCCGTCAGCCTCCTGACGTATCGTCCATCCCTCGCACGGGGCCTGAGCGCAAGCGGCTCGGGCCTCTTTTGTTTGCGCCCCTCGCGCACATCGCAGGAACGATGGAATTCTTCACCATCTCGATGCTGAACGGCGTGAGCTACGGGCTCCTGCTGTTCATGCTGAGCTCGGGCCTCACGCTCATCTTCAGCATGATGGGCGTGCTGAATTTCGCGCACGCGAGCTTCTACATGATCGGCGCGTACATCGCGTACTCGATCGCCAAGGTCACCGGCTTCTGGCCGGGCCTCGTGATCGCGCCGCTCGTCGTCTTCGTGATCGGCGCGCTGTTCGAGCGTCTCTGCCTGCGCAGGGTCCACAAGTTCGGTCACGTGCCCGAGCTGCTGATCACCTTCGGCCTGTCGTTCGTGATCATCGAGCTGGTGCTGCTGGTCTGGGGCCGGACCGCGGTCGAGTTCCCGCCGCCCGAGATCCTGCGCGGTCCGGCGTTCACGATCGTCAACTCGTCGGTGACGGGGCTGCATCTCGTCAGCGGAGCAGCGCCGGCGGCGATGTGCTCGGCCGCCGATGCGGCAGTCCGCGTCGTCTGCTCGCCGTTCCCGGCGACGCGCGGCTTCATGATGATGGTGGCGCTCGCGATGCTGGTCGCGCTCTGGCTGCTGCTGACGCGCACGCGCGTCGGCCTCGTGATCCAGAGCGCGCTGACGCATCCGGAAATGGTCGAGTCGCTCGGCCACAACGTGCCGCGCGTCTTCATGCTCGTCTTCGGCGCGGGCGCGGCGCTCGCCGGGCTCGCCGGCGTGATCGGCGGCATCACGTTCGTGACCGAGCCGGCAATGGCCGCGACGGTCGGCTCGGTGATCTTCGTCGTCGTCGTGGTCGGCGGCATGGGCTCGCTCGCGGGCGCCTTCGTCGCCTCGCTGCTCATCGGCGTTGTCCAGACCTTCGCGATCGCGTTCGACTACTCGCTCGTCGGCATGCTGCGCTCGATGGGCGTCCAGCTCTCGCCGGCGCTCGCCGACCATTCGCTGCTCAAGCTCACGGTCGCGCAGGTCGCGCCGATCCTGCCGTACCTGCTGCTCGTGCTGATCCTGATCTTCAGGCCCAAGGGCCTGCTCGGGACGCGGGAGGGCTGACGCCATGGACGCCGCCACCCGCGTTGCCGCGCCGGCGCCCACCGTGCGTCGGCGCATGGAGACCGGACGCATCGTCGTCTGGGGCGCTTACGCGCTGCTCCTGATCGTCGCGCCGCTCGTCTTCCGCAGCAGCCTCGAGCAGTCGATCCTGACGCAGATCGGCGTCGCCATCGTCGCCTGCCTCTCGTACAACATGCTGCTCGGGCAGGGCGGGATGCTCAGCTTCGGGCACGCGGTCTACACCGGATTCGCGAGCTTCGTCGCGGTGCACGCGATGCTCGGCGTGGCCGACGGCTCGTTTGCGATCCCGATGGCGCTGGTGCCGATCGTCGGCGGCTTCGCCGGCATGTTCTTCGCCGTGGTCCTCGGCTACGTGACGACCAAGAAGGCCGGCACGCCGTTCGCGATGATCACGCTCGGCTTGGGCGAATTGGTCGCCGCGACCGTGCTGATGATCCCGGAGTTCTTCGGCGGCGAAGGCGGCATCTCGTCGAACCGGACCGGCGGCACGCCCTTCCTCGGCATCACCTTCGGGCCGCAGATCCAGGTCTACTACCTGATCGCAATCTACGCGTTCGTCTGCACCGTGGCCATGTACGCGTTCACGCGCACGCCGCTCGGCCGCATGCTCAACGCCGTGCGCGACAACCCGGAGCGGGTCGAATTCATCGGCTACAGCACGCAGCGCGTGCGCTACTTCTCGTTCGTCATCGCGGGCTTCTTCGCCGGCATCGCCGGCGGCATGTACGCGATCAACTTCGAGATCGCGACGGCCGAGGTCGTCGGCACGGCGCGTTCCGGCGCCTATCTCCTGTTCACCTTCCTCGGCGGCGCCACCTTCTTCTTCGGTCCGATCATCGGCGCGGTGCTGATGGTCGTCGGCTTCGCGCTGTTCTCGGAGATGACCAAGGCCTGGCAGCTCTACCTCGGCCTCATCTTCCTGTTCATGGTGATGTACGCGCCGGGCGGCATCGCCAGCCTGATCATGATGAATCTGCGCGTCGCCGCGCACAAGAAGCTGCACCGGCTCTGGGGCTGGTACGCGGCGCTCGCGACGACGGCCTTCGTGATGCTCGCCGGCATCGCGGCGCTGATCGAGCTGGTGTATCGGCTGCAGTTCGGCTCGAGCGGCGAAACGACGTTGCGCTACCTCGGGGTCACGCTCGACAGCGCCAGCACGTTCAGCTGGCTCGCGGCGCTCGCGGTCGCCGTCGTCGGCGTCATCGCCTTCGAGGTCGTGCGCCGACGCTTCGCGCAGACCTGGGGCCGGATCCAGGGCGAGATCGAGGCGACGATGACGTTCAAGGAGCCGACATGAGCGCGGCGATCCCGGCCATCGAGCTCAAGGCCCTGCGCAAGTCGTTCGGCAAGACCGAGATCATCCGCGGCTGCGATCTCGCGGTGGAGCCGGGCGAGCGGGTCGCGATCATCGGCCCGAATGGTGCCGGCAAGTCGACGCTCTTCAATCTCATCAGCGGCCGCTTCGGTCCGACGAGCGGCGAGATCGTGCTCAACGGCAGGCGCATCGACGGCTTGCTCCCGTACGAGATCAACCGCCTCGGCCTGGCGCGCAGCTTCCAGATCACGAACATCTTCGGGCGCCTCTCGGTGTTCGAGAACCTGCGCTGCGGCCTGCTCTGGAAGATGGGCTACCGCTACGCGTTCTGGAAATTCCTCGCTCGACTCGACGACGCCAACGAGCGAGCCGAGCAGCTGATGAAGATGATCCGGCTCGAACGCAAGCGCGACACGCTGGCGATGAACCTCACCTACGCCGAGCAGCGCGCGCTCGAGATCGGCATCACGATCGCCGGCGGCGCCGACGTTGTCCTGCTCGACGAGCCGACGGCCGGCATGAGCAAGAGCGAGACGGCGCGCTTCATCGAGCTGATCCGCGAGGTCACCGTCGGCAAGACGCTGCTCACGGTCGAGCACGACATGGGCGTCGTCTTCGGCCTCGCCGACAAGATCGCGGTGCTGGTCTACGGCGAGGTGATCGCCTTCGATGTGCCCGAGGCCGTGCGCGCGAATCCGCGCGTGCAGGAGGCCTATCTCGGCTCGGTGCTCGCGGACCAGCATGCCGCGAACGCCGGCCACTGACGACGGACCGCCATGCTCGAGCTCAAGGACCTGCACGCCTACTACGGCAAGAGCCACATCCTGCACGGTGTCGACCTGAGGGTCGGCGAGGGCGAGATCGTGGCCCTGCTCGGACGCAACGGCTCGGGCCGCTCGACGACCGTCCGCACGATCATGGGCCTGGTCCGCGGCGAAGGCTCGATCACCTTGCGCAACGAGGAGATCCTCGGCCACAAGACCTTCGACATCGCCCACCGCGGCATCGGCTACGTTCCCGAGAACCGCGACATCTTTCCGAAGCTGACGGTGCACCAGAACCTGCAGCTCGGCGAGAAGCGCGGCAAGAAAGCGCCCCGCTGGTCCTTCGTCGACATGTACCGGATGTTCCCGCGGCTGAAGGAGCGCGAGCACACCGAAGCCGGCGTGCTCTCGGGCGGCGAGCAGCAGATGCTGACGCTCTGCCGCACGCTGATGGGCGACCCGGACCTGATCATGATCGACGAGCCCACGGAAGGCCTTGCGCCGAAGATCGTCGAGCTCGTCGCCGGCTACCTGAAGACGCTGAAGGAGCGCGGCGTGTCGGTGCTCCTGGTCGAGCAGAAGCTGACGATCGCGCTCGCGATCTCGGAGCGCTGCTACGTCATGGGACACGGCTCGATCGTCTTCGAAGGCTCGCCTGCGGCGCTCCTGGCCAACGGGGAGATCCGCAAGGAGTGGCTCGAGGTCTGACGGGTCGCGCCGACCGCGCCGCAAGACCGCGTTGTCGCCGCAGGGACAACGGTTTTCCAGGGCCGACGCCTAGAATCGTACGAACGTTCTTTTTTCTGCCGCGAGCGAGCGGCAGCATCACCGAGGAGTTGTCATGAGCGCCAACTACGAGCTGCGCGGCGACGTCGCCGTCATCACGATGGACAACCCGCCGGTCAACGGCCTCGGCTACGACACGAGGCTCGGCATCGTCCGGGGTCTCGACCGTGCGCTCGGCGATGCAGCGGTCAAGGCGATCGTCGTCACCGGCGCCGGCAAGGCGTTCTCGGGTGGCGCCGACATCCGCGAGTTCGGCTCGCCCAAGGCCGGCGCCGAGCCGAGCCTGCTCTCAGTGATCGCGGCGCTCGAAGCGAGCAGCAAACCGATCGTCGCTGCCGTGCACAGCGTCGCCATGGGCGGCGGTCTCGAGCTCGCGCTCGGCTGCCACTACCGCGTCGCGGCGGCGGGCGCGCTGATCGCGCTGCCGGAAGTCAAGATCGGCCTCATCCCGGGCGCCGGCGGGACGCAGCGCCTGCCGCGCGTGCTCGGCGTCGAGACCGCGCTCAACATGATCGTGGGCGGCGAGCCGGTGAAGAGCGAGATGCTCGCGGCGCTGCCGGGACAGAAGCTGTTCGACAAGATCGTCGACGGCGACGTCGTCGAGGCGGCAGTCGCGTTCGCGCGCGAGCGAGCCGAGGCGCGGCCGCTGCCGATCGTGAGCCAGCTCAAGGTGAGCTATCCCAACGCCGACGCCTATTTCCAGTTCGCCCGCAACACGGTCGGCGCAATGTCGAGGAATTTCCCGGCGCCGCTCAAGTGCGTCGATGCGGTCGCGGCGTCGACGAAGATGAAGTTCGAGGACGGCATGAAGCTCGAGCGCGAGATCTTCATGGCGCTGATGGTCACGCCCGAATCGAAGGCGCTGCGCCACGCCTTCATCGCCGAGCGCGCGACGACCAAGATCCCCGACGTCCCGGCCGACACCCCGGTGCGCGCGATCAAGAAGATCGCCGTGATCGGCGCCGGCACGATGGGCGGCGGCATCGCCATGAACTTCCTCAACGCCGGCATCCCGGTCGCGATGCTCGAGATGAAGCAGGACGCGCTCGACAAGGGCGTCGGCATCATGCGCAAGAACTATGAGGCGCAGGTCAAGAAGGGCAAGCTCAAGCAGGACAAGCTCGACGAGCGCATGGGCCTGCTTTCGACGACGCTGAAATACGACGACCTGAAGGACGCCGACCTCGTGATCGAGGCGGTGTTCGAGGACATGAAGGTCAAGGAGCAGGTGTTCAACACGCTCGACGAAGTGATGAAGCCGGGCGCGATCCTGGCGTCGAACACGTCGACGCTCGACCTGAACAAGATCGCCGCGTTCACGAAGCGGCCGGAAGACGTCATCGGAATGCACTTCTTCAGTCCGGCCAACGTCATGAAGCTGCTCGAGGTCGTGCGCGGCGCGAAGACCGCGAAGGACGTGCTCGCGACGGTGATGCAGCTCGGCAAGAAGATCAAGAAGACGACGGTCGTTTCCGGCGTCACCGACGGCTTCATCGGAAATCGCATGATCGAGCAGTATTCGCGCCAGGCCGGCTTCCTGCTGGAGGAGGGCGCGACGCCGCAGCAGGTCGACAAGGCGATGGAGAAGTTCGGCATGGCGATGGGGCCGTTCCGGATGGGCGATCTCGCCGGCAACGACGTCGGCTGGTACATCAGGAAGCGCCGCTACGTCGAAAAGCCCGACATCCGCTACTCGAAGACCGCCGACCTGTTGTGCGAGCTCGGCCGCTTCGGCCAGAAGACCGGCGCCGGCTGGTACGACTACGTGCCCGGCAAGCGCGACGCGATCCCGAGCAAGGTCGTCACCGACATGATCGAGAAGCACCGCGCCGACCTCGGCATCACGGCACGCAAGATCAGCGATGAGGAGATCGTGCATCGCCTCGTCTATGCGCTCGTCAACGAAGGCGCGAAGATCGTCGACGAGGGCATCGCGATGCGCGCGAGCGACGTCGACATGGTCTACCTCACCGGCTACGGCTTCCCGCTCTTTCGCGGCGGGCCGATGAACTACGCCGACCAGCAGGGGCTTTTTAACGTCGTCGAGTCGATGAAGCGCTTCGCTGCCAATCCGAAGGACGACCAGTCGTTCTGGCAGCCCGCGCCGCTGCTCGCGAAGCTCGCGGCCGAAGGCAAGTCCTTCAGCTGAGCTGACCCTCACCCCAACCGTCTCCCGCAAGGCCGGAGACGGAGCACTTACCGGAGATCACATCATGACCAGCGCCGTCATCGTCTCGACCGCCCGCACCCCGCTCGCGAAGAGCTGGAAAGGCGCATTCAACATGACCCACGGCGCGACCCTCGGCGGCCACGCTGTCAA
>Ga0123337_10006955_pt1 | contig 10659 bp, 7 predicted proteins | sample frozenSSSSmetaG_FD_89792 | JGI IMG/M metagenome (GOLD analysis project Ga0123337, IMG submission 89792) | Glacier valley bacterial and archeal communities from Borup Fiord, Nunavut, Canada, to study Microbial Dark Matter (Phase II) -... | ecosystem: Environmental > Aquatic > Freshwater > Ice >...
ACACCAAAGGCCTCACTGAACATTTTTTTTGTCAGCTCGGAAGTGCCCACAGTTAGCGTTGCCGGCACACCACTCTTGCCGCTCATTTTACAAATCCGTTTAAAGGCGATGCCATGCCACAGGTTTACAATGACCTGCCCATTGGTGGAATGGCGTGGAAAGAACCAGTGTGCCGTAAAAATGTACCGGCTGTTGAGGAATAATAATTTCGACTTCCAACTGCCCTGACTAATGATGCTGATTTCTGGCAAAAGTAAATTGCTGGCATAGCCCCGCAGCTGTGCTGGCACTACATAAACCACTGGAATTTGATACCTCGCCTGGATGTAGTTGGCCACAGCAATGCAATTGCTTTCGATGTTCCAGGGCTCCCAGATCAAAATACGCTTGTTTTTTGGTACACAGGTATTGAGCATTACCGCTAACCTGAATTTTATTTTCTTTAGGCGCTTCATGTTTATTTTTAAATAATGAATACCATTCTTTGTTATGCTGTTGGCTAGCACTGTTTTAATCAAATGCTTTTAAGTCTCCTGCTTTTTGAAGAAGGCAGTGCTTTGTTGCTTAACCTGGCGATAGCGAAGAGACAGGTTTAAATACACATCGCAGAGCAGCATGCTGTGAGGGGAAAAAAGTATTTTAAAATACTTATTGCTTAGTGTCAATGGCACATAATCGTTTTTGATGAGCTGTAAATCCGCCGATTGCGCGTGCTTTTTTAAAATCTTTATCCGCTCTTTTCTTGATTTTTTATGTGGACTGCTATACAAACTTTTCAATGCTTTTACTAAATAATTAGGGATATAGGAATTGTTATATTTCCTGACCGCTGGTGCCAATTGAAAGTGATGGAAAAGGGTTTCCAACTGCGCTTTTACAGTATTAAACCTTTGCAGGCCTGACTCATAGGAATGACTGTTATAAGTGGAGGAGCCTTCAACCCGGAGGTAATGGTAAGGACTTTGATCGATGAGCATGAATTTTTCCAAATGAAGAAAACAGTCCAGTAAAAATACCAGGTCCTCGCCATAGGTGATTGCCGTATTAAACCTGATGTGGTGCTTCCTGATCACTTCTGCATCAAATAATTTTGAACAGATAAAAGGAAGCCTCCTGATCAACTTCATTTCAACGAATAAAGCCGAGAATTCACCCTGCAGGTACACTTTATTGGAGAATGTAGTTTTCCGCATGGTGCCATCCTGGTATTCCCTCACAAATCCCTGCTGCACCAATGCGTTGGTGGGATTGGCATCTAAATAAAAAAAGGCTTCCAAAAAATGTGCCTCCACATAATCATCTGCATCGATGAATACGATATACCTCCCGCAGGATGCAGCGATCCCCTTATTTCGTGCAGCAGAAACGCCACCATTCTTTTGGTGAAAGACTTTGATTTTTGAGGTGACAGCAGCATAATGCTCGCAAATGCGTCCACTCTGATCGGTACTGCCATCGTTGATCAGCAGGATTTCGAAATCAGTGACCGTCTGACTCAAAATACTGTTCAGGCATTTATTTAAAAAATCCGCGGCATTATAAACGGGCACAATAACAGAGATTTTTGGTGCTGCTAACATCTTGTGGTATTTCAGTTAAATGATTAAAAAGAATTTTATTTTTAGGAAGAAAGAATTTGCTGGAGGGAGGGCGTCTAATTAAAGATGGGAAAACATAGCGCATGCTTAAATGCGGGAGAATAGGAGCAACTGCTTAAATGTGGAAGAAAACTGGAGCAACTGTTTAAACTGCGTATTGCTGCAAAAGAGGAAATGGTGCTACCGACAACAGGTGTTTTTGAATAAGCGCTAAATCATTTTGGATCATGCTTTGACTGGGGTTCTTTTTGATCTGGGCGATGATTGCCTCAACGTCATTATCGGGGAGCTCAAAAGGTGTGTAGCGATCGATGGCTACGGAAGAAAAATAATCTGCGAATTTAATATTGTCGCCGGAAAGCTTCTTTTCAGAAAGCTGATACCAAAGACTGGGAATGGAATAGGCATGGGAAACGATGATGCCATGTAAGGAACTGGAGATGGTATACGCACAGGAGGTGATATCCTGAACTACCTTTTCTATGTCATCCAATAAATTGATGATTAAAACCGCCTCATTCTTATTTTCAGCGCTGATTTTTTCATAGTGAATGTAATGGGGGATGATTCCCAGCTGGTACTTTTGAGCTCCTTTTGCGGGGATGATCAAAGGCAATAAAAGTGCCGGATCGCCAAGCGCTTCGGGAACCTCAAAACCCAATTCTTTGATGCGCGCCTGGGTATACTTGCCTCTCACCGCATGAAAACGGGCTTTATGAATGATGCCTTTTTCAGACATTAAACCAGCGCCCCATACCGCCACGTTGGGATTGTTAAACTTACTGATCACACTGCCCACAGTGACCAATATTTGCTTTTTAAATAATCCTGTTACCACCGACTTTGCAGCAGCAATCTTGTATTTACCGCTTTTTAACCCGCGCAAAAAAATGACCATGGTTTGTAACTTCGGCCTCACAATAGGCACATAGCGGATTGCTTTTCCTGATAATTTTGACACTAAATATGGCCCTAAATCATCCCCGAAGTTTTGTTGCCCATCAGGCATTTTATACCAATACATGTTTATTGTTTGTGCCATAGCAGCTATTCCCCAAATGCCTGTAAAGAAACCATTACCTTAAACCTTTTTGAATCACTCAGCAGCTCCTGAAAAGTACCACTGTCAATGATTTTACCCTTTTCTATTAAATAGATCATGTCGGCCTCTTTAATGGTAGAAAGCCGGTGTGCAATGATGACCATCGTGTAGTTACCGTGTAATTGCTGGATGTTATCCTGTATGACTTTCTCGGTTTCAGAATCCAGTGCCGATGTGGCTTCATCTAAAATCAAGATCTCCGGATTTTTATAAAGCTCCCGGGCAATAGAAATTCTTTGCTTTTGTCCACCGGAAATTAAAATCCCGTTATCCCCCAATAAGGTATGCTCCTTTGCGGGTTGGGAATGAATAAACTCCGTTAAGGAGGCCAGTTCAATCGCTTTCCAGAACCTTTTTTCCTGCGGTGCAGATTTTTCTGCCCAAAAAGTGACGTTGTTGAAGATGTCATCGTTAAAAATAACAGGCTCCTGGGAGATATAGCCAATTCGATTTCTATAGCTATTTAAATTGTAGCTTTTAAGATCAACCCCATCGACCAGCAATTGCCCTTCATTGGGGGCTATTAAACTGGATAAGATATTCGCTAAAGTCGTTTTACCTGAACCGCTTTCGCCAATCAGTGCAATGGTATTGTTTTTAGGAATATGTAAATTGAGGTGGTCAATGATTTTATTTTCCCCATAGGATAAACTGATGTCTTTCAATGCCAGGTCTATGGTAAAACCCGGAAAAGGCCTGGTATTGAATTCTTCCCGCTCCTGCTGCATCAGGGTGGTGATGGAAGAAACGGAATCCATTGCGCCTATGCTTTGAATAAAACTTTGCCAGTTGTTTTGAATGGCCATTAAAAAAGTGAGCGCCCTGTAAAACAGTAATAAACTCAAAATGATGGATGCGATGCTGGATCCCAACCAGGTGACTTGTATAAATATGACCAGGGCTACGATCACCATGATCAAAGGTTCGCGAACAGCAGAAGTTACCGCACCATAAAAGCCCATTCTTTTATTCAAATCCTCAGCGGAAATAATTACTTTTTTGAGCCTGCTGGAAAATACACTGAAATAATTTGTTGATTTAAGGTACTTAAAATAATGAACAGATTCAATCAGAAAACCATTGAAATAATGGCCTTTTTTAGATAATTCTAAAGAGGAAGCCTTCGTTAACAAATAAATCCTTCGATATACAAAATTCGAGAGACCGGCGCCGACTGCCACCAGAAAAGCAAATTGGTAATTAGCGAAAAAGGCCAAAACAACATAGGTTAAAAGCATTGCTAAGGACTGTGCGGCATTGAAATAAAAGGACATGCTCTGAAAAAGCCGCTGCACTTCTGTAGTCAGGGTATTTTGAATTTTCCCTGCATCTAATTTCAGGAAGCCATTGTAACTGAGCTGCGCAAGCGAATCGACTAAAGCAAACCGAACCTTTTTAATGAATAGATGCCTTAAATTTACCTGGTAATTGAGCTGTAAAAACAGGGTCAGTCCTTTGAGGATAAATAACAACACCAGTAAACCTAAAAGGGTAGACATGGTTAAGTCAAGGCCGAGACGCTCGATCCTGATCTCCCCATTGGCGCCTACGGATTGCAATAAGGGGATGAACATGGCCAAACCTATACCATCCAGGAAACTTATAGCGATGCATAAACCAAGGTTGATAAAGAATTTATAGCCAATAATATGGTAGTAAAACTGATAGTACCCAATAAAAGTGTTTTTAAACTTTAAATTCATCCCTATTTTTTTTACAACCTGCGATTAATAGTCAACAGCACTTGTTTTCTTGTACCAATCAACAGTAATCTCTAGTCCGGCTAAAACAGAAACCCCAGGTTGATAATGCAGCAGGTTCCTTGCTTTACTGATGTCTGCCAGGCTGTGCTTCACATCACCCTTTCTTTCTTCCTGATACACAGGCTTAAGGAACAAGCCTTCTCTTTCTGCTATTTTATCCCACAATTCATTCAGGGTAGTCCTTTCGCCATAAGCAATGTTGACCACCTCCTGTTTTTCAAGATCAGGCTTCAGCAAAGCCTTGATATTGGCTTGAACAGCGTTTTCTACAAAAGTAAAATCACGGCTGGTTTCCCCGTCCCCATTGATTACTGGTGCCTGCTGGTTTAATGCGGCTTCCACAAACAAGGGGATCACAGCAGCATAAGGCCCTTTCGGGTTTTGCCTCGGACCAAAAACATTGAAATACCGCAGCCCTATGGTATGGAAATCGTAAGTTCTTGAAAATACCTGGGCATACATTTCATTGACGTATTTTGTAACTGCATAAGGCGACAGGGGGCTGCCGATCTGTGCCTCTACTTTAGGTAAACCGGGGTGATCGCCATAGGTACTGGAGCTGGCGGCATAAACAAAGCGCTTTACTTTGGCATCCCGCGAGGAAACCAGCATGTTCAGGAAGCCTGAAACATTGACGCCATTCGTTGTGATGGGGTCGTTGATAGACCTGGGCACAGAACCAAGCGCGGCCTGGTGGGTTACATAATGGATGCCTTCCACACTTTTCCGGCAATCGTCGGGGTTCCTGATGTCGCCTTCCATTAGTTCGAAAGCAGGGTGATCCTTGAATTGCTCCAAATTAACGTGGCTGCCCGTAGAGAAGTTATCTAAAACCCGCACCTTGCCGGCCCCATATTTTAAGAGGTACTCCACAATGTTGGATCCAATAAATCCTGCACCTCCTGTGACTAGAAAGGTCTTTTCTTTTAATTCTTGCTGGTGGAAGTTAATTTCGTACATAAGTCTTTAATTTGGCACGTTTAAATATTTATTAAGGAGATTTTTAAATTTACTTTCCTTATTCACCTCATCATCGGAGTAATAACCATAGCCTTTGCTGCCATAATTTCCATAGCCTCCATAGCCTTTTTCTGCTTGAATGCCGTTGATCACTAAAGAGAGCCTGGGAAGTTTATTGCCCCGCTGCAGGTCGTTGATCAGCGATATGGCAGACCTGAAGGAGTAATTTGGACGCAGGACGAAAAGACTGATATCAGCTAATTTGGCCAGACTCAGGGAGTCGGCCACCAGGCCCACCGGTGGGGAGTCCAGGATGACATAATCAAAGTTCTCCCGTAAATAAATAATTAGTTCTGCCATCCGGGGGTGGATGATCAGCTCGCCGGGGTTGGGTGGCACTGGACCTGAATTGAGTAAATATAAATTCGGACAATCCTTTACGCTTTGAATGATATCCACTGGATACAGGTCTTTATTGATGATGTAATTCGATATGCCTACCGCATTATTAACCCCCAGGTTCTTGGACAAGATCGGTTTCCGCAAATCAAGTTCTAAAACAGCCACTCTTTTATTACTGATGGCGAGGCTGTTGCCTAAATTCAGGCTGACAAAGCTTTTCCCCTCCCCACTTACACTGGAGGTAACCACAAATACTTTATGCTTTGCATTGGCGCCCATGAAAGAAAGGTTGGTCCGGATAGCCCTCAACTGTTCCGCAATTGCGCTGCGGTTATTGGTGGTAATGGCAATCACCTGGTCGGATTTACTGAGGCTGAGTTCTCCTAATATAGGTACCGTTGTTCCGCGCTCTATTTCTTTCCTGGTTTCTATTTTTCTATTGCCGAGCACTTTAGCAAAGATGACTCCTGCAGGGAGAAACAAACCAAGAACAGTTGCAATGCCATAGACCAGGTTCCGGATCGGCGACACTACCCCATCGCTCAAAATGTCATCCACAGGCCTGGAACGCTCTCCATTGGAGGAAACCAATTGCAGCTCCGTTTCTTCCTTCTTTTGAAGCAGGTAGATATATTGTGACTCTTTAATGGAGAACTTCCTGTTCAACTCCACATATTGCTTTTCCTTTTCTGGAAGGACGTTGAAACGACTGGAAAACTTGCTTTCCTGGGAAGACACATTGCGGGTAGCTGCATTGTACTGCTTGCGGATATTTACAATATTCTTTTTGATGTTCCCCCTCATGTCTGCCAACTGATCATTCACCGGAGCCAGCCGGGGATCGTCTTTTGTCCCGGAATTTTGTATCATTTGTTTGCGAAAAACCAGCTCATTGTATTTCTCCACCTGTGCACTTAAAACCGGATCCTGCAATCCGTTAGCAGAAGCAACAATCTCTTCCTTTCCGGAATTGGTGTTGACACTTGATTCTAATAAGCCTAACAATTGCTCCTGGTACTCCCGCTGGCTTTTTTGGGCATCTAAAGTCTGAAGGTTACTTAACAAACCCTGCGCTGAAGCAGACACATCATAAAGTTGGTTAGCGGTTTTGAAGTCCCTCAAAGCATTCTCCTGCTGCCCCAGTTCCGTGCTCACCGTTCCCAAACGATCTCCCAGGAAAACCAGTGCTCTCTTAATGGCTTGATTCTGATAATCTAAATAGGAAATATTATAGGCATGAATTAAAATCTGGATATACTGCTTCGCCCTTGCCGGAAGCTCATCAACGACAGAGATTTTAAGTAAACCCAAACCACCGTTTTTAGCTTGCTCTACCGTTAACCGCGAGAGATAAGTCTTGATGGCACTCAACCTGCTGTAAAGCTGCAAAGAAAACTCATCAGGCTTGATCTCAATTCCGGGCTTTTTACTGATCAATAGTGTATCTCCACGAATCACCATGGGCTGACCATAAACCCCATTATATTCCCTTTCATCAGCTTTAATCACGAAATGCTGCTTGTTGAGCAAGAGCTTAAATTCAGGACTTCCATGGTTGGGATCAGCTTTATTCACCATAATTTTTACGGGCAAAGAATCGGTCAGGACTGGCATATCCTTGACATGACCCAATTTAGAAATGGCAACATCGAGCTTTAAAGAATCAATGACCTGCCCGTTCAGCTGATGGGAACGCAGAATAAATATTTCATTATTGACTATGGAAGTCGTATTTTCTGATCCACTTACCAGACCGGCATTCGCTAAAATATCATTGGCACCTTTTTCAAGTGCTTGTCCGCCGACAATAATATACCCAGTAAGCTGATATTTTGGCGTAGCATACCTCAAATAGACATAAGCACCAAACAACGTTAGCAACAATGTGATTATAATCCAGACATAATTTGCCCTCAGTTTGGATAAATACTGTTTTAAGTCAAAATAACTAAATTCTGACTGTGCTTTTCCATCCTCAAAAAAGTCTTCCATGAATCAATAATTAAATTTTAAAAAACCCTGGTAAATATGGCGATGAGGCCAACAGTTAAAGTAACCATGGAAGCGTAGAAACGCGATTCTTCACTGAACCTGCGACTATCACGGGGTTGTACATAAATGACATCATTATGCCTCACCTGGAAAAGTTCGGCATCATAGAGGATATCTTTTTTACGCAGGTCAATTCTGAAAATGTTCCGTTTGCCATTATAGTCCCTGTAGATCTGGATGTCATACCTTTTAGCAGAAACAGGTAAATCTCCCGCTGCCCCTAAGGCATCCAAAAAGGTGGTCCGCTGTAAGGGTAAGGTGAAAGTTCCAGGGTTACGAACCTCCCCCAGGACTGTGAATTTGATTTGAAAAAACTTAACCGTCACCAATGGCCCTTTAAGGTATTTTAAGAGTGACAACGTGAGACTATCCTTTAACTGTATTGCCGTTAACCCGGATGCATTGAGTTTTCCAACATAGGGCAACTCTATGCTGCCATCGGCATCTACCAGCGTTCCGACTACCTCTGATTCACTCCGTACCATTCCTGAATTGCTCACTCCCGTAGAAGATACTCCTCCATAGGTATTAAAGAAAGCGGCAGCCTCCGGATCTTGCGCTGCTATGGTGATTAATAAGCGGTCGCCATCCTGAACTGTTCTTTCTATTTGTGGCATGTGCGGTAACTCAATACGGTCGGAGTCTGGAAGGTCATTGAAATACCTTAATTGTTTGTTGGAGGCGCAGGAACTCATGATGGTTAAAACCATTATAAATAAAAGAATTCTATTTCTCATTCTTGGCAGCTATTTAATTTATTATCATAAAGATAATATTAAAAGATTGCTATTTACACACTAAAGATTTCAATGTTAACAAATAGCCGGTAATTATAAACAATTGGTTAAAACCTGTATAACAAGCCCATTCCCAGGTGTATGTTATCGGCATCCTTTTTATTCCATTCCCAAAAAGAAGCGGTGGGATCTTCAAATGCCCACTGGTAGTTTAAAGACCTGATATAAGCCACCTGGGTCTGGAGTATTAATCTTTTAAAATCCCAATTAAACTTACCCGTAATACTCAGGTCTACCCAGTGTCTCCTGATATCAGGATTGGTGCGGAAAGCCCTGTAAAAAAGATCGTTGTTATGGACAGTCCGCTCCAGTTGTATGCCGACCTTTTTTAGCCCTTTTACCCAGCTAACATCCAGCGACTGCAAATTACTTCCGGAGCCTATTCCTGCCCCGAGTACTTGACCCACATTGGTATAACCCTGTTTTATCGAACTGTGACTGTACCAATAGCCTGCTCCTCTTGTCGTTCTGGTCAGTGCGGCTTCCAGTTGTGTGATTTCAATCCCTGTTTGCAGGTAAGCATCTTTCTGGTTTAGGGCGAACAGCTTTCTGAAGCCTGCAACATAAGCCCTGCTGTGTTCTGGTTCTACGAAGGCATCGCGATAGTTATAGTTGTGGTCGTTTTTACCATATTGGAAATAGACTTCTGCAAAGGCTTCCGGCATCACCCAGCGGACAGAGAAAGACAGCCGCTGATCAAACTTCCGCGGGTCTTCCTCATCAGAACCTGTGGAAGTATCAAACTTCAGGTCCTTTTTTTGGACACCTGAAAACACGGGGAAGTAGTCATTAAAGCTTTTCCCCATGTAATCATGATAAACCAGGAAGCTGCGGTCGAACCCCAGGTACAATTGAGGGATCCATTTCGGTTGATAGCTGACCATGACGGCAGAAAGGTAACGCCAGTCGTCTCTTTTCGGCCTATATACAGGATCTGGAGGAAGGGCTTCACCCGATGCTTCCAATCGGCCTGCGATGAGTTGTGCCTCCAAAGAACCTATAGGCGTTTTAATCGGCCTGATGCTATTTAAGGTTAAATGCCTGAAGCCGGCGGCATTATTGCTCATCAATAAAGAACTGCGGATACCGGGCCCCCACCAGAGATTCTCATTGGATAAACCCAGGGACACCGGTCCGGCATTTAAGCGGATACTGCTTTGTCCGACATTATATTTACGGTAAGTGCCTGTACCAAATTGTTCCGGTGCATCAATCGAATTATAATAGATGGCATAGGCACTTTTAAATTCCTTTCCATTGTTAAGTTCATACACTTTTCTGAAATTTTCATTTTTAGCGTAGACAAATTCAGGCCTGAACTGGATACTCAATGGACCTATTTCAGCATATAGCCCAGCAGAGATGATGGATTGATAGCCTTTGGCAGGAATCATAGCCCCATCATTCATTCCATAGGGGTGGTGACTATTGTATTGTTGGGTTATAACAAAAGGCAATAAATAGACCCTGGCTTTAAGTTTAGAATACCGCAGCAATAACCTGTTTAAATCCTGGAGCTTGACGTCGGCCGAAAGGTTAACATTATTGCGATTGGAAATAAAAAGTGGCCTGATCATGAAGGATGACCTGGAACTGTCTTTTCCCAATAACTGTTCTCTCCTGAAATAATCATCCGTATCATACAACAAACCGACAGGCAATGTTTGTCCATAGCCGGGCTTTGCGAAAACAACAAAGCAAAGCAGCAATGCAAATCCCTTAAATTTCATATTAAAGTTATCTATGATTTAAAAACGATACAAGAGTCCTAGTTTAACATGGATATTATCGGCATCCTGGTAGTCCCAATCCCAGGCACCTTTTCCCTTCTCCTGGATTAAACCATAATGGTAATTGAAAGAATGGGTATAGTTGAAGGCAGAATTTAAAACCAGCTTACCAAAACTCCAGTTAGCCTTGCCGTTGAAGCCTAAATCTACCCAGTGCCGCCGGGGGTCGGTGGTGCCGCTTTGGTAATACAAATC
>Ga0123337_10006956_pt1 | contig 10659 bp, 9 predicted proteins | sample frozenSSSSmetaG_FD_89792 | JGI IMG/M metagenome (GOLD analysis project Ga0123337, IMG submission 89792) | Glacier valley bacterial and archeal communities from Borup Fiord, Nunavut, Canada, to study Microbial Dark Matter (Phase II) -... | ecosystem: Environmental > Aquatic > Freshwater > Ice >...
GTCGCTGTTTTGAAATTGATTTGGAAGTGGAGTCGCTTTCGGATGAGGAATGGCAGGATATTTCGGAATTTAGCACAAAAAACTCTATTGGTAGGTACGCATTGCCAGCTATATCTAGGTAGTGGGATCGGTTCTATAGTTGTGGCGGGTATCCTATTGACGATGTTGGGTTTCGGTGCTTGGGATGGATGGGTTTGCTTTGGTTGCAAGGAGGGTGTGCGCCACGGGAAGCGGTTCATTTGACTCAGAAGCAGGCGGAAGCTTTGCGCTGGGCGACTAGCGCTAAATAGTAGGCAAGGATAAACCTTAAATCTAAAATTTGAAGTCTGTTGTGTAGTCCAATATGATAGATTTACAAAATTTCTTGAATTCATTAAACTGTTTGGGAAGCGAGGATGAACTTATTGATTATTGTCGTAAGTATGTATTACATGGGACACCTTACATTTTTATAAACCGTGAAGATGAATATTATGATTTCCGAAAAAGAATAGCCACTAATTTTAACATTAGTTTTAATGAAGTGTTCATCACAGGTTCAGCTAAACTAGGCTTTAGTCCTTTGAAGGAGAAACAATTTGATTATGAATCAGATATTGATGTAGCGATTGTTTCCAATTTTTTATATGAAGAAATTATGGAATCCATTCGATGCTATCAAATGGAATTACGAAAATCCAGACGAAGTATAACCACCAAAGAAATAGATATGTATCACAGTTTTCTAGAATATGTTGCTATAGGATGGATAAGACCAGACAAGCTACCTCTTTCTTTCAAGATACAAGACATGAAAAATAATTGGTTTGATTTTTTTCAATCGATCTCTTATAATACAGCGTATCCCAGGTTTATGGAGTTCTGTAGGGACACGGCAATGCCCTGTCCCTACGGGGATTTATCGATCCGGGATGTACTTCATCAACGTGGAATCTGCTGTAAGTCTGAAGTGGGCAACTATAAAGTGTCTGCGGGAGTATTTAAAAGTTACTTGTGTTTTGAACATTATACTATGAGCGGTTTCAAAGATTTAAAAAATTCATTAAGCATCGGTGTAAAAAATGCAAAGACAAATCAACCCATCTGTTACTAATCCAACCGTAGCCGATATCTACCAAAATATCAAGTCGGGAAAGCTAGTTTTAAAACCTGACTTTCAAAGGAAGTTTGTTTGGACTCACGATCACCAGGAAGATTTTATAGATACAATTATACAAGGCTATCCATTTCCCGAGATTTATGTGTGCCAAGGAGATATCGATACGAAGCAGTTAAAAACTACCCAGTACGTTATTGATGGACAACAAAGGTTAACAACAATAAAAAAATATATAGATGGACTTCAAGAGAAACCCTTAAAAAAGGTTCAGAAATTTAAGGATTTGAGTGAAGAAGAGATGCAAGCATTTTTGTCTTATAAGATTATTGTTCGCGATATAGGTAAAGTAGAAGATGAAACTATAAGAGAAATATTTAGAAGAATCAATCTTACCAAATTTCAATTAGAGGATGTAGAAATTCACAATGCAGTTTATAACGGGCAATTTATTCAAGTGGCCAAAGAAATTTTAAACAATATTGATCTCAGTGAATTCGGTGTTTTTCACGAATCTGAATTTACTCGGATGGCCGATCTACATTTTATATTACTAATTATGGCTACTTGGGAAAATACAGGATATTTCCCACAAGACAAAGAAATAGAAAATTTCATTGCAAAGTTTAATGATGAATACCCAACAAAAAATCATATTAAAGCTTTAATAATTAAAATCTTTACAATCATTAAAGATTTAAATTTGCCCGTGGATTCAATTTGGTTTAGAAAATCCAATTTCTTTACATTAGTTGCAGAGATTGCAAGACATAATGCGACTGTTCCTGATAATCTTCGTGAGCTACTTATTCAACTAGAAGGAAATCTTATAGAAAATAAAAATAAGGACAATGAATTTGGAAAGTATTATAGATATATGTGTGCAGGCACAAACAACAGAACAGCTAGAGTAGAGAGAGCAGATATTTTTAATAAATATATCTATGGCTCTCCTAAGTTTTAGATGATCGTAAAAATAAAACCTACCGTGGTGCTGGCATCTTATTACGCACGTGAGCGAGACGCTCACACTACCGTTTACACCACAAATCCAGGAGAGCCACATTACTTGGCTTCGCCAATCAGGGTAAATGCTGCCCAGTTTTTGGGTTCAGGATATTCTTTCATGGTAGTCAGCATGGCTTGACGTAGCGCCTGAGCCTTGTCGGGGGTTTTTTGAATATTTTGATAAAATTCGCTCATCAACGATGCTGTAGGCTCATCTGGCACTGACCAGAGGGAGACAATCACACTGGATACACCCGCCGTAATGAGCGATCGAGATAACCCAATGACGCCATCGCCAGTGATTTTGCCTCTACCTGTATCGCAAGCACTCAAAACCACTAATTCCGCATTTAGTTTTAAGTCTAAGATTTCATCGGCAGTAAGTAAACCGTTAATCCCTGACTGTTGCTCTTTGCTGAGGGAAGATGGGGGATCTGGAGCCAGGGCGATCGCCCCCGGTACTCCCAACCCTTTAAAATCATCCAGTAACCCATGTGTCGCCAAATGAATTATCCTGGATTTAAGCATTTGTTGGACGATCGATGATTTCGTGGCTTGGTTGCCTGTGATTGCTGTAGTTTTCAGCAGTTTGGCAATAGCTAAAGCTTCTTTTTGGGCACCTGGAAGCGGAGGTAACTGCTCAGGTTTTTCGCCAATCTCAAGAGGAATGCTGGGCATAGTGGGATTTCCTACTACTAAAACCTTGTCTCCTAAAACTTGTTTTCGTTGCTGATTAGTTAGCTGTAGTACCTGAATGGCGGGTGCTGTTAAAATCGTGTGTTTTTCAATCAAGTATTTACCACCCTCGTCAATCAGTGCTGGGAAAGGAACTACAAACAGAGATTTTTGAGGGATGAAGATAACACGAGCATTGGGGTCATTCGGTAGCAACTCAGCAATTGGTTGAATCAGGATTTGATAGAGTTGCTTTAATCTTTTTGTTTCGATAGTTTCATCGCTTCGCCCTATTTCACTGCTGCTGCGACCTCTCGCAGCGATATATTCGCGGCTGCTGGTGATATAGTATGCTAAAGAAATCTGCTGTTCTTGCCAGAGAGATTTCAGGTTAGAAAATCGAAACGTCACTTCACCCGTAGGCTTGATTACCCAAATATACAATTCTGATTCCTGACTTTTTTCTCTACCTTCTACTTTAAAATCGTTGTAAATAATCGAATATTGAACGAGAGTAGAATTTTGAGTTTTAGCAATTTGTTTAATTTGCTCAATATTCGGTGGATTAATGGTAGTAGCTGGTGTTTGCTTAAGGGATAGCCGCTTCTCCAGTAACTCCACAAACGCCCTACCTCTCCCTCTTTCAGCAATTTCCAGTGCCGCATCATTTTTATTGGCTGCAATCAGGACTTTTTGCAAGTTGATATAAGGAAAAGTCTGAGTTTCAAAGATTGAAATTTTATAGGAATCATTACTGCCTAATCTTCCCCTGAGAGCTTCTAAAACCTGGACGCCCTTTAATAAGTTTTCTGTTGCGCCCGGTAAATCGCCAGCGTAGATTTGCACGGCTGCGATATTGTTCCTAACTATGGCTTGCTCTCGGAGATTTTTGCCAGAAGACGTGCCGGTCAAAAACTGATTGTATAATTCAATTGATTTCTGATAATTTTTCATCTGAAAGTATACAAGTCCCAAATTTGCCCGCACCTTGTTGGCTATTTCAACCTCGCGATTTTTCCAAGCAATAGCTAAACTTTTTTCGTATAACTCAATTGCTTTGTTGTAATTGCCCAAAAAATAGTAAGCACCTCCCAAATTTCCTAAAGCTTGTTCTTCCCAAAGTGGGTTTTTAATTGCTTGGGCAAGGGCTAAATATTGTTGTTGGTATTCAATGGCTTTAGTATAGTTTCCTAGGGTATGGTAAACGATGCCCAAATTTGAGATTGCTTGACCCTCTCCCCAGGTGTCTTTGATTTCCCGCGCCATAGCTAAACGTTTTTGCGTATATTCAATGGCTTTCTTGTATTCGCCTAATGAATGATAAACAATGCCTAAATCTCCCAGTGCTTTACCTTCGCCTCGACGGTCTTTAATTTCCAGGGAGAGGGCCAATCGTTTTTGATGATATTCAATTGCTTTTGCGTACAAATCAGCACTATAATAAGCATTACCGAGATTCCCCATTGCTACTCCTCCCCAGCGCCGCTCGCCCCCGTTGTAGTAGTAAGCTTTGTGCCAAGTCAGTCCGAGATATTGCTGTAAATACTCAAAGGGTTCGATGTAAGCAAATCCATTTTGCAGATAGGCAATTCCTATGTTTCCCAGTAGGATTGCTTCGAGATTGCCATCCCTGATTTCCTTGGCAATTACTAAACTTTGCTTGTAGTAATCAATCGCTTTGTCAAAAAAGCCGCCGAGAGCATGATTGACTAAACCTAATTTGAAAAGTGCCAGGGCTTCTTTTTGCCGATCGCCATTTCTCCTGGCAAATTCCACCTCGCCATCATGGTTTGACACCGCATCGGGCGATACTCCGTCGATCGAGAAATAAGCGATGCCTTGGGGACTGACAAACATTCCCTCCCACTCAATATTCTGGATGGGCTGGTAAATGGTTAGTGCTTGCTGTTGGCTGGAAGTTTGAGCTAATAGCTGCGATCCTGAATGTGAGCCGGATAATAAATTGGAAAAATGAGTTTGGGCCAAAACACTGGCATCACGATCGCCTTTTGCGATCGCCTCTAACTGGTTCAAACTCAAAGTTGCGAGAGTAGAACCAAAGAATTGTAAGAAATGACTGCGTTTCATGTTAAATTCTTCTATGGCTTTGGCTCAGTTTGAACGATCGGCTCTCTGGCAATTTTGCCCAATGTCACTGAATCCAGCAAGCTTTCCCAATCCGCAGTTAATCCTGCATCATTCGGATTAGCGCGGCGAGCAGCAGCTAAGGTACTGAGGGCATCTTGCCAAATCCCATTTTCAGCATAAATAACCGTTTTCTGGCGCGGATCTGCCTTCTCTAATTGACGGAGGATATCTGCACTGAGTTCAACTCGCGGTACAATACCTATTTCCATCTGATCGCTTGATCGGTCTTGAGCGTCGCAAATCACTGTAAAATTCCAACGGTAACTTTTGCCTACTTCCAAGGGCGGCACATTTTTGTTAGCGGGGATACTAATGCCGATCGTCCCTGATAAATTGCTAATTGTGAGAGTCTGTTTGTAAATCTGGTTGCCGCTTTGATCTAGTAGGATAAATTCGGCTAATTGCGCCTCTGTTTGAGGCAAGTAGAAAAAGAATGTTGGATAGTCGGAAATAGTCCGTCCGACCTTATTTTTAGGCACTAAGGCTGTGAGACTTAGCTGATTGCTGCTCGCGCAGCCACCGCGCAAAGGTTTTACCTGTCGAGTGGGCAATCCGATATCTTCAGTAGGCTGAACGAAGCGCGGCCCTCCCGTTCTAGTGCGTGGCCCGGGCCCTAGGTCTATATCTATATCCTGTCCCACAACTGGAAAAAGGGAAGCGTTAAGTGTGGCGATCAATACTATTGATCCAACTGATGTCAGATTCAGGATAAACTTAGTAATTTTTTTCATGGGCTTCATGGTTTTTTAGGGAGAAATTGTGTCTTTTTATTTCTGTTTTATTCCCAAAATGCGGTAGACATTAACTTTTTGTTCCCTCCCTTTTAATGGTAAAGCTCCCCAAGATTCTACTTCAAATTTGTCCGCCAAATGTAGTAATGTTTCTTCTGCAATCAAGATCCGGCAAGTGTCCTCTTGCCGATCTTTTTCGCAGCTTTCCAGCCTAGAGGCAATATTGACGCTGTCGCCAATCACTCCATATTCTAAACGGGTTGTGCCTCCCAAACTACCTACCATAACTGGTCCTGTAAAGATGCCTACTCGCATTTTTGCGGACGGTAAACCCCGATCGCGCCAATTTTGATTCATTTGTGGTAAACGGGAACTGATGGCTAGAGCGCAAGATACGGCGAGGCGAGCATCTTCGGCAATTTCTGCGGGAGTTGTGCGAGGAATGGGTACGCCGAATACTGCCAGCATTCCATCTCCGGTAAATTTATTAATCACGCCTTGATGTGCTTGGACTTCTTCGGCCATTGCTGATAAATACTCATTTAACCAACTCATTACTACTTCTGGTGGTAGTTTTTCCGAGATTGTACTAAAGCCCTGCAAGTCGGTGAGGATGATGGTAGCAATCAGTTTTTGCCCCGGCAATAACCCAGATTCGAGCAGATGGACGCGCTCTTTCCACAGGGCATTTGCGATCGCAGGTGACGTTTGCTGTCCTAATAATTTCATCACAATTTCTTGCTGTTGTCTTGACTCCTGGTACTTATAGGTTACTATGACTACTGGCGTGATTAAAAGTGCCAGAGCAGCCGGAATTAAAGGTATCCACCCCTGTTGAGTGAATAGGAAAAAAGTAAATCCTAATAATGAACCGAAAGCTGCGATTCCACTTCCGATCAAACTCACCGAATTTTCTAGCCACCAAGCTAACCAGCCACCTACTGCGCCCCAAACAGCGATCCAGAGTATTTCTTGCCATTCATCCCAATACCAAAATAGCCCTTTGCCATCTAAAACTGCGCTGAGAATCTGGCTGGTGGCCGTTGCGTGAATTAATACCCCAGGCATCGGCTGGTTTTCCCTTGCAGTAGCGCTGTAAGGGGTAAAAAATAAATCGTTGACACTTAGGGCTGTAACGCCTATTAGCACTATTTTACCCTTCACCAATTTAGGATCAACTTTTCCCTGCAACACTTGAGTTAGTGTCACGCTCTTTGCTATATTTTCAGCAGAGCGGTAATTGAGCAGGACTTGATAGCCTCCGGCATCTATGTTCTGATAACCTCCTGAGTCCGAACGCAACTTTGAAAATACTGTTTTATCTACCTGAAGTTCGTTTTTTTCTGTTTTTTGATGAGCTATTTTTTGGCGGTTAAAATAGGCAAAAGCTAGCCGCATCGAAAATGAATACACTGTTTTTTTGCCATCGCCCCTCAACATCAAATTTCTACGCACTATACGGTCTGGATCGACTACTACATCGTTAAATCCTACTCGCTTGTCTGGTATATTAGGAGGTGGTGGCACTCGCTCGGACTCAGAGCTGCCGATGAAGGTAATGGGGATTACTTTGGGGTTTTTCAATTGAGTGACTAATTCTGCATTCCCCGGTTCGTAGGGAGTCGTGCGAAGCATATCTATGCCAATAGCTATGGGTTCAAGACGCGCTATTTCGGCGATTGATTTTGCTAAAGTGCGATCGGAAATTGGCCATTTTTCAATCGTATTAATGTCCTGTTCGGTGATTGTGACTATCAGCAACCTGGGGTCAGCCACCGCATCAGGACGTAACCGCACCATCACGTCGAAAACATTTAATTCCAATGGCTGAAACCAGCCTAAATGTCGCACTCCTAATAGGGTTCCCGTCACAACAATGCAACTGATAATCAGAGGTTGCAAGTCAGCGTAGGGGAAGAAATAAGTTAAGTTTTTCCAACGTCCCTCCGCCAATTTATGATAAATTCTATTAAAGAATCTGGGCATAAAATTTAGTGTGTCAACCCTGAGTGACAAAGTGTGCTACATCTTAACTTATCACTAATGCCCCTTACTGATGCCAAATTTTTAGTTTTCTTGTGCAGTTTTGGCGATCGCACTTAATTGCAATCCCTGGGGATAGCTGTTTTCTGCTTTGCAGCGCTTGATTTCGGCTTCAGAGACTGTGGGTTTGAGGTGTTTCGCCAAAACTTTCATCACGTCACCACGATCGATCGTCCCTGCGACTGAACCGATGGCCGTGAGGACGATGATTCGGGGGAGTTGACCGGATTCCATTGTGTTGATTACTTCGGCTAGGGATGCTTTTTCTGAGACTGTGGTGATTTTAGCGAGGGGCTTCACAATGTCGTGGAGAGTCTGAATTTGCCACTGACTGCGTTCTGTCGAGCGGATATCGTCGATCGACACTAAACCTAAATCCCGTCCATTGTCTGCTGCAACGTAAAATGGAAACGGGTTCACTTCTAACAAATAGCGATCGGCAAATTCTCGCAGCGTGGAATTTGCATCTACAACTCGAAAATCACGGCTCATCGCATCGCACGCTTTGGTTTTGAGCAATATTTCTTGTAGCAAAGTAAATTGGCTGTAAGCAGTAGCATTGCGAATGCCAAACCAGCCGATTAGTGCAATCCACAAACCACCGAACTCTCGTGATAACAAACATACAGTTATTCCGAAAACAACCGCTAACCAACCTAAAACTTGTCCGGTTTTTGCCGCCCAGCGAACTCCGGCAAATCGAGAGCCAGTTATTTTCCAAATCGCCGCTTTTAAAACTTGTCCTCCGTCCAAAGGCAGACCGGGAATTAAGTTAAATAATCCCAAAACTAGATTAATTTCTGCTACCCTTTCTGCTACAATTGCTAGCAAACTTGTTTGTGATAGAACCTGAGAACCTAAACCCAGGATAAAAAATATTGCGAAGCTGACAAGAGGGCCGGCAATTGCTACTTGAAAAGCTTGACCGGGAGTTTTTGATTCCGATTCGATCGAAGCCATGCCGCCAAATAAGAATAAGGTAATAGAATTGACTTTAATCCCCTGCGACATTGCGGCTAAACTGTGCCCCAATTCGTGCAGCAGTACGGAACAAAACAGCAGCATAGCTATGGCAAATCCGGCACTCCACGAGAGCGCTGGCCCCCACAAACGGTAACTGCTAGCATATTCGCTGGTTGCTAGGGCGAGAATTACAAACCACGAGTAATCTATCAGTAGTGGGATGCCAAATAAAGAGCCGATTCGCCAACCTTTTTGCATGAAGTTTTCCTGGAAAAGGAGAATAAGGATAAGGAAGAGTTCTATTATATCTTTTCTTCCCCTTTCCCTGATTTTTACAGAACTCCGGCGTTTCCTAAGCCCAAGATTACTCCAGCCCCTAGCAAGTGGCCGAGGCTGGTTGTTGCCAGAAATTCGGGTATGCCGAAACCCTTGAACATTCCAGGTACTGCCACGGGTAAGGCTGGGCCTTTGCCTCGGTTTTCCTTAGAGATGCCGTAGTAGCCGATCGCGATCGCCAATAAGTTGCACAAAATCATGGTCAGTGCTACCATAGGCGTCCACTCAGGCGTTGAAGGAACGGTTGATTGTAATGCTAATAGTAATGAAGAGTAAATCACGTTGTTATGCTCCTGTTTTCACGGATAATTTGAGTTTCAAAATTATAATAAGCATTTCGACTTAAACTACAATTTGTTTTAATAGTTAACAATTCATGTATATCTTGGCACAAAGTCGGAAGTGATATCAACTCGGGTTAATTACTGACAAATCCTGTACGGGCATAGGGCATAGGGCATAGGGCATAGGGCATAGGAAATCGAAAATTAGTATTTCAAAGTTTCTTCCTTCTTCCTTCTCCTATAAATATTCAACCAAACATAATATGAGGATAGGGAGTGCGAGTTAAAATTTGTGGCATCACTAAAGTAGAGCAAGGAATTGCGATCGCCCGTTTGGGAGCAAGGAGTTTGGGGTTTATTTGCGTGCAGGCTTCTCCCCGCTATGTCAGCCCACAAACTATCCGCTTAATTGTTGAGCAGTTGCCCGAAAATGTCGATCGCATTGGTGTTTTTGCTAACAGCACAATCGATAATATCTGTCAAGTGGTCGCAGAGTCAAATTTAACAGGCGTGCAGTTGCACGGAGATGAAACAGCCGAATATTGCACGAGACTACGCGAGTTTTTGCCGGGAATTGAAATGATCAAAGCCCTGAGAATAAAAACTTCTGAAACTTTAAACACTGCGAATATTTATGCTGTTCATTTGGATACTTTACTGCTGGATGCTTACCATCCCGACCAACTTGGCGGGACTGGTAAAACCCTCGATTGGCAGATGTTAGCAGAGTTTAGACCAAAGTGTCCGTGGCTCTTGGCTGGCGGCTTAAAGCCTGATAATGTGTTAAGTGCGATCGCCAGTTTGTCAGATCATAATTTTAGTGGCGTTGACCTTTCCAGCGGTGTAGAAATCACCCCCGGAGACAAAGATTTAACAAAAGTTGCGAAGTTGTTCGAGCAACTTAAAAAAAATCAATAAAGTTAGTATTCGTAAGGTACAACCTAAGCACCCTATATCATTAGTTTATGCGTAAGCTGTTCTGCATTTAAATTGTATGTTAAAAAATCATCAAACTCTTGTGGGGTGGGCGTCCCGCCCGCTCTGAATATACAATTTAAATGTGCGACAGTATCAATATATCAATTTCGGTTCCATGGAAATTAATATTACCCGAAATCAGGATACGGCAGTGCCGTATCCCTACAATTAATCTGGCGTAGGGACACGGCACTGCCGTCTCCTCGCCCATCGTTCCGGCGCAGCCAGAATTGATATAAGTCCTAAAATAACCAATAACAAATAACCAATAACTAATGATTAATTACTTAGCATTGCTTGCAAGGCGAGTCAGCATTGCTTTTTCAACTATTCCCGATTTGACTGATTGGCTGGTTGCAGTGATGCTTGTGCTAATTTACACTACGATCGCCCTGAA
>Ga0123337_10006957_pt1 | contig 10658 bp, 9 predicted proteins | sample frozenSSSSmetaG_FD_89792 | JGI IMG/M metagenome (GOLD analysis project Ga0123337, IMG submission 89792) | Glacier valley bacterial and archeal communities from Borup Fiord, Nunavut, Canada, to study Microbial Dark Matter (Phase II) -... | ecosystem: Environmental > Aquatic > Freshwater > Ice >...
ATCGCCCGCGTCAAAGCACCACGAATATACGCCTCGTCGAGCGTCACCCGCTGCGCGCTCAACCGGCGCCAGATGATCTGCGACTTGGAGTTGTAGATACCGCTGCCGAGAAAACGTCCCGCACGGTCGCGACACTCGATCACGGTGCCGTCGTTCTCGGCGGCGAGCAGCGCCTCCACCTCGTTGGCAAACACCCACGGGTGGCCGGAGAGAACGCGCGACTTGGCGTTGGCTTTGAGTTTCAGCGAGGGAACAGGCGTCGACATCCGGTCATCATCACGCGCCATCCAACCAGTAGAAGCTCAAAGTGAGGTATCGTCCGCCGCTGTCCCGCTGCCGGCATGGAACCCCTCGTCATCCTCAAACCCTTCCGGCGCGCGCCAGATTCCACCCGCCAACATGAAGAGACCGGCGAGATAGACACCTGCGACGATTAAACCAAAAATAAACATGGGGCTGAAGACTAAGATGAACACGAAAAGCCCCGTGGCCATACTGCAAATTACATATTTTAGTGAATTTCCGCCAACGCATGATCATGCGCTTCCCCGTCCGGCAAACCACAGGCCAAATAAGACTTCCCCTCTCAGCCCGCGCCCTGTTGCCTCTCCCGTTTAGCCATGACGCCCGCCCAGGAAATCGCCCGCCGCCGCACCTTCGCGATCATTTCGCACCCCGACGCCGGTAAAACCACGCTCACTGAGAAGTTCCTTCTCTACGGCAACGCCATCCACCTCGCCGGCACCGTCACTGCCCGAAAAAGCCAGCGCGCCACCACCTCCGACTGGATGGAACTCGAGAAGCAGCGCGGCATCTCCATCTCCTCAACTGTCCTCCAATTCGATTACCAGGGCTACGCGGTCAATCTCCTCGACACTCCCGGCCACAAGGACTTTTCCGAAGACACCTACCGCGTGCTCACCGCCGTGGACGCCGCCCTGATGGTGATCGACGCCGCCAAGGGCATCGAGCCGCAGACCCGCAAGCTCTTCGAGGTCTGCAAACGCCGCGGCGTCCCCGTGTTCACGTTCATGAACAAGTGCGACCGTCCCACGCTCAACCCCATCGACCTCCTCGATGAACTCGAACGCGTGCTCGGCCTCGCCCCCTGCGCCGTCACTTGGCCCCTCGGCAACGGCCCCGGCTTCCGCGGCGTTTACGACCGTCGCTCCAAGGAAGTCCACCTCTTCGAACGCACGCCCCACGGCTCCTACCGCGCCCCCGTCAACGTCACCGGCCTCAACGATCCCGTCGTCCGCGACAAACTCGACGACTACACCTTCGACCAGGTCTCCGAGCAGATCGACATCCTCGACGGCGCCAGCGCTCCCTTCGACCTCGCCGCCGTGCAGGCCGGCAAACAGACGCCCGTCTTCTTCGGCTCCGCCGTGAACAACTTCGGCGTCCAGCTCCTCCTCGAAGGCTTTCTCAAAAACTCCATCCCGCCCACCACACGCCACTCCGTGAGCATGAGCGTCCCCGGTGCGCCCACCCCGACTATCGACCGCGACATCCCCGTCGCCTACGAAAAATTCTCCGCCTTCGTCTTCAAGATCCAGGCCAACATGGACCCGAAGCACCGCGACCGCATCGCCTTCATCCGCGTGTGCTCCGGCAAGTTCACCCGCGACATGAACGTCGTCCACCAGCGCACCGGCCGCACCGTGCGCCTCTCCTCATCGCACCGTCTTTTCGGACAGGAACGCGAGACGGTTGACGAAGCTTGGCCAGGCGACGTCATCGGCCTCGTCGGCCACGACTCCTTCGGCATCGGCGACACCCTCACCGAGGATCGCACCATCGCCTACGACGCGATTCCGCGGTTTCCCTCGGAAGTCTTCACCTACATCTCAAATCCCAACTCCGGCGACTCCAAGAAATACCGCGCCGGCTTGGAACAGCTCTTGCAGGAAGGCGTCGTGCAATCCTTCCAGCCGCGCAACGCCCCTCCCGGCGCCACGCTCCTTGCCGCCGTCGGCAACCTCCAGTTTGAGGTCGTGCAGTTCCGCCTCAAATCCGAATACAACGCCGAATCCCGCCTCGAAGCCACACCGTGGACTCTCCTCCGCTGGCTCGAACCGCACCCCGCGTTGAAAGACCCGCAGTCCCTCATCGTCGCCAGCGGCGTAAGCTTCGGCGTCGATAAGTTCGACCACCCCATCGTCCTCTTCCCCAACGAATGGACGATGCGCTACTTCACCGAGAAGAACCCCGAGCTGAAGCTCCACGAACTTCCCCTCGAGCAAACCCGCACTGCAACCTGACCCGTTCCCTGCCGTCTCCAGCATCGCCTAAATTTTCCGCTCCGCGCATGAATTTCTCCCGCCTCGCCGTCATCGCCCTCTTATCAATCGCCGCCTTCGCTCCGGCCGCCCACGCCGCCAAGCCCAAAGGCGAAGCCCAGACCGGCGAATGGAAAGGCTTCATCGCCATCGACGCCGCCACCGGCCAGGTCCTCGCCGAAGACAATCCCGACCTTATCACGCCGCCCGCCAGCATGACGAAGCTCATGACCTTCGCCGTGCTCTACGACAAACTCCAGAGCGGCTCCATCACGCTTAACACCGACGTGAAGATCACCTCCGCCGACGCCAAGATGGGCGGCACCCAAGTGTTTCTCGATCCCAGCGAAACCTTCCCCGTCGAAGATCTCATGTATGCCATGATGATCCAGTCGGCCAACGACGCCGCCCACGCCCTCGCGCGCGCCTCCGCCGGCTCGGTCGAAGCCTTCGTCGATCTCATGAACGCCAAGGCCCGCGAGCTCGGCATGACCCATACCACCTTCCGCTCGCCGCATGGCCTGCCGCCCTCCAGCCGCCGTATTGCCGATGGCGATCTCACCACTCCCCGCGACTACGCGACGCTCTGCCGTTACCTCCTCACGAAGACCGACGTCCTCAAATACTCCTCCGTCAAAACCCGCGACTTCGGCGTCAATCGCGCCAAAGGCCCGCAGCACATGATCAATCACAACAAACTCCTCGGCACCGTCGCGGGCGTTGATGGGTTGAAAACCGGTTACACCCAAGGCGCCGGCTACTGCCTCAGCGCCACCGCGCTCCGCAATGGCCACCGCGTGATCGTCGTGATCATGGGCTCCTTCGGTCCCGGCGGACAGATTGACAAAGGCGTCTGCCGCGACCGTAAAACCATCGAGATCTTCGACCGCAGCTTCGCCGCCCTTCCTGCCGGGAGTCCCGCTTTCACGGGAGCCACCGCCCCTGCTCCTTCCCCCATTAGCGCCGCCCCTGCCGCTCCAGGAAGCAGTAGCAATGATGCCGGCGCCCCGATGGTGAAGTTCGCCATTCCGGGTAAGTAAGCCTCATTTCCAGAAAAGCGCTCGTCCGCCGCCAAAAAGGTTTCCAGCTTATAAAACGGTTGAGCCTCCTCGAACGGGATCGGGGAGGCTCATCATCGTGCGGGTCGAGCCCGCGAGCGCGGCAATGGCGCTTATCTTCGTCGTTTGGTTTTGGCGGAGTCTACTGAGTTTTTAACTTTTGGACTACACTACCTAACCTGACATCTGACCTGCTATCGAACTGACCTGTCACTGGCCCTGACTTCTGACCTGACCAACCAACCTGTCAGCTATTTTAACCTGTCAGCTATCATGTGGCCCCGTGACCGCGACCAGAGGCTACACCCGCTCTGCCGGTAATGCTAGAGGACCGTTTGTAATAGGTTACAATCCGCCCCAGCCGCCGCCCGCAACTCGGTCTCGAATTTGTCGAAAATCGACTCCCACGTAATCCCCTCGGCGGTCGTTCGCGCCGCCTTCCGGATCGCCGGCCACTCCGCCTTCTTTGCCATGACATCACGCACAACCGACAGGAAGGCCGCGCGGTCGTCGAACTTTGCACTGAAGCCGTTTTCACCCGACCGCACGTGTTCGCGCGTCGCCGCGTAATCGTAGGCCAGCACCACCAGGCCGCTCGCCAACGCCTCGGTCACCACGTTGCCGAAAGTCTCGGTCACACTCGGGAACACGAACGTATCCGCCGACGCATAGTGCGCAGCCAGCGCCTCGCCACGCTGCATCCCCGCATAATGAAACTGCGGATAACGCTTCGCCAGCGGCTCACGCTCCGGCCCGTCGCCCACCAGCACAAATTTCGCCCGCGGCTCCTTCTGCTGCATCGCCAGAAAGGCCTCCACCGCGAGCGTCAGGTTCTTCTCCGCCGCAATGCGGCCGACGTAAATTACCACCGGATCATTCGACTCGACGCCCCACATTCTCCGCAGCTCTTCGCTACGCTTCGTCGGCGAAAATAATTTCCCGTCCACTCCGCGCGCCAGCACGGTGAGCCGCTCGAATCCGTCGGCGGCGAGTTGCTCCTTCAAATCCGACGCCGGCACCATCGTGCACCGTGTGCGGTTGTGGAACCACCGCATATACCGCAGCGCCAGGTCACGCCCGAGTCGCAGCCCGTAGTGTCCGCCGTATTGGTGGAAGTTCGTATGGAAACTCGACGTGACCGGCAGCCCAAGCAGATGCGCCGCACGCAACGCCGCGAGTCCGAGCGGTCCCTCGGTAGCAACATGCACCACATCCGGCCGCCGCTCGCGCCAGCGTGCCTTAAGCTGGCCCGTCACCGGCAGCCCCATCCGCAGTGTGGTGTAAAACGGGATCGGCATGCCCGGCACGAGCAGGTCCTCCACGGGTGTCCGGACGCCTGCGGCCTTTTCCGTGATCTCAATTTTCTGGCGCGGTCGCACCACTTCGACGTCGTGTCCGCGCGCACGCATACCGCCCACCAGCCGGCTCAACGTCATGGCGACGCCGTTGACCTCCGGCGGAAATGTTTCGGTGACGAGGGCGATGTTCATGCGACGCGAATCATCTTTAGTGCCGCTATCCGCCGTTCCGCGCAACCTCCGGCGAGCTCCGGCATGTCACATTTGGGTAAACAAAAACGCCCCCGCTTTTTAAGCGGAGGCGTTGAGCAAAACGAAACTCGTCGAAGCGAATTACATGCCCGTCGGAGCGGAAACCGCCGGAGCCTCGGCAGGAGCAGCACCGGGAGCGGCGGCCTCGGGAGCGGGAGGAGCCTTGATGTCGAGCAGCTCGACATCGAAGATCAGCGTCGCAGCCGGAGGAATGGCAGGAGGGCTGCCCTTGTCGCCATAGGCGAGATTGGAGGGAACGTAGAGTTTGATCTTACCACCCTTGTTGATCTTTTGCAGACCCTCGGTCCAACCGGGGATCACGCCGCCAAGGGGAAATTCGGCAGGCTCGACCGCCGCGCCGGGCTGGCGGGGCTGCAGCGAGCTGTCGAAAACTTTTCCATCAACCAGCTTGCCGGTGTAGTGAACCGTCACGATATCGGACGCCTTCGGGAAAGCTCCCGTGCCTTCCTTGACGATCTCGTAGCACAGGCCGCTCGGGAGGGCGATGACGCCCTTCTTGGCCTTGATCTCGGCGAAGAACTTGGCGCTTTCGGCCTGGCTCTTCTCGGCGAGCTTGGCGGTGTATTCTGCCTGCTTCGCCTGCATGAACTTGTCGAGCTCGGGGCCGACTTCCTCGACCTTGAAAGGGGATTCCTTGCCGGCGGCGGCCGACTGGATGCCCTTGATGACGGCGGCAGTCTGCTCCGGGGTGAAGCCGAGTTCGCTCATGCCGATACGACGGCCGACGAACCAGCCGAAGGTCTCGAGGAGCTGGGCCTCGGTGAATTTGGGAGCGGCGACGGTCTCCGGAGCCGGCGCGGCGGGCGCGGCGGCGGGAGCATCAGCGGCGGAAAGAACAGCGACGGCACCGAGGGAAAGCACGGCAGCCTTGAACGTGGAGATAAGTTTCATGCGTTGAGGTTGAGTAGGAAACGGCGCAAGGGGATTTGTGCCGTAAAATAATAGCGATGCCGTCCGGCTCATTTGTTGGCAACCCCATACTCGTTCCTTGTGTCAGAGGCGAAGGACGGGTTGATTATCAATCCACCCCCACCATGTCACCCGATCCCTTTTGGACGAGTCAGGACGGACAGATTCTCGCCATCAAGCAGAAGGATGAACGCACCCTCTCGCTCACCCTCGCCTTCTGGCCGCGCCACCCGGCGGAGCTCGATTTCCTGAAGACTCGCCTCGCCGCGCTGCACTTCACCGAACGCAGCACGCTCGCTCGCATCGGCATCGAGATGATCACCCGCGGCCAGCCCCGCGTGGACGCCTCCCGCCTCGTGATGGAAGCCGATGCCTTCCTTTTCGACGCCAGCTTTCCTCACGCGGCCTACTGGAAAAAACTGCTCCGCATCGGCTCGCCTGTAGGCCGGCTTTTTTACGCGCCCGACACGGCCAAGCTCTCCACGGCCGAGATTTGGGACGCCGTGCAGACCAACCGCCTGAAGCTGCCCAACACCATCAGCATCGACCGCCTCGGCCGCGTTTTCCTCACTCCCCACCGCGTGCGCTACACGCTCAGCCAGCGCCTGCAACGACCCGACTTTGAACGCCTCGTGAGCGGCGACGCCGGCCGCGCCTACCTGGACAAGGTCCAGGTGCGCCACGACACCGACATGCTCACCATCCCGCCGCAGTCGGGCGTGCTCACGAGCTGCTCCATGTATTTGAAGGAGCACTTCGTCCTGCTGAATCGCGGCGAGGGCAACTTCGGCATCCATACCAGCGCCGTGTTGCTCGACCCGATCAAGACCTTCGGCACGAATGTAATGCTCGAGATCTACAACTCCGGCGACCAGCCGGTGGTGAACCCCATGGTGTCGGTTGAAATTTTCCGCGCTCCCTCGGCGGAAGACCCTCAGTTCAAAAGTCTCCAGAAACGCCGCACCCGCCTCCTCTCCACCGCGCAGGATCTTTACGCCTGCCTAGACGCCCGCCCGCCGAAGACCGCGCCCGACGCCCGCGCTCGCACCCGCATCACCGTCAAAGGCCAGAGCGCGCAGATGGTTAATTACAGCCTCCTGCTCCACGCTTCCGGCCAGCCGACGGCCAAGGCTGCCAAAGCCGCGAACCTTAAGACCTGCGGCTACCGCACGATGGTCGAGGCGTTCCACGCCGCCCCCGCCGATGCCGACACGCTCCTCATCGACTACTTCCCCAATCTTCTCGAACACATCGAACTGCTCACCCGCCTGCCCGAGCTGAAGTTGAAACGCATCATCTTCCGCCAGCCCTCCCGCACCCACGGCTTTTTCCTCTCCTCCAACGCCCACGGACGCCTCGAAACCTACGACGACATCGGCATCGAGGTTTACTGGTTTACCCCCAGCATGGGCGACCTCTACCGCCACACCTATAAGAAGGACCATGGCTTCTTCGTGCGCGAAGAACTCGGCCGCAAGTTTCAAGAAACCACCATCCTCGCCTTCTACGGTTCGGCCGTCGGCTTGGAGCAAGCCGATACCGACCGCATCTCCGGCCTCATTCAAAAACTCACCGGCTTCATAGGCCCCAATGTCGGCGTGCTCACCGGCGGCGGCGGTGGCGTCATGCGCCTCGCCACCGATCAGGCGCGGGCCAAGGGCGCGCTCACCGGCGCCTGTTTCCTCGAACTCGAAGCCCAGCCGCCCGAGCTCGGCGTGGACTTCTTCAACACCTTTCAGGAAACCTCCCGCCACTATCGTCAAAAATGGTTCGAGGTCGCCGATTTTTGCATCTTCAACGTCGGCGGCGTCGGCACGCTTGAGGAGATCGGTATCGAGCTGTGCAACCTCAAGCTCGGCATCCGCCCGCGCGTGCCCTACGTGTTTTTCAACGCCCTTTACTGGACCGATCTTCGCAAGCAGATCGCCGAAATGGTCCGCACCAAGCGCGCCCCGGCCTGGATGCTCGACTACGTCCTCTTCACCGACGACCCCGACGAGGTCGTGGCCTTCTACCGCAAGAAGCTCCAGGTGCTCTGAAAATCGTTCTCGTTCTCGTCCGCTTACTCGTTCTCTTTCCTTGCCGTGTCTTCCGCGTCTCCTGCCTCTCAACTTCCGCGCAACATCCTCATCGTCGGCTCCGGCGGCCGCGAGCACACGCTCGTCAAAGCCTGCCTCGCCTCGCCCGCGAAACCCCGCGTCATCGCCGCGCCCGGCAACGCCGGCATTGCCCGCGAAGTGCCGACGTTTCCCGTCGCCGTTGACAACATTACCGGTCTCGTCGCCCTCGCCCAGCGCGAGAAAATCGACTTCGTGATCGTCGGCCCCGAGGTGCCGCTTTCCCTCGGTCTCGTCGACGTCCTTGCCGCCGTCAACATCCCCGCCTACGGCCCCAAGGCCGACGGCGCCCGCCTTGAGGCCTCGAAGATTTTCACCAAACAGCTCCTCCTCAAATACGGCATCCCCACCGCCGCGTCCGGCGTGTTCACCGAGGTCTCCCCCGCTCTCGCCTATTTGAAGACACGCCCGATTCCCATCGTCGTGAAGGCCGACGGACTCGCCGCCGGCAAAGGCGTGATCGTCGCGCAAACCCTCGCCGAGGCGGAGGCCGCCGTCCACGACATGCTCGCGGGCAACAAATTTGGCGCCGCCGGCAGCCAGATTCTCATCGAAGACTGCCTCTACGGCGAAGAGACGTCCATCCTCGTTGTAACTTCCGGACGCGACTACGTCATCCTGCCGACTTCGCAGGATCACAAACGCATCGGCGACGGCGACACCGGCCCCAACACCGGAGGCATGGGCACCTACTCGCCCGCCGAGGTCGTCACGCCCGCGCTCCTCTCCCGCATTGAAAACGAAATCGTCAAACCGTCCGTCGACGCCATCGCCGCCGAGGGCATCGATTTCCGCGGCACGCTTTTCATCGGCATCATGCTCACACCCGACGGCCCGAGCGTCCTCGAATACAACACCCGTTTCGGCGATCCCGAGACGCAGGTCGTCATCCCACGCCTCGACACCGACGTGCTCGCCCTCCTTTGGGCAGCCGCCAAAGGCACACTCGCGCAAGTGAAGCCGCTTGTTAAAATCAAACCCGACTACGCCCTCTGCGTCGTCATCGCCGCCAAAGGCTACCCCGACGCCTACGCGAAGGGCGACGTCATCCGCTTCCCCTCGGCATTGCCCGCCAACGTCCAGATCATCCACGCTGGCACCGCGCAAAATGCCGCCGGCGAAATCGTCACCGCCGGCGGCCGCGTCCTCGGCGTCACCGCCCTCGGCTCCTCCCTGCGCGCCGCCGCCGATTCCGCCTACGCCGTCTGCGAACAGATCGACTGCACCAGCAAAGTTTACCGACGCGACATCGGCGCCAAGCAACTCCACCGCAAATGAAACCCCTCCGGCTCGTCCTCACACTCGGCCTCCTCGCCCTCGCCGCCGATCTCCACGCCGCCACCACTTCGGCCGGACGCACCGAGGACCTCGGACAGGGACTCACCTACGTCCTGCCCACCGCCGGCAACGCCGAAAGTCTGACGCTCCTAAAAAATGTCGCCGCCGGCCCTGCCGTGCTCGACCTGCGCTACTTTCCCGCCGGCGAACACGCCGCCGACTGGCTCGCCGCGATCAAGGCCTTTACCACGCCCAAGCGCATCTGCTTCATTCTCGTTTCGCCCGAGACCACCCCCGCGCTTCTCGCCGGCCTAGCGAACGTCTCCCCTGACTGCATCACCCTCGGACGCACCTCGCCGTCCCTGAACGTCACCATCTCTGTCGAAACCCCCGCCGACACCGATCGCAAAGCCTGGGACGCCATCGGCAAAGGCGCCTCCTTGGAAAAACTTATCTCCGCGACCCTCGACAAACCCCGCTACGACGAATCCGTCCTCGCCAAGGAACACGCCGCCGAGCTCAACGGCGAAGATCCCCCCTCCCCCGACGACGCCTCCACCAAGGATGATGACGCCACTCCGGACGCCGCGAAGAAAGACGCCGCCAAGGCCCCCGCAAAGCCCAAGCCCCTGATCGACGCCGTCCTCCAGCGCGCCGTGCAAATTGATCGCGGCTTGCTCGCTCTCCGCAAAATTTGAGCCCGCCCCGAGATTGCCTTTCGCCACAAACGCTATCCCTTACCTCCTAGCGCATGGCCACATCCGGAATCATCGTCACCGTCTGCACCGCCAACATCTGTCGCAGTCCCATGGCCGAAGCCCTGCTTCAACACGCCTTGGCCGCCCAGCCCGAACCGCTCAAATCTTTTCACGTCGTCTCCGCCGGTGTCGCTGCCCGCCCTGGCGACAAGGTCTCCGAGAACTCCGTGCAGGCCCTTAAAAAAGTCGGCCTCAACATCGCCGACCATACCAGCCAGGCGCTCACCCGCGAATTGCTCGATAAAGCCTTGGCCGTTTTTTGCATGACCGAGAGCCACCGCGCGATGATCCAGCTCACCTTCGATCCAGTGCCGCGCAACGTCTACCTCTTCCGCGAATTTATGCCGCGCGCCGCCGACAAGGAAATCCCTGACCCCTACGGCGGCCCGCTCCCCCATTACGAGGCCTGCCGCGACGAGATGGTCGAGGCCATCCCGTCCCTCATGGAGTTCCTGAAGACACTGCCCGCCAAAAAGTAGGAGCCTGCTTGCAGGCGATGGTTCGGAGAGTTGGGACGTGGGAGCGAGCTTGCTCACGAGGATCGGAATCGCGAGCAAGCTCGCTCCCACGACAACCACCAGCCTTCCGTGCGGAGGATTCCCGTTTTTTCGATTTGTGCCCGCCGCGTTTGCCGTCCCCTATCATCCTTTTCAGTTTTCAAAGCCACCCACCATGTCGATCAACG
>Ga0123337_10006959_pt1 | contig 10657 bp, 7 predicted proteins | sample frozenSSSSmetaG_FD_89792 | JGI IMG/M metagenome (GOLD analysis project Ga0123337, IMG submission 89792) | Glacier valley bacterial and archeal communities from Borup Fiord, Nunavut, Canada, to study Microbial Dark Matter (Phase II) -... | ecosystem: Environmental > Aquatic > Freshwater > Ice >...
GAGCTCGAAGCAGACGACGGCGGCCGCGGCCGAGACGTTGAGCGAGTCGATGGTGTCGACCATCGGGATGGACACCCAGGAACGAACCTGATCGGCGACCTCCGCACCGATCCCGTTGGTCTCGCCTCCCAGCACCAGGCACACGTGCTCCGGCAGCTCGGCGTCGAAGAGGCTCGTCGGGGCCCCACCGTCGAGGCCGACGAGGTGGAAACCGGAGGCCGAGAGCCGGTCGGCCGCCTCGGCGGCGGTGGCGCACTTGAGGATCGGGGCCCGGAAGGCCACGCCGGCCGACGCCTTGACGACCATGGGGTCGAGCGACGCGACCCCCTTGCGGGGCACGACGATACCGTCGATGCCGGCCGCGGTGGCGGTGCGCAGGATCATGCCGACGTTGGCCGGGGTGGTGATGCCGTCGAGCAGGAGCACGCGACGCAGCGTCGGGTCGTCGAGGGCGTCGACCAGCGGCCGCATGCGCGGGGCGACGACGTCGGCGAAGACGCCCTGGTCCTGCCGGCCGTTGCCGGCGAGCTTCTTGACCCGCTCGGCACTGGCCCGCTGCACGGGCACACCGCGGTCGCGCGCCAGCCCAAGGATCTCGCCGACCCCGTGCCCACGCGCCCCCTCGGCGAGCACAACCTTGTCGACCGTCAACGAGTAGTCGTCGAGCACCTCGATGACGGGGTTGCGGCCGTAGACGGTGACGAAGCGGTCCTTGGGGGAGACGTCGGAGGTGGTCACGGGGGAGAGCATCCCAAACCCGCGCTCGAGCCCGACTCCTTGGGTAGCCAAAGAATCACCTCGACCTCCGGAGGTTGAGGTGATTCTTTGGCTACCGAGAGGCGGGTCAGAGGCCGAAGGTCTTGCCGATGATGTCGCGCTGGATCTCGTTGGTGCCGCCGTAGACCGTCGAGATGATCGCCGACCGCAGGTGCTTCTCCATGTCGAACTCGGTGGCGTAGCCGTAGCCGCCCATCATCTGCATGCCCTCGATGGCCATCTTCTTGGCCACCTCGGTCGACTTCAGCTTGACCATCGACGCCTCGCGGGCCAGCACCCGGTCGGGCTCCCTGTCGGCGGCCCGCGCCACCGCGTAGACCATCAGGCGGGTGGCCTCGATCTCGGTCGCGAGGTCGGCGAGGCGGTGGCGCAGCACCTGGAACGACCCGACCTTGCGGCCGAACTGCTCTCTCGTGGTGACGAACTCGAGGCAGTCGTCGAAGGCCCTCTGGGCCAGGCCCATCATGAGGCCACCGAGGATCAGCCGCTCGGTGTTGAGCCCCGACATCAGCTGGCGCCAGCCCTGCCCGACCTCACCGATGACGGCGTCGGCCGGCAGGTCGCAGTCGGTGAAGAACAGGTCGTTGACCTCGGTGCCGCCGAGGGTCGAGATGCCGCGGACCTCGAGACCGGGAGAGGGGATCGGCACGTGGAACATCGTGATGCCCTCGTGCTTGCCGCCCTCGCGCGAGGTGCGGGCGACGAGCAGCAGGTGGCTGGCGTAGTGGGCGTTCGAGCACCAGGTCTTCTGCCCGTTGATGCGCCACCCCGTCTCGGTGCGCTCCGCACGACAGGTCAGGGCGCCCACGTCGGACCCGGCCCCGGGCTCCGACATCGATATCGAGTGCGACTCACCGGCAGCGATGCTGCCCAGCAGCAGCTCTTTCTGCGACTCGCTGCCGAAACGGGCGACGGCGTTGCCGACGATGAGGGTCACGCCCATGCCCGCGACGGGCAGCATCCCGTATGAAGTCCCCTCCAGCAGGAGGCACATGTCCACATGGCTTCCCCCCTGGCCGCCGTACGCCTCCGGCACGCGGATGCCCGGCCACCCGAGCCGGGCGATCTGCGCGGACAGGTCAGGGTTGTGGTGTAGCCGACCGTTGTCGGTGAGCTTGGCACGCTGTTCGCGGGTGCCGGCCTCCTTGCGGCAGAAGTCGGCCACGGCGGTGGCGAAGTCGTGCTGGTCGTCGGTGAGCTCGAGCAACATCGGTCGGTCTCCTTGAGGGGTCAGGGGTGGAACGTCGAGGCGAGGAGGGGCGGGTGGCGCAGGGGTCACGGACCGGGCGCGAGGAGGAGGGAGCGCACGACCGCGACCACCCGCGCCCGCACCTCGGGTCGACGGTCGAAGCGCAGCAGCCGTCCGGTGTCAGCGACCACGGTCAGGGCGGCATGCACCCGCAGCCGGGCGGCGACGGGGTCGAGTCCGGGGGAGCGAGCCTGGGTCACCCGCACCCACACCTCGACGTGGTCGCGCTGGGCGGCCCGCAGCTCGTCACGCTCGTCATCACCCAGGTGGCCCGCCTCGGAGCCCCAGACGCTCATCACCTGCGGCTGCTGGAACCACAGCAGCACGTAGGCCGAGGCCAGGGCGTCCACGGCCTCGTCGGCGCTGGTCGCCTCGGCTAGCGCCGCAGACGTCACCGCCGACAGCTGCACCTGGGTGCGGGCGAAGGCGGCCGCCAGCAGGGCGGCCTTGGTCGGCACGTAGCGGTAGACGGCAGAGGCGGTGAGCCCGACGGCGCCGCCGATCTCCTCCAACGTCGCCCCGAGGTAGCCGTGGCGCTCGAAGGCCTTGACGGCCTCGGTGACCAGGCGCTCCCGCTTGGAGGTGGCCTCGAGACCGACCTGCCAGGGGGGCGTGGTCACCGGGGCCGCGTCGAGCCGGGACACCGGCGCAGGGGGTAGCGACGTCGCGAGCGCGCCCAGGGCCAGCCCCGTGACGAGGTCGGCGAGGTCGGGGGTCACGACCCGGTGGACACCCACGCTGGCGATGACCGCGAGGGCGGCAGCGGCCAGGAACGCGGCATCGCGCTCGTCGAGCTCGGGGCGCCGTCGCCGCAGGGGCACGGACACCGCGGCTCGCAGCCGACGGGTCGTCGCCCGCAGCTGCTCACGGTCGTCGGGCTCGAGGAAGCGGGCCTCCCAGCGGTAGAGGCTGCCGTGCGCCCGGTGGGCGAGCGTTGTCGTCGCGATCGCGTGCAGCACCGCCCGAGGGTCGTCGGTGTCAGGTACGGCGTCGGCCGCGGCGACGAGGGTGGCCATCTCGACCTGAGCGACCTCGGCGAAGAGGGCGTACTTGCCCGGGAAGTGCCGGTAGAGCGCCGGGGCCGAGATGCCGACCGCAGCCGCGATGTCACCGAGCCCGACCGCGGCGTACCCGCGCCGACCGAAGGCGACGGCTGCCGCCTCGAGGACCTGGGCGCGCCGGCCACTCCCCCCGGCGACGCCGTCGGGCGCCGTACGGGGGGGCCGGGACCGGGTCGCCTGCGCCACCCCGGGATTAACCCACCTTCACCACCGCGCCGTCAAGATCTTCCCCTTGACAAGCGTAGAACGGCTTTCTAGGTTAATGACTGTTCAGCCAGTGATGGTCAACGACGACACCCCCCGGAGGCCCCCGTGCCCGCCACAGACGCCCTCATCTTCGACGCCGTCCGCACCCCACGTGGGCGCGGCAAGGCCTCGGGTTCCTTGCACGGGAGCAAGCCCATCGACCTCGTCGTCGGGCTCATCCACGCGGTGCGGGCACGTCATCCGGGTCTCGACCCCGCGACCATCGACGACATCGTCATGGGCATCGTCTCCCCGGTGGGGGAGCAGGGCTCCGTGCTGCCGCGGGTCGCCGCTCTCGCCGCCGGCCTGCCCGACACCGTGGCGGGCCTGCAGGTCAACCGCTTCTGCGCCAGCGGCCTCGAGGCGGTCAACCTGGCGGCCCACAAGGTCATGAGCGGGATGGAGGACCTCGTGCTGGCCGGCGGAGTCGAGTCGATGTCACGGGTGACCATGGGCTCCGACGGCGGGGCCTGGGCCGAGGACCCGGCGACCAACTACGACACCGGTTTCGTGCCCCAGGGCATCGGCGCCGACCTCATCGCCACCATCGAGGGGTTCACCCGCGCCGACGTCGACGAGTTCGCCGTTCGCTCGCAGGAGCTCGCGGCCCGGGCCTGGGACAAGGGTCTCTTCGACGGTTCGGTCGTCCCCGTCCGCGACGCCAACGGTGTGCTGGTGCTCGACCACGACGAGCACGTGAGGGCGGGCACGTCCACGCAGACCCTGGCCTCGCTCAAGCCGTCGTTCGCCCGGCTCGGCGACGAGGCCGGGTTCGACGCCGTGGCCCTGCAGAAGTACCACTGGGTCGAGCGCATCCAGCACGTGCACCACGCCGGCAACTCCTCCGGCATCGTCGACGGCGCGACCCTCATGCTTATCGGTAGCCGCGAGGCGGGCACCGCCGCCGGTATGACCCCGCGCGCGCGCATCGTCGCGACGGCCGTCACCGGCTCCGACTCGACGATCATGCTGACCGGCCCCACGCCCGCCACCGAGAAGGTGCTGCGCAGAGCCGGCCTGACCCCTGACGACATCGACGTCTACGAGGTCAACGAGGCGTTCGCGGCCGTGCCCCTCAAGCTCAGCAAGGACCTCGGCATCAGCATCGACAGGATCAACGTCAACGGCGGGGCCATCGCCATGGGCCACCCGCTAGGCGCCACCGGCGCGATGATCCTCGGCACCGCCCTCGACGAGCTCGAGCGCACGGAGCAGCGTTACGCGCTCGCCACCCTCTGCGTCGGCGGCGGCATGGGCATCGCCACGATCATCGAGCGTCTGGAGGCCTGAGCGACATGAGCACCGCCACCCACACGAGCGACGAGGCCGCCGCGGCCGAGCCGGAGAGCACGACGGGTATGGAGACGTCCACCAGCCCGAGCACCATCCGCTGGGAGCAGGGCGACGACGGGGTCGTCGTCCTCACGATGGACGACCCCGGCGCGTCGGCCAACACGATGAACGCGGCCCACCTGGCGAGCTTCGCCGCGACGGTCGCCCGACTGCAGGCCGAGAAGGAGTCCGTCACCGGGGTGGTCCTCACCTCGGCCAAGAAGACCTTCTTCGCCGGTGGCAACCTCAGCGACCTGCTCCACGTGCCGACCGGGCCCGAGGCCGCTGCCGCGTCGATGGCCCGCACGGCCGGCATCAAGGCGCCCCTGCGCGACCTCGAGACGCTGGGGCGTCCCGTCGTGGCCGCCCTCAACGGTGCTGCCATGGGGGGTGGTCTCGAGATCGCGCTCGCCTGCCACCACCGGGTGGTCGCCGACCTGCCGTCGACCCGCATCGGCTTCCCCGAGGTCACCCTCGGCCTGCTGCCCGGAGCCGGTGGGGTGGTGCGCAGCGTGCGGTTGCTCGGGGTGCTGAAGGCCTTGACCGGCTGCCTGTTGCAAGGCCAGCGCCTTACTCCTGCAGCTGCGCTGGAGCTCGGCCTCGTTGACGAGGTCGTTCCGTCGATCGACGACCTCGTGCCTGCGGCGAAGGCGTGGATCGCCGCCAACCCCGACCCAGCGCAGCCGTGGGACCGTCCCGGCTACCGTCTCCCCGGCGGGCTCCCGGGGTCGGCCAAGCTCTCGGGCATGATCGTCGCCGCGCCGGCGACGCTGCGCAAGCAGTCCGGCGGGGCTCCATACCCTGCGCCGCGGGCGATCCTCGCCGCCGCCGTCGAGGGGGCGGGGCTCGACCTCGAGACGGCCCACCTGGTCGAGACCCGATACTTCGCCGGCCTGCTCGGTAGCCAGACCGCCAAGAACCTCATCCGCGCCATGTTCTTCGACCTGCAGACGGCCACGGGCCGGGCCAGGCAGTTCGCGACCCCCGACACGGCCCCGGTGCGCAAGGTCGTCGTGCTGGGCGCCGGGATGATGGGCGCCGCCATCGCTTACGTCAGCGCCAAGGCCGGGATCGAGGTCGTGCTCAAGGACGTCGACGCCGCAGCGGCCGAACGCGGAAAGGGGCACTCGAGCACGCTGGTCGACAAGGCGGTGGCCGCCGGCCGCACGTCGCAGGAGGACGGGGCGGCTCTGCTGGCGCGGATCACCGCCACGGCCGATGCCGCCGACGCCGCTGGTGCCGACCTCGTCATCGAGGCCGTCTTCGAGGACCCTGACGTCAAGGCGGCTGTCTACGCCGAGATCGAGCCTGTCGTCGCCCCCGGTGCCCTGCTCGGGTCCAACACCTCGACGCTGCCGATCACCGCCCTGGCGACCAGCGTGAGCCGCCCGGCCGACTTCATCGGGCTGCACTTCTTCTCACCGGTCGACAAGATGCCCCTGCTCGAGATCATCCGCGGCGAGCAGACGAGTGACGCGGCCCTGGGGCAGGCGCTAGCCTTTGCGAAGCAGATCGGCAAGACCCCGATCGTGGTCAACGACTCGCGTGGCTTCTTCACCAGCCGCGTGATCGGCACCTTCACCCAGGAGGGGCTGGCGATGCTTGGCGAGGGGATCGCCCCGGCGTCGATCGAGCAGGCGACCCGTCAGGCCGGTTACCCCGCAGCCGTGCTCGCGCTCATGGACGAGCTGACCCTGACGCTGCCCCGTCGTATCCGGGAGGCGAGCCGGGCCGCTACCGAGGCCGCTGGCGGCACCTGGACCCCGCACCCGGCCGACGCTGTCGTCGACAGGATGATCGACGAGCTCGACCGGCCGGGTCGCAGCTCCGGCCGTGGTTTCTACGACTACGAGGACCGGCGGCGGGCGGGCCTGTGGCCGGGGCTCGACGCCTTCCGCCTCCAGGGCGGCTGGAGGCAGATCCCCTTCGACGACATGAAGGAGCGGATGCTCTTCGCCGAAGCCCTCGAAACGGTGAAGTGCCTCGAGGAAGGCGTGCTCGACTCGAGCACCGACGCCAACGTCGGCTCCATCCTCGGCATCGGTTTTCCTGCCTGGACCGGGGGAGTGGCCCGCTACATGGACCAGTACGACGGCGGGCTGCCGGGCTTCGTGGCCCGGGCCCGCGAGCTCGCGCAGCGGTACGGCGAGCGCTTCACCCCGCCCGAGGCCCTCGTGCGTCGGGCGGCCGAGGGTGGCACCTACGAGGAGGTGGCGTGAGCGACACCGCCCCGGCAACGGAGCAGGGGCACCTGCGCAGCGTCCTCGCCGACGGCGTCCTGCGCCTGACCATCGACCACGAGTCGCGGCTCAACGCGCTCACGGGTGGGACGATGCGGGGCATCGTGTCCGCGTTGGAGCAGCCGGGCACGGACGAGTCGGTGCGCGTGGTCGTCCTCACCGGTGCGGGCCGGGCCTTCTGCTCGGGCGCCGACCTCACCGACATCGGCGGCGACGACGCCGACCCGGAGGCCATCATGGCCGGCGCAGAGCGGCTGGTGCGCGCTGTCCTCGAGACCCCGGTCCCGGTGGTGGCGCGCGTCAACGGGCCCGCGGTGGGGATCGGCATGTCGCTGGCCCTGGCCGCCGACCTCGCCTACCTGGGGCCCGAGGCATACCTGCTGCAGTCGTTCCTGTCCATCGGACTCATGCCCGACGGTGGCTCGACGCTCCTGCTCGCCGCGGCGATGGGACGGGCCAGGGCGAACGAAGCCGTGCTGCTGCGTCGACGGATCCCCGGTACCGAGGCCGCGGCCTGCGGGCTGGTTGCCGGCGCAGCCGACACCACCGACGGCCTCGACGCGCTCGTCGAGGCGGCCGTGACGAGGGTTGCCGCCGCCCCACGTCGAGCCGTGACCCTCGCCAAGGCGGCGATGGCCGCTGCGGCCGTCCAGGGCATCGACCATGCCCTGGCCCGCGAGGGGGTGGGCCAGTGCGAGCTGTTGCGCTCGGCCGACTTCGCCGAGCGGTCCCGAGCCCTGCTGTCGCGCTCTACCGCACGGCCGTGACCCCGTACGTTGCGTCCGCCCCGCCGAGGTCTTCAACCCTCTTCGGCGCGGACGCAAGCCCCTGACCGCCCGACGAGAGGACGACGATGTCCGCCACTGCCCCGTCCGCCGCCCCCCGCACCTCGACCCGCGGCGAGCCCCTGCGCTCGACCCGCAACCACTGGATGACCTGGGTGGAGACGCATGCGCTGATGCGTCCGGACGACGTCGCCTTCCGTTTCCTGGGTAACGACACGACCTGGGCCGCCCTGCGACGCCGGGTCGCCGACCTCGCGAGCGGTCTCGCCGGGCGAGGGGTCGGCTCCGGTGACCGGGTGCTGCTCCTCACGCTGAACCGCCCCGAGTTCTTCGAGACGGTGCTCGCCGTCAACACCCTGGGCGCCATCGCGGTGCCCGTCAACTTCCGGCTCACCCCGGCCGAGGTCGTCTCCCTGGCCCTCGACTGCGGGGCCACGACCGTGATCACCGAGCCGGCCCTCGTGCCGCTGGCCGCGGCGGTGCGGGCCCAGGTGCAGGCCCTGACCCTCACCGTCGTCATGGGCGCGCCGACCGAGGGCGACGAGGTCGGCTATGAACAGGTGGTGGACGAGGGGCGGGACGCGCCCGTCCTCGACCTGCCGGACGTGTCCGAGGACTCGACCGCGATGATCCTCTACACCAGCGGCACGACCGGGCGACCCAAGGGCGCGATGCTCAGCCACGTCAACCTCGCCGGCCAGGCGCTCACCTGCATCCGGGCCTTCGACAGCCGGCCCGACGACGTCGGCTTCATGGCTGCGCCCGCCTTCCACGTCGCGGCGATCGGCGCCGTCGCGCCCAACCTGCTGCTCGGCATCCGTACCGTCATCCACCCCCTGCGTGAGTTCTCCGCGAGCGACACCCTCGACGCGTGGGAGCGCGAGCGCGTGACGTCGGTCTTCCTCGTGCCGCCCCAGTGGCAGGCGGTGTGCGCCGATCGCTCGCTCGCCTCACGAGACCTCGCGCTGCGCTGCATCAGCTGGGGAGCGGCCCCCGCGAGCGACACGCTGCTGCGGCGGATGGGCGAGGCCTTCCCGCAGGCCCAGAACGTCGCGGTCTTCGGCCAGACCGAGATGTCGCCAATCACCTGCGTGCTGCGCGGCGACGACGCGCTCACCCGGCTCGGGTCGGTCGGACAAATCATCCCCACCGTGCAGGCCCGGGTCGTCGACGCCCTCGGCCAGGACGTCGGTCGTGGTGAGGTCGGTGAGATCGTCTACCGGGGGCCCACCCTCATGCAGGGCTACTGGTGCCAGCCCGAGGCCACCGCCGAGGCCTTCGAGGGCGGGTGGTTCCACTCGGGGGACCTCGTGCGTCAGGACGCCGACGGCTTCGTCTGGGTCGTCGACCGTAAGAAGGACATGCTCATCTCCGGAGGGGAGAACATCTACTGCGCCGAGGTCGAGAACGCCGTCGCCGCCCACCCCGACGTGCTCGAGGTCGCGGTCATCGGTCGCGCCGACGAGCGCTGGGGTGAGGTGCCGGTCGCGGTCGTGGCGTTGCGCGAGGGGGCGGACGACCTCAGCACCGACGACCTGCGGGGGTTCCTGCGCGACCGCCTCGCGTCGTACAAGCACCCGCGCTATGTCGAGCGGGTGCCGCACCTGCCCCGCAACGCGAGTGGGAAGGTCGTCAAGCCCCAGCTGCGGTGCGACCTCACCTGACGCGACCCCAGCGGAACCCGACCCCTGCGCCACCCGACTCCAGCGCCACCCGACCCCTGCGCCACCCCGACCCAGCGCCACCCGACTCCAGCGCCACCCGACCCCTGCGCCCCCCCGATCCCGAGGACCACACCGTATGCCGCCCACTCCCCTCGACCACGCCGTCGCCCCCCTCGCCGGGGTCGAGGTCGTCACCATCGCCGTCAACCTTCCCGGCCCGGTCGCCGCGGCCCGGCTCGCGGCCCTCGGTGCCCACGTCGTCAAGGTCGAGCCGCCGTCGGGCGACCCGTTGTCGACCTACACACGAGGCGCGTACGACGAGCTCTGCGTCGGTCAGGACGTCGTGGCGGTCGACCTGAAGTCTCCGCAGGGGCAGGCCGAGCTGCACCGCCTGCTCGAGCGCACCGACGTCCTGCTCAGCTCGCACCGGCGCGCCGCCCTCACAAGGCTGGGGCTGGGCTGGGAGGCCCTTCACCCGGCCCACCCGCGGCTGGTCCACGTCGCGATCGTCGGTCAGCCCGGGGCTGCCGCCGACGTGCCCGGGCACGACCTGACCTACCAGGCGGTCAACGGGCTGATCGACGGCACGACGTTGCCCCGCGTGCTGCTCGCCGACCTCGCCGGCGCCGACCGCGCGGCGCTGGAGGCGGTCGCCGCCCTGGTCGGTCGCGGGGCGACGGGGGAGGGCCGCATGGTCGAGGTGGCGCTCAGCGAGGCCGCGCGCGACATGGCCCGACCGTTCCGGTGGGGAATGACCTCACCCGGCGGGCTGCTCGCCGGCGGCTTCCCGGCATACGGGGTCTACGTCTGCGCGGACGGGCGGGTGGCCGTCGCTGCGCTGGAGCCGCACTTCCACCGCCGCCTCCTCGAGGTCCTGGGGGTGGCGGACTCCGCGGACGCACTGGCGGCCGTCTTCGCCACTCGCACGGGAGCCGAGTGGCGTCAGTGGGCCGCCCAGCACGACCTGCCGCTCGAGGTCGTCGTCTGAGCCGGGGCGATGCCCTCCGAGCGGTCAGCGCAGGGCGCCGAGTGCGCGCTCGACGTCGGACTCGTCGTTGTAGAGGTGGAAGGCCAGGCGGGTCCGACCGCCCCGGCTGCTGGCCGTGACCCCCGCCGCACCGAGGCGGGCCAGTCCGTCAGGTACGTCGACCGAGACGATGGCCGAGCCCTGCGGCGGGAGCCCGAGACCTTCGAGGAAGACATCGGCCAGGCCGACGCAGCGGTCGCGGACCCGACCTGCGTCGATCGAGGCCAGCCACGGCAGCGTGACGGCGGCGCCAACGTGGCACCACCACGCGGGCGA
>Ga0123337_10006961_pt1 | contig 10656 bp, 11 predicted proteins | sample frozenSSSSmetaG_FD_89792 | JGI IMG/M metagenome (GOLD analysis project Ga0123337, IMG submission 89792) | Glacier valley bacterial and archeal communities from Borup Fiord, Nunavut, Canada, to study Microbial Dark Matter (Phase II) -... | ecosystem: Environmental > Aquatic > Freshwater > Ice >...
CACCTTCGCGGCCGAGCGCCGTACCGTGGAGCGCTTGGGGCTGGCAAAGGTACAGTAGAGGTACAAGCGTGGCACAGAGGTGGCACAAACGCGGCACAAGCGCGCCACGCAAGCGCCACGCAAGCGCCACGCAAGCCCCACACAACCCCACGCAAACCCCACACAAGCGCCATACAAGCGCCATACAAGCGCGACAAAACAGCGCCTCAATGTGGGCTGGCGCACAGAGCGCCCTGAACGGTCGGCGTAAGGTGAAATTGGGCAGCGTCAATACGTCGCCCGCCCCGTCACTTCACAGCGAGACGACCATGACCCCACAGCCCAAAGGCCCGCAAAAATCGCCGCGTCCCATGCCGCGCGTGCCCACCGACGACGTCAACAAGAACAAGCAAAAGGCGGAAGAAGCCGAGGTGGTCGGCAGACACAAAAACGACGGCCCCGACGACCATCAAAAAGATCACCGGAGCGGCCGTTGAGTGGCCACTGCCGACCACTTGCCCATTTTTTTTGAAACCAGGAGCCACCCATGCAAGTGTTGCTGAACACCGATCCACACACCGACGGACGCGCCGAAATGGCCGCGCATCTGCAGACGCAAGTCAAAGACGCGCTGGCCCGCTTCGGCGACCACGTCACCCGCGTGGAAGCGCACTTGTCTGACGCCAACAGCCAGAACAAAGCCGGACCGGACGACATTCACTGCACGCTGGAAGCACGCCTGGTCGGCATGGAGCCGCTGGTGGTGAAGGAGCACGCCGCCACCGCGCACCAGGCCATCAACGGTGCGGTGATCAAGCTGAAACGCAGCATCACCACGGCGCTGGAAAAACACGACCCCAGAAAGAATGTCGCGGGCAAGTTGCTGGAGTAATTTGTCACGATATCGACTTGCCTCGTGCCTACGATCGCGGCGTGAACCAACCTACGGAGACATCACCGTGTTGAACCTGTTCGACACTCGAAAATCACTGACCCGACAACCGCTCACCCGACAACCACTTACTCGACGCTCGGCGCCGCTTCTTCTGGCAGTTGTCTTCGCCACGTCGATCGCCGCACTCGTCACCGGCTGCGGCGGCAATGACGACGGCGGCTTTGCCACCTTGAGCGGCAAAGCGCCCTTGGTCATCGGCCACCGCGGTGCGGCGGGCTTCTTGCCCGAACACACCCTCGAGGGCTACACGCTGGCCATCAACCAGGGTGCCGATTTCATCGAGCCCGACCTGGTGATGACCAAAGACAAGGTCTTGATCGCGCGCCACGAACCGATGCTGGACGGCACCACCGACGTGGCCACCAAATTCCCCGCCAGCCGCATGACCACCCGCATGCTCGACGGTGTTTCCGCCACCGCCTACTTCGCCAACGACTTCACCCTTGCCGAGATCAAAACCCTCGGTGCGGTACAAGCCCGCGCGGGCCGACCCACGCAGTACAACGGCCTGTACAAAGTGCCCACACTCGATGAAGTCATCGCCTTGGCCAAAACCGAAGGTGCACGCGTGGGCCGCACGGTGGGCATCTACCCCGAGGTGAAGCACTCGACCTACATGGCCGGTATTTTTGGGCTCAATGTGTTTGAAGACTTGCTGATTGCCAAGCTGCATGCGGCTTATGGCAACACCGCCGACGCGCCCGTTTTTATTCAGTCGTTCGAGGTCAGCAACCTGCAATACATGCGCACCAAGAGCGCGATCAAAAGCATCCAGCTCATCGACGCCGACGACGTCAACGCAGACGGCAGCCTGGCTTTGGTGGCGCCTTATCGCCAACCTTACGACTTCGTCGTTAACGGCGACAAGCGCTTGTTCTTTGACCTGCTCACGCCGGCCGGTTTGGACTTCGTCAAAACCTACGCCACCGGCATCGGCCCGTGGAAGCCCTACCTGGTTAAAACAGTAGACGACGGCGTCGACCGCACCGGCGACGCCAAAGTCACCATCAACGACCGCAAAGTGATGGGCAGCACCGGCGTCATTGAAGCCGCACATGCGCGCGGCCTGCTGGTACACACCTGGACCTTCCGCAACGACGCCAGCGGCTACGGCTTCGCCGACCCCAAGCTGGAGATGCAGTTCTATATGAATCTCGGCGTCGACGGCGTGTTCACCGACTTCCCCATCACAGGTGTGGAGGCGGTGGCGGGGTTGCGTTGAACGAAGTGCATTGACAAACGCCGCCAAAAAAATGGCCTGACTTGCAACTCCAGGCCTTTTTTCTCATTGGCGATCCGTTCTCAGTTCACTTTGATCAAGAGTCAGTTCAGGCGGTTAGCCGACAAGGCTGTGGGCAGCATCGGACAACCTCTGGCGTCGGCTTCCCAGCAAGTCGCAGGCAAGTTTTGATCTGACCCTTCAGCCTCTGTCCAACACTGCACGCTGAGCCACCTGCAAATAGGCAGGATCGGCATAAGCAGCAGCCTCTTCGAAACACCCGTACACGATCTTGGCAATGTGGTCGTCATTGCTGCGCAGCGCGATGGAGGCGATCTCTGACCATGAGCGTTCGTCAGGTTCAGCATCCCTGATCAGCACGTTTCGGTCCTCAAAGGATGCGAAACGGCGCAGCGCCACGGCAGTCACACTTGAATTTCGGTTTTTGGCGGTGACGCACTAAACTCTGACCTTTCTAGTCAGGACGAGGACTCAACATGCAAACATGGCAAATGCAAGAAGCCAAGGCGCGCTTGTCTGAGGTGGTGAAGCGGGCAGAGTCCATTGGGCCGCAGAACATTACTTTGCATGGGCGCTCGGTGGCGGTGGTGGTGTCACGGGCTGCGTTTGAGCGGCTCTCTGGGCAGCAGGCTTCGTTGCTTGAATTCATGCAGGCCTCACCGATGGCGCAATTGCCGGACAACTTTGAGTTTGTGCGTGACCGCAGCCTGACACGCGACGTGTCTTTGTGATGGCTTCCCGGCAAGCGCGATGAGTTACCTTGTAGACACCAATGTGCTCTCGGAACTTCGCCGCAAGCTGCCCGACGCGCGTGTGGTGCAGTGGTTTGCAGCGAGGCCCGTGGGCACGCTTTATTTGAGCGTGTTGACTTTGGGTGAGATACGCAAACGGATCGACGCCATGCCCCGGTCAGCGCGCCGCCTGGCGCTGTTGGACTGGTTGGAAACGGAATTGCCTGCGTTCTTTGAGGGGCGCGTCTTGCCGGTGGATGTGGCGGTGGCTGACCGCTGGGGGCGCTTGGCGGCACAGGCCAAGCGGCCTGTGCCGGCAATTGACAGCTTGTTGGTTGCGACCGCGGCGCATCACGGCATGACATGCGTGACACGCAACGTGGTCGATGTCAAAGGCCTGTCGGTTCAGCTCATCAATCCTTGGGACGCTTGAGCTGGAGGGGTGACCTGCACTACACGGTGCGGATACGGAATCTCTATCCCGCGTTCGTTCAGCACCGCCAACACGGCCAGGTTCACGTCGGAGCGCACGTTGCCTTGGCCGTTTTCAGGGTCGCATATCCAGAACAGCAAGTTCAGGTCCATGCCGTCGGCGGCGAAGGCATGCAGTTGCACGCTGGGGGCCGGATCGGTGATGACGCGCGGCACCGCCGCCATCGCGAATTCCAGCAGCGGCTGCAGGGCGCGCACGTCGGTGCCGTACGCCACCTGAACCGTGCTGTTCAGCAGCACGCGCGGGTCGGCCAGGCTGGAGTTTTCGACGCGCTGGGTGATGAGCATTTCGTTGGGCACGATGGCCTCGCGGCCGTTGAGGGCGCGAATCACGGTGTAGCGCGTGCGAATGTCGGTGATGCGGCCGTCGAAGTTGTCGACTTTGACCATGTCACCAATGCGAAGGGAGCGCTCGGCCAGGATCACGAAGCCGCTGACGTAGTTGGCAGCAATTTTTTGCATGCCAAACCCCAGACCCACGCCCACCGCGCCGCCCAGCACGCTGAGCGCCGTCAGGTCGATGCCCACGGTGGCCAGCGTGAGCAGCAGCCCGATGAAAAGCAGAAAGGCGCGCACGAGGTTGGACACCATTTTGCGCATCGACAAATCGCTGTTGCTGCCTCCCGCAGACCCCTTTAGCAACTGCCGCTCCGCCGCACCCGCCACCCACAGCGCCATCATCATGACCAGTGCACCGGTGATGAGCGCCTCCAGCGCATCACGCAGCGACACGTGCGCGCTGCCGACCTTCCAGCGTGTGTCTTCCATGGCCGACAGCAGCAGCGGCAACACGCCGGTGATCCACAGCAACACCGCCAACCAGGCGATCCAAGACACGCTGCGCTCCACCACGCGCATCGAGCGCGAGTTGGGAAAACTGGCGCGCAACACGCGCACGGTCAGGCGAATGACCAACAGCGAGACCAGCATGGGAAGCGCCAGCTTGAACACCGCCGGGCTGAGCGTGCCAGTCAGCGTCAATTTGGCTGCGTAGGCAATCACCAAGGCCGTGGCCGGAAACAACACGCCGTCGTAAACGCGGTCACCAAACCACACCGACCCGGCCGGCGGCGTGCTGCCGCGCAGCAGGCGCACCAAGGCCCAGGAGAAGATCAAACAGGCGACGAGCACGCCCAGGCTGATGAGGGAGTTGGCCTGAAACAGCGCGGTGAGCAAGGTGGTGAGTTCGTTCATCTGTGCGTCCGGGCGTCTGTGCCGTGACGCTTCAGCGCCTTGCTCATCGTCCCAATTCCAACCCCGCCAAGACCCGCACATGCGCAGCCACGCTGCGGGCCAGCGCCCCCAGGGCGTAGCCGCCTTCCAGGCTGGAAACGATGCGACCCTGGGCGTGGCGATCGGCCACCCATTTGATGCGCTGGGTGATCCACTCGTAGTCGGCTTCCACCAAGCCCATTTGGCCGAGTTCGTCTTCACGGTGGGCGTCGAACCCGGCGCTGATGAAAATCATCTCGGGTTTGAAGTCCTCCAGGCGCGGCATCCACATGGCTTCGATCATGTCGCGTACCGCTGCGCCGCGCGTGTAGGCGGGCACGGGCAGGTTGACCATGTTGGTGCCCTGCGGAACGCCGCCGCTGTACGGGTACAGCGGGTGCTGAAAAAAGCTGACCATGAGCACGCGGTCGTCGTTCGCGATGATGTCTTCGGTGCCATTGCCGTGGTGCACATCAAAGTCAACGATGGCCACGCGCTTGAGACCGCGCACGTCCAGCGCGTGACGCGCCGCGATGGCCACGTTGTTGAAAAAACAAAAGCCCATTGCGGCGGCGCGGGTGGCGTGGTGGCCGGGCGGGCGAACGCAGCAGAACGCGTTTTCCACTTCACCGTCGATCACCGCGTCGGTGGCGGCCACGGCCGCGCCGGCGGCGCGCAGTGCGGCTTTCCAGGTGCCCGGGCCGGCCGTGGTGTCGGGGTCGATGGCACGGTGCTCGCCAGTCAGCGTCACTTGGGCCAGCAGTTCGCGAAGCTCGTCGACGTAGCGCGACTCGTGGGCCAGATCGACGTCGCTGAGTTGGACCTCGGGTGCGTCGCGCAGATCCAGTGCCACGTCCAAACCGGTAGAGATCAAATGGTCGGCAATGGCATCAAGTCGCTGCGGGCATTCAGGGTGACCTGCCCCCATGTCGTGGGCTCGGCAGTCGGGATGGCTGTAAAAAGCAGTGGTCATCGGGGCATTGAAAACAGGGATTTCAGGTAATGTGAACGGATGAATGTCGTCACCGCAAATGCATCCACCTCGCTGTCCACCAAAGAGAGCACCAAAGACAACGCCTCTGATCTGGCGGGGCAACTCAGCCGACTCGCAAATCAGATTAGCACGATCATCGTGGGCAAACGCCCGCAGATCGAGGACTGCATCGCGTGTTTGTTGGCAGGCGGACACCTGCTCATTGAAGACGTGCCCGGCGTGGGTAAAACCACCCTGGCGCACGCTTTGTCGGTGTCGCTGGGACTGCGCTTTTCGCGCATGCAATTCACCGCCGACCTGATGCCGTCCGACCTCATCGGCGTCAGCGTTTACGAACGCAGCAAAGAGGCTTTTGCATTTCACCCGGGGCCGGTTTTCACCCAGGTGTTGCTGTCGGATGAGATCAACCGCGCCGGGCCCAAAACGCAAAGCGCATTGCTGGAGGCGATGGAAGAACACCAGGTGACGGTGGAGGGCGAAACCCGCGCCCTGCCCTCGCCTTTTTTCGTGATCGCCACGCAAAACCCATCCGACCAGTTGGGCACGTATCCGCTGCCTGAATCGCAGCTTGATCGCTTCTTGATGTGCATCACGCTGGGCTACCCCGATCGCGCCAGCGAACGCGAATTGCTCGCCGGTGCCGACCGCCGCGAGGCAGTGGCACATCTGCGCCCGGTAATGACGCCGGAGGATTTGAAGCGCGCGCAGCAAGCCGTGTTGGCGGTGCATGCGTCCGAGGCGCTGCTGGATTATTTGCAAGCACTGATTGCGGCTACTCGCTCGGGCCAGTGGTTCATCGAGGGCTTGAGCCCGCGCGCCGGTATTGCCGTGCTGCGCGCAGCCAAGGCGCGTGCTTTGCTGGACCAGCGCGACCACGTGGCACCCGACGACATCCAATCCATCTTGCCGCAAACCGTGGCGCACCGCCTGGTGCCCATCGCTGGCTCTGGGCGCGGCCGTGTGGAGCAGGTGCGCGCGATGATTGCAGCCGTGCCGCTGCCATGATGCTGCGGTGAGTTTGCGGTGAACATGAATGCGGGTGCGGCTGGCGCTGCCGTAACGCCAACGCCAACGCCAACGTCGGGCCCGGCGCCTCTGGGCCTTCGCACAGTCAGCCGCCTGGTGCAACGCAGGTTTCGCAAATGGTGGCAATCGCGCCTGCCCGTGGCCGACAAGGTGCTGCTCACCCAGCGCAACGTCTATATCCTGCCCACCAAAGCGGGCTTGCTGTTTGCGCTGACGCTGTTCGTGCTGCTTTTGGCCACCATTAATTACCAGCTCAACCTGGGCTACGTGCTGACGTTTTTGCTGGCCGGTTGCGGGGTCGTGTCGATGCACCTCACGCACGGCACGCTGCGCGGTTTGAACTTGCACTTGCGTGCGCCGGCGGCTGTGTTTGCGGGTGAGCCGGTGATGCTGGAAACCGTGCTGTCCAGTCCGGCTGAATCGACTTCGGCGCGCTACGGCATCGGCATGAAGATCGAGGCGGCCGACTGGTATTCCCTGGCGTGGGTGGATGTGCCTGCCGGCGCGCAGTTCACCGCACGCGTCAGCTTCGTGCCCGCCACTCGGGGCCGCCACGGTGTGCCTGCGTTGAGCGCCGAGACCCGTTTTCCCACCGGACTGTTTCGGGCTTGGGCGGTGTGGCGACCCGCCGCGCAGGTGATGGTTTACCCAGCGCCGGAGCGGCCTGCCAAGCCGCTGCCCGCCGCGTTTTCGGTGCCCGGCGGAACCACGCGTCAGCTCAGCCACGACGGCGGCGAAGTCGAAGGCATACGCGCCTACCGGCGCGGCGATCCTTTGAAAATGGTGGTCTGGAAAAAAGCGGCCAAGGCCATGGAGGCCGGCGGCGAACTGGTCAGTCGCGACATGCAAGCCACGGCGCACCGCGAGCTATGGCTTGACTGGCACAGCTGCCACCCCTTGCCAGGCGAACAACGACTGTCGCGACTGACGAGCTGGGTGGTCGAAGCCGACCGTCAAGGCGCGCGTTACGGTCTTCGCGTGCCGGGCTTCGAAGCCACACCGAACGTGGGTGAGGCGCACAAGCGTGCCTGCCTCGAAGCTTTGGCGCTGTGCGCATAGAAACTCCACCGACACCTCAATGAGCTTCGCATTCAGCCTCACCGTCACCCCGTGGCAGCGCCTGCGCCGCTTGCCGCGTGAAACGCGCGACACCTTGTTTTTGCTGGCGGTGATCGCCTGGACCATCGTGCCGCACGTGTCGCACCTGCCGCCGTGGTGCGTGTTCCTGGCTGCCGCCATGTTGCTGTGGCGCGCCAAGCTGGCATTTGCGCACGCGCCGCTGCCCAGCCGATGGGTGCTGTTTGCCATGCTGGGCGTGTCGGCGGGTTTAACCTACTGGAGCTTCGGCACGGTGCTGGGCAAAGACCCGGGTGTGACCATGACGGTGGCGCTCACCGCTTTGAAAATGCTCGAGGCGCGCGCGCGACGCGACGCGTTTGTGGTGTTCTTTCTTGGCTTCTTTTTGATCCTCACCCACTTTCTGTATTCGCAGTCGATGGCGGTGGCGGTGGCCATGTTGGTGTCGGTGTGGGGACTGCTCACGTCGCTGGTGCTGGCCAACATGCCGGTCGGCAGGCCAAGCCTGAAACAAGTGGGCCTGCTGTCGGCTCGCACGGCCTTGTTGGGTGCGCCGCTGATGGTGTTGATGTTCGTGTTGTTCCCGCGCATCGCGCCGCTGTGGGGCGTGCCCAAAGAGGGTGCCACGCCCACGGGTCTGTCCAACAGCATGCGACTGGGGTCGGTCGCGTCGGTGGCGCAAGACGACAGTGTGGCCATGCGCATCAAGTTTTTCAACGGCCAACCGTCCTCGGGTTCGCTGTACTTCCGCGGCCCCGTTCTAGCGCAATTCGACGGGGTGGAATGGACTCCCCTCACACCCGCTTTTCCGTCCTCCATGGCAGCGCGAGCGGAGCTGCGCGTGGCGGGCCCGGTGACGAGATACGAGGTCACGCTGGAGCCTCAGCGGTTGAGCGTTGTGCCTTTGCTTGAAGCCACCGACAAAGTCGACGACATTCCTGGTTTGAGACTCATACAAGGCGACGACTTGCAGTGGTCGGCCGAACGTCCTGTGTTTGAGCGGCTGCGATTCAATGCGCAGGCGCACATGACATTTCGCCACGGCCCGCAAGCGGCTGTGCAGGAACTGCAAGAACACATGGCATTGCCGCGTGGCTACAACCTGCGCACCTTGGCCTGGGCCCAGGCGCTGCGCCAAGACCCTCGGTTCGCGGACGCCACGCCACGCGCTTTGGCGCAGGCGGTGCTGCGACACATTCGCGCCGGCGGCTATTCCTACACGCTCACACCCGGCCTGTACGGCGAGCTCGATCCGCGCAGCACCATCGACGAGTTTTGGCTGGATCGCAAGAGCGGCTTTTGCGAACACTTTGCCGCCAGCTTCGTGGTGGTGATGCGCGCCATGGGCGTGCCCGCGCGCATCGTCACAGGCTACCAAGGGGCCGACGAAGAGCCGGTAGACGGCTACACCATCGTGCGTCAGCGTTACGCGCATGCATGGGCCGAATACTGGCAGGCCGGTGAAGGCTGGGTGCGCGCCGACCCGACTTCTGCAGTGTCGCCCGACCGCATCGACCGAGGCCGCAGCCTGGCCCCGCCACCCGGCATGGTGACCAGCGCATTCGACAGCATCAACCCGGAATTGATGGCGAAGTTACGTGCCAACTGGGAGGCCGTGAACAACCGCTGGAATCAGTGGGTGATGAACTACTCACGCAACCAGCAGGTCGATTTGCTGAAGCGTCTGGGGCTGACCAGCACCGGTTGGGAAGACATGGTGCGCGTGCTCGTGGGTGCACTCAGCGCGATGGCGGCGGGCGTCGCGCTGTGGGCTGGGTGGGAACAACGCCGCATTGACCCCTGGACCCGACAAATGATGCGCGTGCGCGCGGCGTTGCTGCGCGCGGGCGTCAGCGCCGCCGAGCACGAAGGACCGCGAAGCTTGGCGCAGCGCGTGCGCCAACAACTCGGCGAACAACCCGGGCAACCCGGCCTGACCATGGCGCAATTGCTCGACAAGCTGGACCGCCAACGTTACGGCCGAAACGCGCTGCGCTGGCCCGATGCGCAACTCACCCGCCGCTTCAAGGCCGCCGCGAAAATGGTGCGCACTGGTTGACGTGGCTGCGTTGATTTGGCGCGGGGACGTGGCACCCATCGCTGCCTGGATAATCGTCCGGTGAAAAACACCAAGCCACCGGCTTCGCACCTTCTCATGTGGCTGGCGTCGACAGCTTGCCTCGGACTGACTGTGACAACCTGTCAGGCCGCCGACAAACCCGTGCGCGCCACAGTTGCTGTGTCGAGCAACAACGCTCCCGACATCGTCACGTACGGCCGTCGCACCGATGTCATGGACTTTGCTTCCGAGGTGGCTGCGCGCCTGGGCTTGGACATCGGCAAAACCGAAGCCATTCTGGCCAACGCCCGCTTCATTCCCAGCGTGGCCCGCTTCATCATGCCGCCGCCGGCTGGCACCGCCAAAAATTGGGCCGCTTACCGCGACCGCTTCATCGAAGCCAAACGCATCAACGCGGGCGCTGCGTTTTGGCTCGCCAACAAAGGCTGGCTCAGCTTGGCCGAGGAACGCTACGGCGTGCCCGCCGACATCATCGTGGGCATCATCGGCGTGGAGACGCTTTACGGTCAGCAAGTGGGCAACTTCCGCGTGCTGGATGCGCTGGCCACCTTGAGCTTCGACTTTCCGGCCGGCCGCAAAGACCGCAGCGCTTTTTTCCGCGAAGAGTTGGCCCAGTTTTTATTGATGTGCCAGCAAGAAGGCAGCGATCCGCTGACTTTGAAAGGCAGCTTTGCCGGCGCCATGGGCTTGCCGCAGTTCATGCCAAGCAGCGTGTTGCAGTACGCGGTGGACTTTGATGGTGATGGCCACATCGACCTGCACCGCAGCACCGCCGATGTGATCGGCAGCGTGGCCAATTACCTTGCCAAATTTGGCTGGCAACCCGGCCTGCCAACCCACTTCGACGTGGCCGCACCGGTCGACAGCGGC
>Ga0123337_10006962_pt1 | contig 10654 bp, 9 predicted proteins | sample frozenSSSSmetaG_FD_89792 | JGI IMG/M metagenome (GOLD analysis project Ga0123337, IMG submission 89792) | Glacier valley bacterial and archeal communities from Borup Fiord, Nunavut, Canada, to study Microbial Dark Matter (Phase II) -... | ecosystem: Environmental > Aquatic > Freshwater > Ice >...
AAGCCAGAAGACCTGCCAGGTATCACATTTAATCATTCACGGCTTTCGGGTGAAAGGCATGGAGTGTAAGCGCTGCAAGGCATTTATATTTCTAACAGGTGTTGCGTGTAATAACCATACCTGAATTTTCTCGGGAGCAGTCACAAAAAAATTTTTCAAAAAAATGAAAAAGAAAATTTTTATTGCGGCTGCTGTAATCATCAGTAGTTCAGCACAGGCACAAAAAAAACCGAACATTTCGGAGGACAGTTCCAAAATTTTAAATGAAGTAGTGGTCACTGCTACAAAATTTCCGGTAAAGCAATCCCAAACAGGCAAGGTTGTAACCGTGATCAGTAAGGACCAAATTGAAAAAAGCAGCGGCAAAACTGTTGCACAAATTTTAAATGAACAGGCAGGCATTACAATCAATGGCGCTTACAATGCGCCCGGTAGTGTGCAAACCGTTTTTGTAAGAGGAGCCTCCTCGGGAAGAACATTGATATTGCTGGATGGCATTCCGGTGAATGATCCTTCCATGATCAACAATGAATTTGACCTCAACCTTTTTTCTATCAATGATGTGGAAAGAATCGAAATCTGCAAAGGGGCTCAATCTACTCTGTATGGCAGCGATGCAATAGCAGGCGTCATCAACATCATTACCGTAAAAAGCAATGTGAGCAAGCCTTTCAATATAAAAGCCACTACCGGATTTGGTAATAAAAACACTACCAGAAACAATATACAGTTGTATGGTAAAGAAGGAAAGTTTACTTACAGCACCCGTTTTGCAAAATTAAAAACCAATGGATTTTCTGCGGCTCACGATAGTACCGGAAGTAAAAATTTTGATAATGATGGATATGATGGCAATGTAATCAGCGGCGCAGTGCAATACCAATTAATACCTTCATTGCTGGTAAAAACATTTGTTCAGCACAGCCAGTATAAAGCAGATATTGATGCCGGTGTTTTTGCAGATGAAAAAGACTACACGATCAAAAACAGCAATCTTAGTTCGGGGGTTGGGGTAAATTATAAAAAGGGCATTGTAAATATTACAGGCAATTATCAGTATGGCGAACTCGCCAGGAGATACAACAATGACAGTTTATTTGTACGCCCATTCGGAACAAAATTTGAAAGTAACAAATATGGCGGACGCACACAGTATGCGGAATTATTTGGCAATGTTGCCGCAACAAAATGGCTAACGATCCTTGCCGGCGCAGACTATCGATGGAGCAATATGAATCAGCAATATTTTTCAATTAGCAGCTTTGGTCCCTACAGCAGCAGCTTTGATGACACGTCAATGCACCAGACCTCTTTTTATTCCTCCCTATTCTTTACTGCACTCAATAAAAAGTTGACGATAGAAATTGGCGGAAGAACCAATAAGCACTCACGCTATGGCAACAACGCCACCTACACATTCAATCCATCATACACGATAGATAAAAACTGGCGGTTGTTTGGAAGCATTGCATCCGGATTTAAAGCACCTTCTATTTACCAGTTGTTTGAGGCATTTAGTGGCAATGAAAACTTGCAACCGGAAAAATCTACCAACTACGAACTGGGTGTTCAACAAACGCATGAAAAAATCAGCAGCCGGATAATTTATTTTCACAGGGATATTAACAATGGCATTGACTACAACTATGTTACTTTTCAGTATTTCAATTTTGTAAAACAAATTGTAGATGGTGTTGAATTGGAGCTTGCTGTTAAGCCGGTTAAAAATTTAAGCATTTCAGCCAACTACACATTCATTACCGGTGACGAGCAAACGCAAAGCAGAAAAAACACCCATGATACAACATATGGTTACCTTTTGCGCAGGCCAAAACACAATTTAAATTTGAACATTGGCTACCAGTTTACCAAAGATATCTATGCAGCCATAACCGGAAAATCTGTAAGCAGCCGGTATGATGTGGGCGGCTATCAGAAGGAAGATGTATTGCTACAACAATATTTTTTACTGAGCGCCTACGCTTCCTACAGCTATAAAGAAAATTTAAAATTCTTTGTAGATTTTCAAAACATCGGCAATAAAAAATTCTTCGACCTGCGGGGATACAATGCCATTCCGTTTTTGATCAATGGCGGAGTTACTTTTAATTTATAATGAAAATTATTTTGAAGCCGGCCGTAAAAAGCCTGCTTCACTTTTTAAAAATATGCTCATGTCAACAGAAAAATTTAATCCCCGTTTAACGGTATTGCTTATTTTGGTGATAGCTGCGGCAGCAATGCGTATTCCCAATGCGGCGCAACTAACACCCTGGGCAAGTTATACACCGATTGGTGCAATGGGTTTATTTGGTGGCGCCTATTTCAACAGCCGGTGGAAAGCGCTTGCATTCCCATTGATCACTTTATTGGTAAGCGATCTTATCATTAATTATTTTGTGTTTGGTGGCAAATACGGAGTGATGTACAATGGCTGGTATATCATCTACGGCATTTTTGCACTAATCGTATTTTTTGGTAAATGGATGCTGCAAAAAGTGAGTGTGAAAAATGTTGCACTGGCAGCCGTGGTGGCTGCATTGGGGCATTGGCTCATTGCCGACTTTACGGTATGGCTAGGTGGTGGAACCGATTTAAGAACCATGACGCAACTAACCAAAGACTGGGCAGGGTTGATACAATGCTACGCCCAAGGCTTTCCTTTTATGAAGCATTTTTTAATTGGGAATCTGGTGTACAGTGGCATTCTATTCGGAGGTTTCGAGTTGGCACAAATTCGCTTTCCGGTTTTGAAATTACAGAGTGCCTAAAATAAAGAAGGCGATGAAAATAAATTTTCGTCGCCTTTTTAAATTAGTTTCTATTGTTCAAATTCAGCTATTGAACCATCGATTTTAAATACTCTCCATAGCCGCTCTTTTTTAATTTCTCAGCTTGTTCCAACAATTGTTCTTTGGTAATAAAGCCCATTCGCCAGGCAATCTCTTCAGGGCACCCTATTTTCAAGCCCTGTCTTTTTTCTATTACCCTTACATATTCACTTGCATCGTTGAGCGATTCAAAAGTACCGGTGTCTAACCAGGCAAATCCCCTGTCGAGCACGGCAACTTTTAGACGTTTATTTTCAAGATAAATCCTGTTTACATCGGTTATTTCGTACTCACCTCTTGGGCTAGGAGGAATGTTTTTAGCAATGTCCACAACGCTATTATCATAAAAATACAGACCTGGCACAGCGTAATTGCTTTTCGGCTTTGCAGGTTTCTCTTCTATGCTTAGTGCATTAAAATCGCTGTCAAAATCAACTACACCATACCGCTCGGGATCACTTACCGGGTAGGCAAAAATCACTGCACCAGCTGGATCTGCCGACTGTTGCAACAGTTTACTAAAGCCACTGCCGTAAAATATATTATCCCCTAGCACAAGCGCTACACTATCAGCCCCAATAAACTCTTCTCCTATTACAAAGGCCTGTGCCAGTCCGTTTGGTATTTCTTGTTTGGCATACGATATTTTGCAACCCCACTGGGCGCCATCACCCAGCAATCGAATAAACTGCGCCTGATCATCGGGTGTTGTGATGATTAATATTTCCTTTATACCAGCCAGCATCAAGGTGCTAAGCGGATAATAGATCATTGGCTTATCGTAAATTGGCATCAATTGCTTACTGATTCCCATGGTAATTGGATAGAGTCTTGTACCAGAACCTCCAGCCAGAATTATTCCTTTCATAGTTTATCTCTTTTCGTATTGCGCTTCGTAATAATTTTGATAGTTTCCACTAGTAACGTGGTTAAGCCATTCGGTATTGCTTAGGTACCAATCAATGGTTTTAGAAATACCCTCTTCAAACTGGAGCGATGGCAGCCAGCCTAATTTGTCCTTTAATTTGGTAGCATCAATGGCATAGCGCAAATCGTGACCGGCCCTGTCTTTTACATAGGTAATCAACTTTTCCGACTCACCTTTCTCCCTGCCCAACTTATCATCCATTTGCCTGCAGAGTTCTATTACCAGGGCGATGTTGGTCCACTCGTTGTGGCCGCCGATATTGTAGGTTTCACCCACTACACCATTGTGAAAAATCACATCAATTGCTCTCACATGGTCTTCTACGTATAACCAGTCCCGTATATTTTCGCCCTTGCCGTAAATTGGCAGCGGCTTATTGTTGATGATATTATGAATACAAAGTGGTATCAACTTTTCAGGAAAATGATAAGGGCCGTAATTATTACTACAGTTAGATATTTTTACCGGCATGTGGTAAGTGTGAAAAAATGCCCTTACCAAATGATCAGATGATGCCTTTGAAGCCGAGTACGGACTGCGGGGGTCATAGGGTGTTTCTTCTGTAAAAAAGCCTTCCTCACCAAGCGAACCGTACACTTCATCGGTAGAAATATGGTAAAATATTTTTCCTGTAAAATCTTCTTTCCAAAATTCTTTGGCCGTTTGTAGCAATGACCCGGTACCTACCACATTGGTAGTAACAAATGCCAGCGGATCGGTGATAGAACGGTCAACATGGCTTTCAGCAGCACAATGTAATACAGCAGTAAACTTATGTTCTTCAAACAATTGTTTTAATAACGCCATATCCGTAATATCACCCTTTACAAACTGGTAGTTGGGCATCCTTTCGATATCGGTAAGATTCTCAAGGTTACCTGCATACGTAAGCTTATCGATGTTTACAATTTTATAATCGGGATATTTTGTTACGAAAAGGCGGGTAAGATGAGAGCCAATGAATCCGGCGCCACCGGTGATGAGGATTGTGTGCGACATTTTAAAAATTTAATGGTAAAATTAAAGGAATTAAAGTAGCTAACAGTTACCTCTTCGATAACAAAAAATTCGACTAAACGAATATAAAAAGGTAAGTTGATTGATAACGATTGGAATGAGGGTATTTATTGTTTCCGGCCGTGTATTTAACTGACTTAAAAAAAAACTAAAATCACCTAAAATATTTGAACTAAAATAGGGATTAAAAATTAATTTGAAACTGCTTATTGTTGTAATGAACGTCTTGCCTTGTGCAATGGCTATTATATTCAATTATTCGGACTTTACCATTTCAGCGTAATATTGGAGATGCTCATCAATAAAATTCTTTCTTGAATATTTTAATCTGTCTTTTAAGGCATTTTCACTGAATACTTTACGACCGTCAGCGTTTAGTGCCAATCGTCTTAGAGAATTTACAATATTATCTACATCTTTATCGAAATCCTCATTATCATTCGGTTCAACCAAAACACCATTGTAATTATTTTTAATGATATCATTATTGCCTCTTGCATTAAATGTTACAACCGGTACACCCATCGACAACGCTTCAAGAATACATGTCGGTAACCCCTCTTTTTTGCTAGGAAATAAAAATATATCGGTAATCGAGAGATACTTGTCTACGTCACTTGTAAAGCCAATATTGATAACATCTTTACTGGTACTAAAAAATCTTTCCCCAATTTGGTCTAACCCAGTTTTGTGAATGGGGTCATATCCACCCATTAATATCAACTTATATTCCCCGGGATATATCTCATTTAATATTTTGAATGACTTAATAACCAGGTTAAATCCTTTAAAATTAACGTACCGTCCGGTAAAAGCAATTACAATCACACCTTCCTTTATTCCCAACCTTGTTCGCAATTCAACTTTAGATGCATCTGGAAAATTAGACGCATTGAATTTCTCTATATCGCACCCAAACCCAAAGCAGTTGTATTTAGAAACCTTTTTGCTAAACAGTTTATTCACCAAATCGAAATCCTGGCTATTTACTACAAAAACCCTGTTCAACCTTATAAAGCAGATTGTTTCAACGATTGTAAAAACTATCTTTTTTAATCCTTTACTAGAATTCATGCCAAGGCCATGAATGGTTGACCAATATGGACAACTCATTGTGCGAAACAATATTGTCGGGAAAGTACCGGTTGTAAAATGAGCATGCACCAAATCTGGCTTTATCTCCTTTATCAATGACCTAATTTTACCAGCTGCATTCAACTGGCCGATCAATGTAGTGGTTCTGGGAATATCGATGAAATGAAAACTAATATTTTGCTTTTCAAATATTTGCTTGTCATCAATATTTATAACCTTGCTTTTCGAACAAATTATATATAAAGAATTCCTATTATCTTGCGCAATTACAGATGAAAGTTCAGTTAAAAAGTTATTAAATGCACCATAGTCTGTAATTATCAACACAAGTTTCATAAAAAAAATAATAGAATTAATGATTTCTTAATCATTTAAATACAAAATAAAATCAATTGTTTGGTGAAACAATGCTTTCCAATCTACCTTTAAAACAATTTACACTTGTATTGTGTTAAATCAACCTTTGATGTTTGTTAAAATTCAGTTGCATCCATCTATTTAGTCTGCAGAAACTTAGCAGAAAAACTGCACACCTAAACTGTATTTTTCTAATATCAATAATTTGCAAGTAAAATTAGCCCCATTTAATAACTATTGTAAATTTATACGTTCGTTATTAATCTGATTTGAATGAACATCTTTACCAAATTTCAATAAAATAACCCGCTCAATGTACTGAATAATCAATTCAAATCGGTACTGCATTCTAAAAATAAGTTTTTGATGACTTTTTTTTCCGGAGGTCGTTGCGGTGCTGCTATGCCGGCGATATTGAATTAATTTTTTATCCAAAAAGAGAACCTTACCTATTTTTTCTCCAATTAGGCCTATCCACATATCGTGAGCAACCAGGGCTTTCGGAAAAGGCAATGCTGCACAAAGAGTTTTTTTATTGAAAACCATGCAACATCCCAAATATGAATTCTTTGCAATATTTTTTACAAATCCTTTTTGGGAGTGTAAAATCTGAAAATAGGAAGAAGATATTATGTCGCCATTTTCATCCACTACTCTGGCATCATGAACGATTAGATCCAAATCGTCACTTAAAAGTGAGCATAAATGACTCACTTTGGTGTCTTCCCAAATATCATCCTGATCTGCTAAGAAAATGTAATCGCCAGTAGCAAACTGAAGGCTATTTTCAAAATTTCTGGTAACAACATAAGTTTTATAGCGCCTTATTTTGCTGGCCGACTTTTCCAGATTTTTTACCAACTTGATTCTTGGATCTGAATAAGATTCAATAATATCGCAGGTTTTGTCTGTTGATCCATCATCTGATATAATTATTTCATCCTGATCAGTCAGTTGAGGTATAATGCTATCTAATTGTTCTTTAATATACTTTTCGCCATTATAGGTAGCCATGCAAACCGATATTTTCATACTCTTAATTTTCATTCTTTGCTTTCCAATTTATTAAGATATTAATATCGTCGTCGGGGGTGACAAAAAAATAATTTCGATAGGGAATATTTACACTCGCTGTTTCCGGATTGACCATTACTCTTGAAAACCGAAGTGCAGGGAAACCCATTATTAAAACGATGTATGGAATAACAATGTCTTTTCGAATAAATTGAATTACATATACAAACACAAAGGCCAACCCAATATAAAAGTAATATGAAAACCGATCGGCTATTTCTTTGGCGTCTGAAAAAAGGATGTTTATAAGTATAAAAACCAAAAATACATTTATAAAAAGCCGTATTTTATAATTGTCAAAAGCAATTTTTCGGTAGTTAAAGAAAAGTAATACTAAAAAAACAACATATAAAAGCCCCACTATACTTACTGAGCCAGAAGGTTCGCCCATCATTGCAGTTTTATATAATTTTTGCACAAAAATTAATTCAGGAAAATAGTTGCTCAGCCGGTCTGTAATTTCAGTAATGAAAGAAAAGTGAATTACCATGGAAAGCATGTACATAACTAATAAAAATAAAATAAACAACCGACCAAACTTGATTTTAAATACAAAATAAGAAGGAATAAAAATAAGCGCACTAATGTGAAAAAATGATCCCAAAATATTGAGAAAAGAATATTTCAGAAAACTATTATTAAAATATTTTATACTGATCAAAAACATGTACAAGGCTATTGATTGCCGCAAAACATCAAACTCTCTAAACATGGTAAGAGAAATAAAAACAGATAAGAAAATAAATTTGTGGGAAATGATGGTCTCCTTTCTGGTGACGCCTATAAGTATCGAGTAGCAAAATATAGAAACAATTGCAGTAAGCGCCTGCAAAGCTGCAACAGAAGAGTCGAAAAATAAATTAATAAATGAACATAGAAGCATAAAACCAAATTCAACCCCTTTTATGGAATGAAAAAATGGGGCATCTCCCATCACAACACGATTTAAGGGTTCGATATTTCTAATCATTCCTTCATAGTTGTACCAATCGTTGGCCATTTTGTAGCGAAATCCAATAAAAAAAACGAGCGCACACCATAACACCAGATAGATCAGGTCCTCTATTCTTTTACTAAACCTGATATCCGCTTTTATTAAATCATAAAATGAAATAAGAAACAAAAAACCAAAGAAAATATAATATGGAATCATACTAATTAAGAGCTACAATTTTAGAGTAAAGATTCACCAGCAAATGGCTATTTCGGGTAACATCACTTCCGGGGTTGTTCAAACTACTTTTATCCGAATATTGCTTTTCCATAAGAAATTTATTGATGGCATTTTCCAGCCCCATTTCATCTTTTACGTCATATACATACCCATTCAGCCCATCCCGGATATACTCAGGTAAGGCACCCACATTTGAAACAATAGCAGGAATATTGAAAACTGCCGCAGTCATTAATACGCCACTTTGTGTGGCATCCCTGTATGGACAAATGATAACATCAGCCTGTTCAAACAAATATTGAATTTCATCTTTCGCAATAAATCTGTTTATCAAAACCAGTGCTGAAGAATTTTGCAAGAATTGAGGCAGTGTATAGGCATAACTACCCGTACCTGCTATCACTAATTTAATATTTGATTCCCTTTTCAATACCTTAGAAAAAGCCATTAACAACTCATCTATTCCTTTGTAAGGAGATATTCTGCCAAAAAATAGCAAGACTTTTTCGTCGGGCTTTTTCTTAAATTCCGCCATCGCCTTATTTCCCAATAATGAATAGGCACTATAAGGCACCAACCGCAAATCTCCAACAGGCACAGTTGGCTGATATTTTTTTATAAATAGCTGCCTGCTAAAATTAGAAAAAGTACAAAAGGCTGACATTCTTTTAAAAATAACTTTACGCATGATCGTATAAAACCCATTTGCTTCTCCGGAATGACGTTTTGGATCATGGATATTTAAAACGATTTTTTTATTTTTCAATAACAAAGCAAATAAGAGCAAACGTCCCGAAATGTCATCAAGATGAACTATGGGTGGATTAATCGTAATAGTAAGTTTTAATAGATCATTAGTAAGGCTCAGGATATTGAGCCCGGCACTGGCTGGAAAAAACAAAAAATGAACTGACCCACATCCTTTGAAATAGGCTTCAAACAGATCCGCATTTTCAATCTTGTCTTTAATGGCATCAAATGTATAGATACCCTTTAACGATTGGCACTCCCTAATTTTTAATATCGTATGATTGGGTGAGTGCAAAGCTACCCAAACTACCACATGCAAATCAACATGTTGCTTTAAATCGTTGATTTGTTCTGCAGAATAATCCAGTAAGGGAGGAGAACAGAGATATAATATTTTCATTTTTTTGTGTGCTGGTTTCCGATTTATAGCTCTTTCTAATCAAATGCTGGAAACCAGGAAGGATTATAACGCAGATCCTGACTTCGGTCTTTTATTTTTACCGCAGGAGTACCCGCAACAAAAGTAAAAGGAGCTACATCTTTGGTAACTACTGAACCAGCTCCAACTACAGCTCCCTCGCCAATTGTTATACCAGGCAAAATCGTTACCCGACTACCAATCCATGCATAATTACCTATGTTTACTTCTGTAAATATATTTTCAAAATCTGTCGAGTTCATATTGTGCGATACAGTTATTATGTGCACATGCGGCGAAATAGACACTTTGTCTCCGATGATCAACTTTCCGCGGCCATCTAAATAACAGGAGCGATTGATGACAGAGTTTTCGCCAATTACTATGTGCTGACCATCTACAAATGTTCGCATATGTATTGAACTGCCTCTTCCAATTTTTAAACCGCAAATGTTTTTATAATAATAATGACGGACTGCATAAGAAGGAATTCCATTTATTAAATGATTGGGCAAATAATGCACAAGTAGTTGTCTAAAAAAATTATATCCTTTTCTGAAAAACGTCTTAATAAGCGTCATTAATTTGGAAAATTAATTTGGTTAAGTAGGTGCTAAAAAAACTTTTCTTTTATTTTAATAATACCTCTCTTTATTTTACCTGCTATTTTCTTCACCAATGCCGTGTGATAATAGCTTTCAAAAATTATCTTGTCTGTTTCGATTGAAGCATCCTTATTATCGGGATGAACCAACGGAAAATGAACCGGATTTAAACTGATGTTGGCATTGATGCTGTTTTCGTCTGTATAATTGGTAGCATCTATTCCAAAGCCTATGTTTGAAATTAAGTTATTGTTTGCAATGATTGCCACCCCATTGTTTTTCCAAACAGAATAAACGGCCCATTGAACATCCCATATTATACCAGAAAAATTTCTTTGCCAAAAACGTTTTTCTTTTTTAGAAGCAAAAACAATCGCCGGATCATGCACATTTACGGTACGCTCA
>Ga0123337_10006963_pt1 | contig 10653 bp, 12 predicted proteins | sample frozenSSSSmetaG_FD_89792 | JGI IMG/M metagenome (GOLD analysis project Ga0123337, IMG submission 89792) | Glacier valley bacterial and archeal communities from Borup Fiord, Nunavut, Canada, to study Microbial Dark Matter (Phase II) -... | ecosystem: Environmental > Aquatic > Freshwater > Ice >...
CGTCGCAGCGATGAACGCGCTGCGCTTTGGCGCGCCCGACCATGAAAAGACCCGCCATCTGGTCTCCGGCGTCGTCGCCGGCATCGGCGGCTATGCCAATGCCTTTGGCGTCCCCACCGTGGGTGGCGAAGTCGAATTCGACGCCAGCTATAACGGCAATATCCTGGTCAACGCCTTTGCTGCCGGCCTGGCCGATACCGACAAGATCTTTCTCTCCGAAGCCAAGGGTGTCGGCCTGCCGGTGGTCTATCTCGGCGCCAAGACCGGCCGCGACGGCGTCGGCGGCGCCACCATGGCCTCGGCCGAATTCGGCGACGACATCGATGAGAAGCGCCCCACCGTGCAGGTCGGCGACCCCTTCACCGAAAAGCGCCTGCTCGAAGCCTGCCTTGAACTGATGGCCACTGGCGCCGTCATCGCCATCCAGGACATGGGCGCGGCGGGCCTCACCTGTTCGGCCGTCGAAATGGGTGCCAAGGGCGATCTCGGCATAGAGCTCAACCTCGACATGGTGCCGGTCCGCGAAACCAACATGACCCCCTACGAGATGATGCTGAGCGAATCCCAGGAGCGCATGCTCATGGTGCTGCATCCCGAAAAGGAGGCCGTGGCCCGCGCCGTCTTCGTCAAGTGGGAGCTCGATTTTGCCACCGTCGGCAAAACCACCGACGACCTGCGCTTCCGCGTGCTGTGGCAGGGCGACGAGGTCGCCAACCTGCCGATCAAGGAACTGGGTGACGAAGCCCCCGAATATGACCGTCCCTGGACCCCGGCCGCACCGATGCCGGCGCTGGCTGCCGGCGACGTCCCGCAGATGGATGTGGCCGACGCCCTGCTCAAGCTGATGGGCGGTCACCAGATCGCCTCGCGGCGCTGGGTCTATGAGCAATATGATACGCTGATCCAAGGCAATTCGGTGCAGCGCCCCGGCGGCGATGCCGGCGTCATCCGCGTCGATGGTCACCCCACCAAGGGCCTGGCCTTCACCTCCGACGTCAACCCGCGCTACTGCCAGGCCGACCCCTATGAAGGTGGCAAGCAGGCCGTCGCCGAAGCCTGGCGCAACCTGACGGCAACCGGCGCCGAGCCGCCGGCCGCCACCGACAACCTCAACTTCGGCAATCCCGAACGCCCCGAAATCATGAGCCAGCTGGTCCATGCCATCAAGGGCATCGGCGAGGCCTGCCTGGCGCTCGATTTTCCCATCGTCTCGGGCAATGTCAGCCTCTACAACGAGACCAATGGCCAGGGCATCCTGCCCACCCCCACCATTGGCGGCGTCGGCCTGCTCCCCGACTGGACCGGCATGGCCTCGATTGCCTTTGCCGCCGAGAACCAGCCCATCCTGCTGGTCGGCGCCCCCGACCTGCGCGGCACCCATCTGGGCCAGTCCATCTATCTGCGTGACCTGTTCAACCGCCGCGACGGCTCGGCCCCACATGTCGACCTCCCCCACGAGCGCCGCACCGGCGATTTCGTCCGCCAGCTGATCCGCTCCGGCGTGGTCACCGCCTGTCACGATCTCTCCGATGGTGGCCTGGGCGTGGCCTTGGCCGAAATGGCCATTGCCGGCGGCATTGGTGCACAGATTGTTGATCTCGAAGGTCAGGACCCCGTCCTGCAGTATTTCGGCGAGGACCAGGGCCGCTATCTCGTCACCCTCAACCTCGATCCGCAGGGCGATGCCATGCTGGCGCTGTGGGAAGATGCGAAAAAGCGGGGCGTCTTCTGCCCCTGGATCGGCACGACGGGCGGTACCGACCTCGTGCTCGGCGCCGCCCGGCCCGTTCCGGTTGCCGCGCTCAAGGCAGCCCATGACGGCTGGTTCCCCAGCTACATGGACGGCGCCGCCGCCTGATCTGATTCTCGCCTTATGATCGCCGCTCTTTGGGGTGCTTTGGGATCTCAAGGGCGGCGATCGCATTTTCTGGAGACGACAATGACTACTCGGCCGGTTTTAGGTTCCCTGCTCCTTCTGTCGCTGGTCCTGGCGCCGGGCGCAGTCCTGGCGCAGTCCATCACCGTGACGCACTCCGCCCTGCCCGATCAGCCCTTCACCCTGATCTATCCCGATGCCATGCAGGCCTCCGGCGGCGTCGACCGGCCCCTGGTCATCAACCACGCCAGCGCACCGCTGCAGTGCAGCATGACCTATGTGCCCGTGGAAGAAACCGACTGGACGCCGCAAAGCGCCCTGGCCTCGCTGGTCGATGCTGACGTCGAGGCCGGCTGGCGCGAGACCTTCCCGGGCTTCACCCTCGGCACCAAGGGCACCACCGCCTATCAGAGCGATCCGGCGCTGATCTACGAGGGCACCAGCACCGACTCGCCCATGGGCATGCCGCTGACCATCGTGCACACCGAAACCGTGGCCAACGGCCTCGGCTACACCCTCGATTGCTTCTTCGATACCACCCAGGCCGAACAGGCCCGGCCGATCGTCGATTTCATCATTGCCAACTTCTCCACCAGTGCCGAGGCCGAGCCGCTCCCGCCCGCCCAATAGTCCATCGGTTATTGAAGGGGCGCCATTCGCATGCCATATCAGGGCGCAACCGGCACCTGCCGATTGCGACAAGGAGTTGAGCCATGCCGATGGAAGCCACCGAGATCGAGCGTCGCATCAAGGCCGCCATTCCCGATGCCGATATCGAGATCCGCGATCTGGCCGGCGATGGTGATCACTGGGCCGCCACCGTGAGCTCCGAGCAGTTCCGCGGCAAGTCCCGCGTGCAGCAGCATCAACTGGTCTATGCCGCCCTGCAGCCCGACATGGGCGGCGCCCTGCACGCCCTGGCGCTGCAGACCGTCGTGCCGGACTAAGGTCGGTGTCACTGCGGGAATCACTCGATCTGATCCGCATGGTCAAGCCCGAGGCCGGCACCACCGCCCTCGACCACGAGATCATGGCCGAGCGCGCCTCCTCGCTGGGCGCCGCCGAGCACAAGGTCATTGCCGCCATCACCGCCCTGGCGGCAATTCCGGACGATCCCACCGCCCTGCAGCAGGCCCGCAATGCCGTCTGGGCCTATTTCGTCCAGCGCGAACTGATCGGCTTCCGCAAGCACAATGATGTGATTCAGGCCCTGAACATTCCCCGGCAAGTCCTTGCCGGGCTTGGCGCAATCGAGAAGCGCTGATGGGCATCGCAGGCTGCCGCTTTTGTCGTGGCAATGCGCTGCTGCAAGACGAGCCCATTCGCGAAACCGACCACTTCTTTGTGCTCCTGAGCATTGATCCTACACTGCCGGGCAGCGCCATGATCATTCCGCATCGTCACAGTGAAACCCCGTTCGACATGTCGCCAGCAGAATGGGCCGACCTGCCACGCGCCATTGCTGCCGCCAGAGCGCGGCTTGATGATCTGCACCCTGACGGGTTCACCATGGGCTGGAACATTGGCGCGGCAGCCGGTCAGACAGTCGGCCATACTCATCTGCATCTCATCGCCCGCTTTGCCGACCACCCCATGGCCGGCAAGGGCATCCGCCATGCGCTCAAGACACCGGTTGATCAGCTATGACCCGCGCCATCATCTTCGACGTCGACGGTGTGCTGGTCCATGGTATCCATCACAATCCCAGCCATGTGCGGCGCTGGGACGTCACGCTGCAGGCCGACATGGGGGTGGACCCTGCCCGGTTCACCGAAGAGTTCATCTTCGATATCTTCGTCAAGAAGGTGGTCACCGGCCAGATGTCGGTTATCGAGGCGCTGGAAAAGCGTCTGCCTGCTTTGGGCTATCGCGGCTCGCCCATGGTCTTTCTCAACTACTGGCTCGAGCACGACAGCGTGCTCAACCAGCCGCTGCTCGACCTGATCGCGCGCCTCAAGGCCAACGCGGATATCCGCCTCTACATCGCCACCAACCAGGAGCATATCCGCGCCACCTGGCTATGGTCGCACCTCGGCCTGTCCCGCCTGTTCGACGACATGTTCCACTCGGCCCGCGTCGGTGTCCGCAAACCCGATCCGGCCTTCTTCGACTTTATCGCTGCGCGCATCGGCCCGCAATCCGAGCCACCGCTCTTCTTCGATGACACGCCCAAGGTCATCGACGGCGCCCGCCGCGCCGGCTGGGAAGCGGTGCTGTTCAACACGATTGACGACTGCGCCAGCCATCCCTGGATCGCCCAGCGTCTCTGATTAGTCATCATGCGTTCAGACTGGTGACCAAATGGCGGCAAGCGTCTTATCGGCGATTGCCGATGCACCCCTCGACAGCGCCACATCAAGCTCCTATTTATGTGCCAACAGTTCCCGGGCAGCCCCGGCCATCGAAAGGTTTCACCCATGACCGACATCAACGCTTTCATCGACGACAAGGTGAAGAACAACGACGTCTTCCTGTTCATGAAGGGCTCGCCGGACTTTCCGCAATGCGGCTTTTCCGGCCAGGTCGTCCAGATCCTGGGCTATCTCGGCGTCGACTATGGCAGTGCCAATGTGCTCGAAAGCGCCGAACTGCGCGACGGCATCAAGACCTATAGCAACTGGCCAACCATTCCCCAGCTCTATGTGAAGGGCGAATTCGTCGGCGGCGCCGACATCGTGCGCGAAATGTTCCAGGCCGGCGAACTGCAGGCCCAGATGGAAGCCGCCGGCATCGCGGTCAAGCAGACCGCCTAATTACCCTACGTTTTCAATGCTTTGGCGCCGGACCCTGGGTCCGGCGTTTTTGTTTGTCCGGCCCGGGTCATCACCGCCATTGATGACTTGCATTCACCTTTGTCGCTTTGCCGGCCGACGTCAGCGGCGTAAACAGGGAGAGACTTCCTCCGAGACAAGCGTCATGACCGCCTCCGCTTTGCGCCCCGCCGTGCCGCTCCTGGTGCTGATCATTGCCGGCTGCATCATTGCCGCCATCGGCAATGGCGTGCGCACCAGCTTCGGCCTCTTCACTCTGCCCATGACGGCCGATCTGGGTCTGTCTCGTGAAGGCTGGGGCATGGCCATGGCCATCCAGAACCTGGCCTGGGGCGTGGCCCAGCCCTTCGCCGGCGCCTATGCCGACCGCGTCGGCACCGCCCGCACCATTGCCGTCGGCGCCGCCATCTATGCGCTGGGTGTCCTCGGCATGGCCTTTTCGCCCGATGCCGGCATCATGACCCTCACCGCCGGCATCATTACCGGCACCGGCATTGCCATCTGCTCGTTCAGCGTGGTCATGGCTGCCTTCGGTCGCGCCGTGCCGGTCGAGAAGCGCTCGATGATCTTCGGCGTCGCCACCGCGGCCTCATCCTTCGGCCAGTTCGCCTTTGCCCCGATCAGCCAGGGCTTCATCAATGCCTTTGGCTGGCAATCGGCCCTGCTCTATCTGGCCTTGGCGCTGCTGCTGATCATCCCGCTCAGCTATGCCCTGCGCGGCCGCACTGAAAATCCCACCGGCCAGGCCGACCTGCCTTTCATGCAGACCCTGGCCCAGGCCTGGGGCCACGGCTCCTATCGTCTTCTGGTGATCGGCTTTTTCGTCTGTGGCTTCCACCTCGCCTTCATCAATGTGCACATGCCCGCCTATCTGGTGCAGTGCGGCCTGTCGCCCGCCGTCGGTAGCTGGGCCATTGCCGTCATTGGCCTCTTCAACATCGTCGGCTCGCTGCTGGCCGGCTATCTCGGCGGCCGCCTGCCCAAGCAAATGCTCCTCGCCGCCATCTATTTCTCGCGCGCCGTGGCCATCGGGCTCTTCCTGATCTTTCCGGTCAGCGAACTCACCGCCTATACCTTTGCCGCCGCCATGGGCGTCCTCTGGCTCTCCACCGTGCCGCTGACCGCCGGTCTCGTCGGCCTGTTCTTTGGCGCCCGCTATCTCGGCATGCTCTATGGCATCGCCTTTTTCAGCCACCAGCTCGGCTCCTTTGTCGGCGTCTGGCTGGGCGGCTATGTCTTTGACGTGACCGGCTCCTATAGTCTGGTCTGGTATCTGGGCATCATGCTGGGCCTGGCATCGGCGGCGCTGCACCTGCCCATCAACGAACGCGCCGCGCCGCTTCTCACCCTCAAACCGGCCTGAGCCGGCGGCTGCCGCCCATCCATCGTTCAATGCCGATATAGCCTTGCCAAAGCAGGTCGAGGGGTTCATTGTTTGCCCTCATTCCAGCGCCTGCGTTTCTGCGGCGGCTTTTTCCTGAGAATCTTCCATGTCTGACCATTATACGCGGGTTCTCTCGCGCCCCGAATTCATTGCCCTGATGGCGGCATTGATGGCCCTTAATGCTTTGGCCATCGACGTCATGCTTCCCGCTCTGCCCTATATGGGCGAAGCCCTGGGTGTCTCCAGCGAGAACGAGCGTCAGTTCGTCATTTCCGCCTACATGATCGGCATGGGCGTTGCCCAGCTGGCCTTCGGCCCGCTGACCGACCGTTTCGGTCGCCGTGGCCCGCTGCTGGCCGGCATGGGCATCTACATCATCGCCGCGCTTGCGGCCATTTTTGCCCCCAGCTTCGGCGCCCTGATCGCCCTTCGCGTCATCCAGGGCATGGGTGCGGCCAGTGTTCGGGTCATTTCGACCGCCGTTATCCGTGACCGGTATGAGGGCCGCGCCATGGCCGAAGTCATGTCGCTGGTCTTCATGGTGTTCATGGCCATCCCCATCATCGCCCCCGGCATCGGCCAGGTGATCCTGCTGATCGGCGATTGGCACAACATTTTCATCTTCATGGGCCTGCTGGCCAGTGCCTTCTGGCTGTGGACCTTCATCCGCCTGCCCGAGACGCTGCCTGTGGCCGAGCGCCGTCCGCTCAGCTTCAAGTCGGTCTACGATGGCTTCGTCATCGTCTGCACCAACCGCGTGGCCTTCTCCTATGGCCTGGCCGGCACTTTCCTGTTTGGCGCGCTGTTTGGCTTCATCAGCTCCAGCCAGCAGATCTATGTCGATATCTATGGTCTTGGCGTCTATTTCCCGGTCGCCTTCGCGGCCATGGCCGGCCTGATGGGCGTGTCGTCGTTCACCAATTCCAAGATCGTCCGTCGCTTCGGCATGCGCCGCCTGTCCCATGGTGCCATGCTGACCTTTACCGGGTTCAGCGCCATCTGGCTGGCCTTCGCCCTCACCGGCTTCCTGCCGCTCTGGCTGTTCTTCTCGCTGCTGGCGATCATCATGTTCAGCTTTGGCTGGTCGGCATCCAACATGAACTCGCTGTCCATGGAGCCCCTGGGCGCCGTGGCCGGCACGGCTGCGGCCGTGTTCGGCTTCATCCAGACCGTTGGTGGCGCGCTGATCGGCGGCTATATCGGCCAGCTCTTCAACGGCACCACCATTCCGGTCGCTGCCGGCTACCTCTCCATGGGCATCCTGGCGCTGCTCTGCATCCTCGTCGCCGAAAAGGGCAAGCTGTTCGGCGTCGGTGACTACCGCACCCACAGCGACGACGCCGCAGCGGCTGCCGTCAGCGCCCACTAGTCTCCGTCGGGGCGCATCGGCGCCCCGATATCTTCCCGGTCATGATAGACATGATCGATCAGGCCCCAGTCGCGCGCCTGCTCGGGCGTCATGAAATTGTCCCGTTCCAGCGCAGCCTCCACCTCTTCATAGCTGCGCCCGCAATGCTTGGCATATAGCCCGTGCATGCGGCGCTTGAGCCGCTCGCTCTCGGCGGCATGCAGCATGATGTCGGTGACCTTGCCCTGATAGCCGCCGCTGGGTTGGTGCAGCATGATCGAGGCATTGGGCAGGCAGATGCGGCTACCCGGCGCGCCGGCCATCAGCAGGAATGACCCCGCCGACATCGCCATGCCCATGCAGAGCGTGCCCACCGGCGCCTTGATGAATTGCATAGTGTCGTACATGGCCAAAGCCGCCGTCACCACGCCGCCGGGCGAATTGATATAGAGCGAGATTTCCTTGCCCGGGTTCTCCGACTCGAGGAACAGCAGTTGGGCGCAGACCAGCGCCGCCATAGTGTCCTCGATCTCGCCATTGACGAAGATGATCCGCTCGCGCAGCAGCCGCGAATAGATATCAAAGCTCCGCTCGCCCCGGCTCGATTGTTCCACCACCATAGGAACGAGTTGCATTATGTCGCGCATCGGCGAACCTCCGTTCAGCATTGAAGTGATTCAGGTTTTAGGCGGCCATCAAGGTCGCGTTGGCCATATTGCTATTGGCCGCCACCGGCACCGCCATCGGAGCGTGGGTCAGCTTGAACCAGGTGCCCCCTTCGGCGGTAGGGGTGAGTTCAAAGGTGACCACGCTGTCTTCGGTGTCACCCGCTGTACCCTGCCCGGCTTCGCGCCAGTGGTAGGTCAGGCTCTTGTTCTCTTTGGCTTCCATGACAGCCAGCTCGACGTCGTCGCCCGGCTTGAGCCAGCGCTCGAGATAGGCGGGGATGCTCAGCGCCCGCCATACCTTTTCCGGTGGGGCATCAAGGCTGCATTCGAACACCACTGCGCTGTCGTCCTGGGTCATTGATCCATCTCCCTGAGCAGATCCTTGAGGCTGTCGATGCGGCCGGGCCAGAAGGCCTCATAGCGCGCCAGCCAGGTGTGCAGTGGCGCCAGTCCTTCCGGCGCTAAGCGATAATGGGCAAAGCGGCCTTCGCGGCGCTCCTCGATCAGTCCCGCCTCGCGCAGCACAGCCAGGTGCTGGCTCATTGCCGGCTGGCTGATGGCAAAGCCCGCACGCAGGTCGGTGGCCGTCAGCTCGGCCGTCGCCAGCCGCTCCAGCACGGCGCGGCGGGTCGGGTCGGCCAGCACTTTGAAGATATCGGTGTCGCTCATGCCGACACATAAGCACAGACTTATCTGAGTCCGCAAGGCCTATTGCGCTGGCACACAGGCAGCAAGATTACCGTGTCGAACTTATCCCCGGGCCAAAAACCGCGCGCATACTTGGTCCATTCCCGCCATTCACGCGGCCCCGACGCAGGGTCGGGCGGGGAGGATCGGATGGAGAGGGCGCTCTCCTGCGTGGGTAGAAGCTTGGCAGCTTCGCCGCTGGTCCCGCATAGCCGGACAAATCTCTCCGGTGGAGAGATTTGAAGCAAGAAGGCCATGAGAGCTACGCTCGAATGGCCTGCAACATTGGTACCGCCTGATACCAGACCCCCTAAGCAAGCCGATACCGTGATGGGCGGCCCCTGGCTCCCCGAGTTTGTACACTGGCTCGAGTCAGAGGCCGCCCATTACCCGTGACAACCGCAGACAGGCGGCGCTTTTGCACGTCCCCATCAAGCGCTTTGATGCCTGCCATTCATGCAAGCCTATTGCTCCGGATCGGCGAGTCCCGTCTGATGGCTTGACCTGCCTTTCCCATTCCGAGCCCCACATCCATGACCACCGGCCGCACCTATCTCGCCATTCCCGGCCCCTCGGTTTCGCCCGAGCGCGTGCTCAACGCCATGCATCGCAGCGCCCCCAATATCTATGAGGGCGAGATCGTCGACATGACGCGGGCGCTGATTCCCGATCTCAGGCGCGTCGCCCAGACCAGCCAGCACGTCGCCATCTATATCGCCAATGGTCATGGCGCCTGGGAGGCGGCCAATTGCAACATGTTCGCGCGTGGTGATCGCGCCCTGCTGGTCGCCACCGGCCGCTTCGGCCATGGCTGGGCCGAGGGCCTGACCCGTCAGGGCGTCGGCGTCGACATTATCGATTTCGGCAAGGCCAGCCCGGCCGATCCGCAGCGTATCGCCGATGCCCTGCGCGCCGACACCACGCACCAGATCAAGGCCGTGCTGGTCACCCATGTCGATACGGCCTCAAGCGCCCGCAATGACCTCAAGGCCATTCGCGCCGCCATCGACAGCGCCGGCCACCCGGCTTTGCTGGCCGTCGACGCCATCGCCTCGCTGGCCTGTGACGAGCTGCGCATGGACGACTGGGGCATCGACGTCGTGGTCGGCGCCAGCCAGAAGGGGCTGATGCTGCCGCCGGGCCTGGGCTTTGTCTGGTTTTCCGACAAGGCGCTGGACGTTTCCCGCGGCGCCGATCTCGTTACCCCCTATTGGGACTGGAAGGCGCGCGGCACCGGCACCGAGTTCTGGCAATATTTCGGCGGCACCGCCCCGACCCATCATCTCTATGGCCTGCGCGAGGCGCTGACCATGATCCTCGACGAGGAAGGGCTCGAAGCCGTCTGGGCCCGCCACCAGCGCCTGGCCAGCGCCGTCTGGGCCGCCTTCGACGCCTGGGGCGCCGGCAGCACCATCGCGCTCAACATGGCCAATCCGACCGACCGCGGCCACTCCGTCACCGCCGCGACCATTCCCGGCGGCGGCGCCGGGGCGCTGCGGCGCTGGTTGGAAGCCGAGGCCGGCGTTACGCTCGGCATTGGCCTGGGCATGGCTGCACCCAGCGAACCCGCCTATCAGGACTTTCTGCGCATCGGCCATATGGGCCATGTGAATGCCCATATGACCCTGGGCGTACTCGCCACCATGGAAGCCGGCCTGCAGGCCTTGGGCATTGCCCACGGGCCGGGTGCGGTTGAAGCCGCGGCAAGGGCGATTGCATCCCCCACCTGACCTCCCCCTGAGGGGGAGGGACAGATCGAGTTTGAGGCACAGTCCCGCCATACACACTGCGCGGTCCCTCCCCCTTGTATGTTTGCTTGGAGGCCGTGATTGGCGATGATCGGCCTGGGAGCTTTGGGTTTACCGGGCTCCCGGGCTGGATAGCGTGTGTCCCCCAAGAGCCAGCAAGCTCGCCCCTGA
>Ga0123337_10006964_pt1 | contig 10653 bp, 11 predicted proteins | sample frozenSSSSmetaG_FD_89792 | JGI IMG/M metagenome (GOLD analysis project Ga0123337, IMG submission 89792) | Glacier valley bacterial and archeal communities from Borup Fiord, Nunavut, Canada, to study Microbial Dark Matter (Phase II) -... | ecosystem: Environmental > Aquatic > Freshwater > Ice >...
CGGAAGGTCTGAAGGCCGGAGGCCAGAGGCCCGGAACGACGGAGGCCCGGAAGGCCGGAGGCCCGGAACGACGGAGGCCCGGAAGGCGGGAGGCCAGAGGCCCGGTAGCCGGAGGTTCAGAATGTCGGAAGGGCGGTTGTCGGATGACGGAAGGCTGAAACTTGAGACCTGAGGCTTTTTGGCAGCTGAAGGGCGAAAGGCGATTGGCGATGGGCGGAGGGTTACGAGCAGGAAGACCGGAGGGACAGAGAGCCGGGGGACGGAGGTTCGGAAGCTAAGAGCTCGGATAGCCTCGGCGCTTCGCGTGACTTGGCGTTCTTCGCGGTTAAAGAATCGAGAAATCGAAAACCATGGGTGACTATTTTGAAATCGGGGTGGTTGTCGCCTGCTACAAGGGTGAACGCACGCTGGCGGCCACGCTCGCAGGCATGCAGGCGCAGGTCCACAGGGCTTGGCGGCTGGTGGTGGTGGACGATGGCAGTCCGGACAACGTGGCGGGCATCGCGGAATCGTTTGCGGCGGCGGACCCACGAATCACGCTGGTGCGCATTCCCAACGGAGGGGTGTGCGCGGCCCGGAACACGGGATTTTCAAGGCTGCCGGAGTCGGTGCGGTATGTGATGTTTTTGGACCAGGACGATGTGCCCGGGCCGGAGACGCTGAGCACGCTGGCGGGCGTGCTCGAGACGCATCCCGAGGCGGGACTGGTTCATTGCGAGCCGCGTTTGATTGATGCCGAGGGACGGGACGTTCCGGGGCGCCGATGGATGCCGCGCTGGGCACTGATCAACGGCTGGCCGGTGGAACTGCCCGCCACCGAAGACGGGGTCACGCCGTTTGAGAGTATCTATTGCGGGGCGGGAGTGTTGCCGTCGTTGTCGTTGTATCGCCGGTCCGTGCTGGTGGAGACGGGACTATATGACACGGAGCTGGGGCAGTGCTACGAGGACGTGAATCTGAACATCGAGACGGCCTTGCGCAGCGAGGTGCGGCACGTGGCGGCGCAGCTGGTGGGCTATCGGCTTCATGCGGGGCAGGTGTCGGCCGATGAGGGGCTGCGTATCAGGCAGGAGAAACGGCTTTATCACAAGTGGACGACGCGCACGGATCTGCCCGCCGGGCAAGCTGCGCGCATCGCGGGGGCGGAGCGTTTCCGCACCGGGCCGCTGGCCGTGCGGCTGGCGTTGATCATGGGCAAACGCGTGTTGCGGGAAGGGCGGATGGGAGATGCTTTCCGCGCGGGCGGGGCGTTGCTGGCGGGGGTGTGCCGATCGCTAGGAGCTAGTCGCTAGGATTTTTCATGGGTTTGAACTTCATCTTAAACTGTAAACTTAAACTGGAGCGCGTCGCCCGCGACTCCGGCAAAGTCGTGGGCGTGTTGATGGCGCAAGGGTTCACCACGCTGGCCGGCGCGGTGGCGGGATTGCTCGTGGTGCGGGCGCTCTCCACCGAGGCTTATGCGCGATATTCGCTGGCCCTGGCGGTGCTGGGGGCGATCACATTGCTGGCCGACAGCGGCACGACCATGGGCGCGATGGCGCAGGGCGGCAAGGTGTGGAGGGATCCCCGCCGGCTGGGAGCGGTGATGGAGGTGGCGAGGACGTTGCGTGTGCGTTTTGGACTGTGGGCGGGCGGGCTGGCGGTGCCGATACTCGCGTGGTTGTTGTGGCAGCACGGGGCGGCGGCGTGGGAAATCGCGGGATGGGTCGTCGTGGTGGGCGCGCTTTTTGTGCTCAACCTGCAAACCTCGTTGCTGGAGGTGCCGCTCAAGCTGCACCAGGCGCTGCGGGTGACCCAGGGCGTGGCGGTGGGGCAGAGCGTGCTGCGACTGGGCGCGGTCGCGGCGGGTGTGTGCCTGTGGCCGGTGGGATGGGTGGCGGCGCTGGCGGGCGGCTTGCCGCAGGCGTGGGGCAACTGGCGGCTGGCGCGGGCGGGGAGCAAACTAGTCGCTAGCGGCAAGGAGCTAGTGTCTAGCAGCCAGCAGCTAGAGACTAGTGACCAGCGCCTAGAAGCTAGCAGCTCCGAGTTGGAGGTGAGGGCTTCGATCATGGCGGTGGTGAGACGGGCGCTGCCCGGGGGGATTTACTATGTGGTTTCGCAGCAGGCGGGGTTGTGGTTTCTGAGCGTGGGAGGAACTACGCTGGCCGTCGCGCAGTGGGGCGCGTTGAGCCGGATCGCGTTGCTGGTGGGGGTGGTGGGCGCTCTGGCCCAGGCGGTATGGGTGCCGCGTTTCGCACGGCTGGCCGACGAGGGCATGGTGCGAGCAGAATTTTTTAGAATGCTGGGCTATGCGTTGTTGCTATGTCTGCCGTTGGCGGCGCTGGCCGCAGTCTGGCCTACGGGGTTGTTGTGGCTGGTGGGGCCGGCGTATGCGGGGTTGGAGTCTTCGCTTCGGCTGGCGGTGCTGGCGGCGGTTTTGCAGACGGCGGGAGGAGTGGCGCTGCAACTGGTTTATGGGCGCGGTTGGCTGCCGTCCCCTGTGCTTGGCATCGGTTCGGCGGTGGCTGTCCAGGCGGTGTGCGTGTGGCTGGGCAATGTCCGCACCCTCGATGGCGCGCTCTGGCTGGGTGTGGCGATGGGCTTGCAAACGCTCGTGGTGCATGCTGCGTATTTGATTTTCAGGACGAAGCGAGCCGCTAGCCACTAGCCACTAGCTTCTAGCTCCGATGTCATATCAGAATCTACAGGTTTATCAGCGGGCGCATGCCATGGGTCTTGCATGTCATCAATTGAGCCTAAGGTTGCCGAAGTTTGAGCTGTATGAAAGCGGAAGCCAACTCAGACGCGCCTCCAAATCTGTTTCCGCCAACATCGTCGAGGGTTACGGTCGTAAACAATATCCGGCCGACTATGTTTGTTTTCTTGTCATCGCGTTGGCGTCCAATGACGAAACGCGTGAATGGCTAGTTTATATTTCCGAGTGCCATCCTGAGCACTCTCCTGTTGCCATTTCTTTGATCACTGAAAACGAGGAAATAGGTCGCATGCTCAATGCCCTCATTCGTTCACTCTAGCTCCTAGCTACTAGAAACTAGCAACCAGAAACCCATGCGCATCGCTTTGATCACCCCATGTCGGCCCTGTCGTGAACTCGGCGGAGGGCGCGCCCAGCTTGAGCTGGCTGCAGAGTGGGCCGCGCAGGGCCGCACGTGCGAGTTGCTTGGACCGGAGGACCTGATCCGGGCCGCGGGCGGCGGTGTTGACCGGCAGACAGGCTTTGAGCGTTGGCTGGTGGGTCCGGGATGCGAATTCGACGTGGTGGATTACGACCACAATTATCTGCCGCCCATGCAGGACTCGCGGTCGGTGAAACCGCTTCTGGTGGCGAGATCCGTGTTATTCATACCTTTCCTGTCGCTGTTCCCAGTCGATGATGAGGCGGGACGGTGGCGCACGATCAAGCGGCTTGGCCGTGCAGTGCTGCGGCGAGGTGTCAGGCCGCTCATCCCGCCGTTGAATCTGCTTCTGCCGTCACTGCGGCGGACAGACGCGCTCAATGTATCCAATACCCGTGACGCCGCCCTGGCGACGGCACTGGGCGTGCCGGCCGAACGAATCCTGTGCCTGCCCTATGCGGTGGATCGGACGCGCAGGGCCGAGCTGGAGGCCATTCCGGGAAAACGCACCGAACCGGAGTTTGTTTTTGTAGGCACGTTTGATGACCGCAAAGGAGGGCCCGTGTTGCCGGAGGTGTTTGCCCGGTTGAAGGTCGAATTTCCCGCCGCCCGGCTCACTTTGCTCGGTGTGGGCGGCAAGGCCGACGGGGATGACATCAGGCGGCGTTTCGCGCCGGATTTGCGCGATGCCGTGCGGATCGTGCCCTCTTTCGAAAACAGCGAGCTGCCGTCCCGGCTGGCCAAGGCGGCGGTGGGACTTTTCCCGTCGCGCCTCGAGGGGTTTCCTTTCGCGGTGTTGGAGCAATTGCACGCGGGTGTGCCGGTGGCCGCCTACGATGCGCCCGGGGTCTGCGACCAGCTGCCGGAGGATTGGCTGACGCCGTCCGGCGACCCGGGGGCGCTGGCGGCCTGCGCCGCCCGGCTTATGCGTGGCGTTCTTGCCGGCGAGCCACTCGACACAGAGGCAAGAGCTCATGCCGCCCGTTTTCGCATCGAAGACGTGGCCGAAGACACCTGGACGCGGTATGCCGCGCTTGTGAAGGCGAGGGTGGCCAGATGACGGTGCCCCTGCAATCTGTCGTGCCAGAACTGCCACCCTGCATGGGTGGAGTTGCGAACCATGTCGCGCGGCTTTCGGGGCACTGGCCGGAGGGCGGCATGACCGAATGGTGGGTGGCGGCGGGTGCCGAGGAGGCCGCACGTGCGAATCCCCAGTGGACGGTGCGACTGGTGCCGGTCGATGCTTCCGGCAAAAACTGGCCGGAGTCGGGCACGCTGCTGGTGCACTACACTCAATACGGTTACGCCGGCGGCGGGATTCCGTGGAGGCTGGTCAGGGGACTGATCAAGTGGCGAAGGGCGAAGGGCGAAGGGCGAAAGGAGCGGCGGCTGGCGGTGTTTTTTCACGAGACTTGGCTCGAAGGGCCGCTCTGGCGGCGGCGCGGGTTGGCCGCTCCTTTCGCGCGTTGGTGCGCGCGCGCACTCGCGCGCTCGGCCGATGTCGTGGTGACCAATTGCGGAAAGCACGCCGCGCAACTGGCGGATGTGTGCGCCGTCACGGTGCTGCCGGTGCCTGCGAATATTGAGCCGGGCGGCGAAGCCGCGCGGAAGACGGAGCGGCGGAACGACGGAACGACAGCGGACGGAGGGCGGAGGGCAGAGACCGGAACGCAGGAACGACGGAAGTCGGTAGACGGACTAACGGTAGGACGGAATGACGGAACGGCTATGGTTGGTGCGCTGGACAATCAGATAACCGGCCTTCCGATCCTCCGACCTCCGAATATCCGGGCCTCCGGTTCTCCGGACCGTCGGCCTGCCGGTTTGCGCCTCGTCATCTTCGGACTGCCGGAGACGCGGTTGCGCACTCTGCGGGCTCATCGGTTCTTTATTTCTTGGCTGCGCGGCCGAGGTGAACTCGGGGAGCTGGTGTTGCTCGGGGCGGGCGAGGAGACCCATCGTTTTGCGGTCGCGGGTATGCGTCTGGCCAAGGAACTCGCGGGCGGCGCGGTCCGTCGGGTTGGCGAGATGGACGAGGCGGGAGTAAGCGCCGAGTTGACCCAGGCCGATTTGGGGCTGAGTTCTTATGCCGAGGACGAGGTGGGCAAGTCTTGCACATTGGCCGCACTGTTCGTGCATGGATGCCCGGTGGGCTGCGCGGGTCATGATGCCGGTGGATTGGCATTTGATTTATCCCCGGGGGCCGATGGCTCGCCGCGCGACTGGCCGGCGTGGCTTGATGCCGGGGCGCGCGTCAAACGAGAGGCGCTCGTCGCGGCCTACGTTGCGGAGTCGCTTGATTGGCGCGTGCACGCGGGGCGGCTGGCCGCGCTTGCCGCATGCGCGGTACGCGGCGGTTGAAGATGAGAGATTAAGTTGAAGGGATCTGAACGGATTTTTAACCGCGAAGAACGCAAAGGGGCGCGAAGGCGGCAGGGTTCCGCGTCTACCTATCTGGCAACTTCATCTTAAACTCTCAACTTAATCGGCGAGCAGCCCATCGCCCTTGGCCTTTTGCCAAAAAACAAATATTCATGCGACACGTTTCCTACGAAGAGCAGACGCTCGATCATCCCAATCCCCTGGCCCGGTACGCTCATCGGGCGGGGTTGCGACTTGCCTTGCGTGAGGCGGCGGCCTCCCTCCCGCCCGGCGGCGCCCTGCTCGATTACGGGGCGGGGCAGGGACGTTTTTTCATCTTTTGCGGGGCGAGTTGAAGGCTGCGGGGCGCACGGACGAGCGACTCACGGGCTATGATCCGTTCATGCAGCCGGCTTTTCCCGGAGTCGAGGTCGTGTCTTCCGTCGATCAGGTGGCGGCGGGTTCGGTGGACTGCCTCACCGTGCTGGAAGTCTGCGAGCATCTGGATCAGGCGGAGACTGATGAATTGCTGGCACGCGTGTTGCGCCCCGGCGGCACTTTGCTGGTGACGGTGCCGATCGTGATCGGCCCGGTCATCCTGTTAAAGGAGGCCGCCCGCATGCTGTTGTTCCGCCGCCGGACGGACTTGAGCATGAGGGAATTGCTGGCGTGCGCATTGTGGGGCGCGGTGCCCCGGCGTGCGGACAACATCAAGCATTCCCACCGGGGTTATGACTGGAGAATCACCCGCCGGTTGCTCGACTTGAGAGTGGGCCCGGTGCGGACGGTTTTCTCCCCGTTTCGCTGGTTCGGGCCGTGGTTGAACAGCCAGGCTTTGCTGGCGGTTGTGCGCGGCTGACCGGGCGCTTTTCGTCATCAACCGGTAAAATAAGCAAAAAAAGAGGTTGGCGGCTGGACAGTTGCTCATTGCAAGGGGCAAACGTGATACCTTTCGTTTCTTTTCCCTCCATTTTGATTTCACCTGAATTGTGAATGTTCTGATCCTCATACCCTCGATCAACCCCGGACAAGGCGGTCCGGTGGTCGTGCTCGAGCAATTCGCACGTTATCAGTCCCGTGACGGGGACAAGCTGCATGTGGTGTCGTTTGACGATCCGGCCAGCGAGTGGGTGCGGGCGTTTGAATATCCGCTGACGGCGCTTGGGCCGTGTGCGACGTTCTATGGCTACACGACCAAGCTTGAGCCGTGGCTTCAGGCTCACGCGCGAGACTACGACGTGGTGATCGTGCACGGCATCTGGCAGTATAACAGCCTCGCGGCGTGGCGGGTGCTGCCGGCGCTGGGCGTGCCCTACGTCGTTTATACGCACGGCATGCTTGATCCGGGGCACAACAAAGTGAGCCGGCGCAAGCAGCTCAAAAAGCAGATTTACTGGTGGCTGGCCGAGTTCTGGGTGCTGCGTGCGGCGGCGGCGGTTTTTTTCACCGCCGAGGAAGAGCGGAGGATTGCCCCCCAGGGTATGTGGCCGGTGAAGTGGCGGCATTCGGAGATCGTTCCCAACGGTTTGGAGCAGCCGCCCGACGCTCCGCTGGCGCAACGCGAAGCCTTTCTTAATCGGTTTCCATCCCTGCGCGGACGCCGGATGTTGCTGTTTCTCGGCCGCTTCGATCCGAAAAAAGGCGCGCGACTGCTCATGAAGGCTTTTGTGAAGCGGGCCGACGCCTATCCCGAGGTGACCTTGGTCATGGTGGGACCGAATGACAATCATGAGGCGACGGTTTTGGCCGCGCTTGTTCCGGAAAGGCTGAGAGATCGGATGGTGTGGACGGGCATGCTGCTGGGCGAGGAAAAATGGGGCGCATTCCGTGCGGCGGAGGCCTTTGTCATCCCATCGCATACCGAGAACTACTGCATCGCGGTGGTCGAGGCGCTGGCGTGCGAGTTGCCCGTGTTGATCTCAAACAAGGTCAACATCCACCCCATGGTAAGCGCGCACGGTGCGGGCTATGTGGAAAACGACGATACGTCCGGCTGCGTTCATCTGCTGGATCGCTGGCTGGCCACGCCGCCGGTGGAGTGGGCCGCCATGCGCGGCAACGCCTTGGATTGTTATCGTAAAGAGTTTCAAGTGAGCGATGCTTACCGGTGTTATCGTGAGGCGCTTATTCGGGTGGTGAAGACGGCGGCGGGTTCGGATTCCAAGCCATGAGTAGTTCACAACGCAGGCTCATTTTTTTCGCCGGGTTTCTGCTGGTGGTGGCGATAGGCTTTCAATGCGTGCCCAAGCAGCGCGTGCCCTTTTTCACGCCGCCCAAGCCGCTGGGCAAACTCGTGCCGGCCGCAGTATCCGGCTGGGACGTGCAGGAGCGCGAGTTGGGGGAAACCGAGCAGGTACGCGAACAAGTGATTAAGATTCTGCGTTACGACGGGGCGTTTTTCCGCACCTACCGGCAGGGCAACACGGAAGTCGGGGTCTATGTGGCCTACTGGGGACCCGGCGTGATCGATCCGATCGACGCGGCGATCCACAGCCCGGATCTCTGCTGGGTAAACGCTGGCTGGCGCGAGGAGCGCCACGACTATGCGAGCCGGTTGGACGACGGGGCGGGGCATCCCATGAAAATCGCGCAGTTCCGCGATTTCAGCACGGCCGGCGGAGTCCATCAGGAAGTGGTGTTCTGGCATCTCATGGGCGGAAAGTTGTCAGGCTATGTGCTCGGCCCGAGCAGCCGCTGGCGCGAGCGCCTGCCGGTGCTGTGGGAGAGCCAGCTCAACAACTGGTTTGGCTTCCGCCAGCGGGAGCAGTTCTTCATCCGCATCTCGACCAACCGCACGATGGCGGAGCTGACGGCGAGTCCGTTGTGGCGTGAGATCATTGCCGGGCTGGCGCCGACGGGCCTCTTGGAGGAGGACGTTAAAAAATGAACGCGGACCCGAAACACGACGCGAGGACGCAGCCCAGTTTTTCGCTGGGAAACCGTGTCGGGCGGATGGTGTGGGCGGGGGTTTACTGGACGCTGTTCCGGCCCTCGCCGCGTCCGCTGCACGCATGGCGGGCGTTTTTGCTGCGGCTCTTCGGAGCGCGGATGGGGAAGGGCACGCATATTTATCCCGGGGTGCGCATCTGGGCGCCGTGGAATCTGGAGTGCGGCGACGCCGCGGGGGTCGCGAGCGGGGCGATCATCTACAACCAGGGGTTCATCACGCTGGGCAGGCGTGCGGTCGTCTCGCAAGGTGCCCATCTGTGCGCCGGCACGCACGATCACGAGCAGCCGGGTTTTCCGCTCGTCACCCGGCCCATCACGGTGGGCGCGGAGGCGTGGCTGGGTGCGGAGTGCTTCGTGATGCCGGGTGTCGTGATCGGCGAAGGCGCGGTGGTGGGCGCCCGCGCGGTGGTGGTGAAGGACGCCCCCGCCTGGATGGTGTGCGTCGGCCATCCCGCCAAGCCGGTGAAGCCGCGGGTGTATCGTCCGTCTGAAAACTCTTCCTCCTCATGAACAAGGTCGCCGTATCTTTCCTGATTCCGGTCAAAAACGAGGAGCGCAACCTTGAGCGCTGCCTCGCGGCCATCGCCTGGGCCGGTGAGATTGTCGTGATTGATTCGGCGAGCACAGATCGCACGGGCGAGATCGCCGCCGTGCATGGCGCCAAGGTCGTGCAGTTTAAATTCAACGGCAGTTGGCCGAAGAAAAAAAACTGGGCGCTGCGCAGCGTGCCTTTTGCCCACGAGTGGGTTTTCATCCTCGATGCCGACGAGGTTCTGCCTCCCGGAGCCGAGGCCGAGGTGAGGGCCATCGTGAGCCGCCCGGCCGGCGATCCGGGCAGCCCGGCGGGTTACTGGATCAATCGCCGGTTTCTTTTCCTCGGGACTTGGCTCAGGCATGCCTACTATCCGAATTGGAACCTTCGTCTTTTCCGCCATCGCCTGGGGGCTTACGAGAAAATCACCGGCAGCGACACCCAGAGCGGAGACAACGAGGTGCACGAACACGTGGTCGTGGAGGGGCCGACCGCCCGCATGACCTCGGAGATGGATCACTATGCGTTTCCCGATGTGGCGACCTTCATCGAGAAGCACAACCGTTACTCGAATTGGGAGGCGCGCGTAGCGGTCGAGGGTTGCCTGACCGGCGGCAGCGGCCACCTGCAATCGCAGTCCGTCGGGATGCGTCGGAAGATCAAGCGCGTGTCACAGCATCTGCCGTGCAGACCACTGCTGCGGTTCCTTTACGTGTATGTATGGCAGCGGGGTTTTCTGGACGGGCGGGCGGGTTATCATTTTGCCCGGCTGCACGCAGTCTATGAGCTGCTGTGCGTGGTGAAGGAGTATGAATTGAAGCAGGCGGGTGCAGGGAAGAAAGACTGAGGCGGGCAGTCGCCAATGGCTGGCCGATTGGCGTTAAAAAAATTAGAGGATGGGATTTGAGTTTTAAGCTCTCCCGCTGGAGGTTGTTCGATCAAGGTAGGGTTTTACCCCTAGTTTCCTCGTTCAGGTTTTTACCTCCATGCGTCTGCTTACCCTCTCCCGTGTTTTCATGTCCCTCGTTCTGCCGATGGCGATTTTCGTCGGCACTTTTTGCGCGCAAATCCACTTGGGCTATGAAGTTTCGCTTTTCCCTCTCTACATGCTGCCGGTGGCGGCGTTCAGCTGGACCAAGGGAGTGCCCGGGGCCGTCTTCTCGGTGCTGCTGGCAACGGGCCTGTGGTATGCGGGGAATGTGTACACGGGTTATACTTATTCGCAGGCGTGGGTGATTTATTACAACACGGCGGCCCGCGGGGTGGTTTTCGTCATGGTGGCGGTTTTCATCATCCTTTTTAATCGGGTGGTGGAGCAGCACCGGCAGCGCATGGAGGCGATGCGCGCATTGCTGAACGTGTGTCACGGCTGCGGGTCCATGCAGGGCAGCGATGGCAAGTGGATTTCCTTTGATCAGCTCACGGTTCCCAAGAGCCGCCCGATCTGCGAATGTCCGCGCTGCGCCGCCTCGGCGGGTGACGTGAAGACGGATGACGGAGGACGGACTGACGGAGGACGGAAGACGGAGGACGGAGGACGGAAGACGGAGGACGGAGGACGGAAGACGGAGGACTGAGGACGGAGGACGGTAGACGGACGGACAGAGGACCGGAGGACGGAAGACGGAGGACGGAGGACAGCGGACGGAGGACGGGCGGACCAGAGCTTGCCACTACTGGACAACTCGCCAGCAC
>Ga0123337_10006965_pt1 | contig 10650 bp, 8 predicted proteins | sample frozenSSSSmetaG_FD_89792 | JGI IMG/M metagenome (GOLD analysis project Ga0123337, IMG submission 89792) | Glacier valley bacterial and archeal communities from Borup Fiord, Nunavut, Canada, to study Microbial Dark Matter (Phase II) -... | ecosystem: Environmental > Aquatic > Freshwater > Ice >...
AGGCGGGCGGCTTCGGCGGTGGCATCTCGAACAACGGCCCGGTGAACTTCGTGCGCTCCACCATTTCCGACAACACCAGCGGCGCTAACGGCGGCGGCATCTCCTGCAGCGGAGCCTTCGGATTCGCGTGGGTGGTCCTGAAGGAATCCACCGTTTCAGGCAACACGGCCGCCACCTCGGGCGGCGGCTACAGCGGTTACACCGGCTACAAGAGCTTTGGAAATCTGTATGCCCGGAACACCACCTTTTCAGGAAATGCCGCAGGCCTGAGCGGCGGTGCCATCACCGGACAGAACCAGGTCGATCTGAGAAACTGCACGGTCTCTTCCAATACCTGCACCAGCCCTTCAGGCGAAGGAGGAGGAATCCACGCCGCGGAACTCACATTGGAAAACTCCATCGTTGCGGCGAACACAGCCGCCAGCGACCCGGACATTTCCGGCTCCACCATCCTTCTCGCAGGACAAAACCTCATCTCCGGCGACCCGCACCTCGCGGCTTTGGGAAATCACGGCGGCCTGACGAAGACCATGCCCCCACTGCACGGCTCCCCAGCGCGCGATGCCGCCGGAAATCCCCCGGGCGCGACCGCCACCGATCAACGCGGCCTTCTCCGGATTTCCGGATCCGCGATGGACATCGGCGCGGTGGAAACCCAACAGCTCCTCGTCAACACGCTGGTCGACGAAAATGACGGCCTGGAAACAGGAGGCATTTCCCTCCGCGACGCCGTCGCCGCCGCCAGCGGGTTGCAACTGGAGCGCATCGGCTTCGAGCCCGCCTTGAACGGCGGGACCATCACTCTCAACGGCACGCAGATCGTGATGGTGAACAGCGGCTTGTCCGTCGATGCATCCGATCTACCCGCCGGAATCACCGTGTCTGGCAACGGCCTGTCCAACGTGTTCTGGATCATTTTCAGCGAGGCGATCGACATCCGGGGTCTGAAAATCACCGGAGGCCACAACGGGGCCGTCATGGCCTCGGATTGTTCGATCGCAATGACCGGCTGCACCTTTACTGGAAATTCAAGCACCGCCGCCGGAGGGGCGCTGGCCGCCGCATCCAGCAATTTCACCTATGTCGTCCTATCAGACTGCATCTTTTCCGACAACCATTCGACAACCAACGGCGGAGCGATCTCCAACGGTGGGATTCTCAATATCGCCAACTCCACCTTCTCCGGCAACAGCGCCGGAGAAAACGGCGGAGCGATCAGCTCGGGCACCTTCCGGACCGGCTCGATGACCATCACAAACTCCACCTTCTCCGGCAACACCGCGGGCGTCTCAGGAGGCGCGATCCGGGCGGGCACCGTGAAACTGATCCACTCCACCCTATCAGCAAACACCTGCCCGACAGGGACCGGCGGCGCCATTTCCATCACCACCGGCGGCGAGGCCCTGCCCGGCATCGGATTCTCCATCAGCAATTCGGTCGTGGCGGAAAATTCGGCCGGAACCGCGGATGAAATTTCCGGCACGGTGCAGGACCTGTTCGGTGCCAATTTCATCAGCGGAAATCCCAAACTCGCGCCATTGGCGGTCTATGCGGGTCGCACGCCGACGATGCCACCGCTGCCCGGATCGCCGGTGATCGAGGCAGCGGTTCTCCTCGCCACCACTCCGTCCACCGACCAATCTGGCCACTCCCGCCCTTCGGGTCCGCTGCCGGACATCGGTGCCGTGGAGGCGTTTCCGTTTTCCGCACTGCCCATGGTGGACGGCGACGGCGATGGCATCGACGACCGGTTGGAACCCGCCTACGGATTGACGGTCGGGACCAACGACAGTTCCCGCGATACCGATGGCGACGGATCTCCGGATGCCGCGGAAATCGCCAACATGACTGACCTCACGAACACCGGCAGCGTGCTGAAAATCCTGTCGCTCATCCCCTCACCCGGGTTTGATGCCGCGACCAATCCGGCCTTCGACGTCACATTCAGCAGCTTCCCGGGACTTTCCTACGCACTGGAATGCTCCCAGGACCTGGATTTTCCCTCACCTGCCACCCGGCTCCTTCCCCACGGTCCGGCCGCCGGGTTCACAACAGCTAAACAAATCACCCTGCTGCCCGGCCGCGATTTCCTCCGTGTCCGGCGGGATCCGTGAAATCCCACTGCTTCCGGAAGTAGATTGCCAGAGGGAAGAATCCGGTGTTCTCTCCTGCTCATGTCTGACATCAAAATCACACTTCACACCACCGCTGGCGACATCAATGCCAGACTCTTCGCCTCCCAAGTCCCGGTCACGTCCGCCAATTTCCTGAACCTCGCAAGCCGGGGTTATTACAACGGCGTCGCCTTTCACCGCGTGATCCCCGACTTCATGATCCAAGGGGGCGACCCGACCGGCACCGGCTCCGGCGGCCCGGGCTATAAGTTCGCCGACGAGATCGACCGCTCGCTGAAGCACTCCAAGGCAGGCATCTTCTCCATGGCCAACGCAGGACCTAACACCAACGGCAGCCAGTTCTTCATCACCCACCTTCCCACCCCCCACCTCGACGGCAAACACGCGGTCTTCGGCGAAGTCATCACGGGGCAGGACGTGGTGAACAAGATCGCCAAAGGTGATAAGATCAATTCAATCACCATCCACGAGGACACGACCGCGCTTTTCGAGTCCCAAAAGGACAATATGGAGCATTGGAACTCGATTCTCGACCGTTGATTTCAGCCCGAAATCAGGTTAGTTAAGATCCCCTAATTATCTCTGCATCCTCACCATGCCCCGACCGGGCGCGGTGGGGATTTTTTATTTTTGTTATAAGTGAAGCAAAAAGAGTGGCTTATAGATTCTCCATGTCGCCGTGCCGTGGGAGCGGTTTCCCCACGTGATCACGTAGAATACACCGGATTCCTTGAATTTCGTCAATTTGCGGTTTTCAATGACGTCGTCAGTTCGCAAGAGCAGACACCTCCCCCCACCCCCATGAAACATTCCCACTCCCCCCGTGGTGGACGTTTGATGACTGGCCTGCTCGCAGGTCTTATCGCCATTCAATCCGCCTTTGCAGCTTCCGATATCCCAACGGGATCACTCACTGTTGACCGCACCCTCCTCAGGGTGGGTGCCCGCTCCCAGCTCGGCTGGCAGATCACCTATCCCGGCAAGGTCACCGACCTCGTCGATGTCACCACCACCGGAACGATCGTCCCGAAAGGCACGCTCAAAATGAAAGTCCGCACCCTCGGCATCGCATTCCAATCCGGCAACACGCTGCTGCCCTGCGAAGCCTCTTGGTCGAAGAACGGCAGCACCTTCACCCGCTTCTTCTACGGCACCGGTCCATCCGTTGTCCCCACGAACGTCCTCATCGACACCACCGTCAACAAGAACGACAAGATCAACTTCGGCGGACGCGGCTGGAGCGGTTCCTCCTGGTATCCGTTCCATAACACCAGCAGCTCGGACAAGTATGTGGTTGTGCTCGAAAACGGCGACAGAGCTCCGACTTACGCCCCGGCCTACAATCAAGCCAGCGCGAAAAGCTTCCTCTCCCCCTACATCGACGGCAGTGGCAAGATCAAGATCGGCCCGCAGGACCTCATCATCCTCTGGGAATGTTCCACCGCCGCACCCAGCACCACTTACTTCGACATGCAGGACATCGTGATCCTTGTCACTTTCGAATAAATTCTCCCTCCCCCCAACATATCCCCCCATGAAAACCGCACTGATCCTTTGCGCTCTGGCTACGAGCGCCCTCGCCGGACCACCCGTTCTGGTCCGCATTACTCCCGAAGCACTGGCGAAACTCCAACAAGGCAATCCGATGGCCCAGCTACAGAAACCCGTCCCGGGCGAAGCTAAGGTCACCACACCGGAAAACCAATCGATTCTCAAGCAGTCGATGATCCTCCATGACGGCAAAAACTGGACCATCGTCCCCAAGGGCGCGGTCGTTTTCCTTCCCGAAACATTGAAATCCCGCGTGGACGCGAAACCTGTTGGAAAACTGCTCACCTTCGCCGACTTCATCACCATCAACCGGAACTGGATCACCACCAACGAAGTGTCGTTCGACCAGGCCGCCGGTAACGAACCCCTTCCTGCCGCAAGCGTCGCCTTCTGGGCGAAACAGGACAAGCTTGTCATCGCTGTCCATCAGAGCGGCCCGATCTCCGTCCGCATCGCCGCCGAACCCCAAACCATCACCCAACGATGAAACTCGCCAGCCTGCTCCTCGCCCTCACGACCGCCAGCGCTTTTTCCCAAAGCAGCAACTTCGTCAACTTCATCCGTCAGACGCAGCAAGGAACAGGCGTCGTTTGGGACATGCCCGTCGCCGCCACCGGGACCGCCGCTTCCGCCCTCACTCTCGAGGCCAACGGTTCGTTGTTCCAGCTTTGGACCATCCAACAGAGTCCGGCCAAGGATTACCTGCTCGACCAGAAACTCGTCGGTGCCTACCTGCCCACCGCGGATATCAAGATCGTCACCCTCGATCCTAACGGAACAATCCCCCGCACCCGCGTGGACCAGCCGTTTTCCGTGGAAATCAGCATCGACGGACTTCTAGGCGGCAGCGGCCTGCCGATCGCCTCCACCCAGGTTCTGCTGGAGCAGCACATCGCCTCCTATCAGACCGGCCAGACATCGCTCGATGCCACCACCGTTCTCTCCAACACCCCGCTCTACACCGGTTACATCGCCGCCAATGGCAAGACCGTACTGAAGTTCCCCGCATCCTCCCTCAAGGCTACCGATCCTACCAAGGCGGCCGGTGAGGAGCACTTCGTGGTCCACGCGTTGTCCGATGGATCCATCAGCCAAACGCAGATCGCCACCGGCAAGCTGCAGGTCTGGCCCGTCGCATCCGGCCAGATCAAGGGCATCGCCAACGGCGACCTCATCCGTTTCCAAAGTCCCCAGATCGAGCTGATCGTCACTGATCTCTATCCGCGGAGTGACGCCTCCTTCATGCTGTATGAAGGATCCTCCATCAACGGTGTCACCGGCACACTCCTCAAAGCCTATCCGAACACCTCCGACGTGCCCAACAGCAACGTGATCCCCACCAACGAGCTGGATTCGAAACTCACCAAGGACGGCACGTACACCGTCGCCCTGATAAGCACCTCGGTTTATGGCCCCGAACTCCTCTGCCCGCCCGTGACCTTCCAGGTGAAGCGCACGCTCCAAGTCAACGCCATGCAGGTGAATTTCTCCGAGACCAAATAATTTTCCATTCGAAACAGATCCCCCCAACAAACGGCCGGTCGGTGTGATCGGAGTGACGCAGCCCCCCAGCGTCCTCCTGATCCCCGGCCGGCTCTTTTTTTATCCGCTTGTCCGGAAATTAGTGGGCCCATCGACTCGACATGCCGCCTGATCCCTCCAAGATCGCTTCACTCATTCACCAATCCCTATTCATGTCCGAATTCCTCGTCATCCCACGCCAAGACCACGACGCCCTTGTCTCCCTCGCCTACCAACAAAAAGGCTACACCGCTGACGAAGCCGCCGAAGGCGCCAAACTCTGTGCCGAAGCCGCCCGCCATGGCATCCGCACCCACCACGCACTCAAAGCCCTCCACCTCGACCACCTCTTCGGCTCCGGTGTCGGCGGCTGCGTCCCAGATGCGGAAATCGAAGTCCTGCCCTCCCGTTTCCCCGCCTCCGAGCGCTGGAACGCCAACAAGAAACTCGGCCAATCCGTCGCCTACCGCGCCATCGACCGCGCCATCGAACTCGCCGACCAATACGGCATCGCCCAGATCGCCGTGGACAACGCCTTCCACTACCTCTGGGGCGGTGGCTACGTCATGGAAGCCGCCGAGCGCGGATATTTCGCCTACACCAACTGCACCTCGGCGCTCGCCGAAGTCGTTCCTTTCGGCGGGAAATTCCCCACCCTCGGCACCAATCCTCACTCGTGGGGCATTCCCAGCATGGAGGCGAACGGCTTCCCCATCGTCATGGACTGGGCCACCTCCACCGTCGCCATGGGCCGGGTCCAGACCTTGAAACGCGAAGGAAAACTCCTTCCTCCCGGTGCCGCCGTCGATGCGAACGGCCAGCCGACCATCGATCCTAACGAAGTCGCCGCCCTCCTCCCGTTCGGCGGCCACAAGGGCTACGGTATGTCCCTTCTCAATGAAATTTTCGGCGGCCTCATCGGCGGATCGCTCCCCACCATCCGCGGCCGCGCCATCAATGCCGAAGGTGAAAAGAACACCCCGGTCTTCTATTTCCAAGTCATCCACCCGGACGCCCTCTCCGGCGGAAACTTCGCCCAAGGCCGCAACCAGATGGAAAATCTCAAGGCCGTCATCGATGACATCCTCGGCCACGGCAACGAAAACTCGATGCTCCCCGGCCAGCTCGAAGCCGCCGCCCGCAAGCGCTCCGACGAAGCCGGAGGCATCCTCTTCACCGAAGCCGAAGTCGGTGAGTTCAACGAGATCAACACCGAACTCGGACAACCCCTCTGGGACATCACCAAACTCGCGAAAGCCTAAGAGGCTGTCTGAAAAATACCCGAAGGCAGGGATCGACCTCCGGGCGGTCTTGCGAATGGAAAATGAATGTCCGACCATGGGCGGATTTACGAGATTTTCATGGGCGGAGCCATTCGCCTCTCATTCGCAGGACCGTTGCGGAATGCCAAGCGAGCGCTAGTGAGTTCAGAAGAACTGCGAAGCGCATCCCGCATGGCCGCAGGCAAAACGGTCCCTGCCATTTCTAAGGTAGCCTCTGACGTGATACAGACATGCCTGTCTGTTCTTCCACCCACATCCAATGAGCCGCCTCCAAAGAACCCCAATTCCGCGAAGGCTGGCTCTTTTCTTGCTGATCACCGCCAACGCCAGTTCTTTCACAAGCCACAGCCGCTCACCACAGCCCGTATTTCCCATACGCCATCGCATAAATCCCCATCAGAAGATTCGCAGTGGCATGCATGACCACGCAGGCTCCCAGATTTTTGATCCAAACGCATAACAGATACGTCAGGCTCCCATAGACGAAAGCCCCCGCGTAATCCACCGGCGCATGCGCGGCGATGAACAGCCCCGTAACAACAAGATAGGAAATCCAATGCGGCCGCCCGAATGGCTGCTTCCAATAATCGCCCTCCCAGTCGCAGGCGAAGCGCATCAGAAAGCCGCGCCAGAAGATTTCCTCGACCAGCGCCACCACCACCACCGCCCGGAAAAAACGGAAGCTGAGCGACGTCCAGTAAGCGATCGGATTCTCAAAAATCCCCGGATCAAAGCCCTCTTTCCTCGCCGCGACACCTAACATTCCGAGGATCCCGCGGACCGGACCTTCCAGCTTCCAATAATCATAGAGCGTCGTCGGCAGCAGCCAGAAACCGATGCCGACCGCGCCGAAAACGACCCCGATCAGCGACCACTTCACCGACCAGTTGAACGCATAGGTTCTCCAGTAAAAAGCCAGAAACCCAAGCGTCACCAGCGTCTGCACCGGATAGACAAACTGCGCCGGATCCTGTCGCCACCACGGCGCGTCGGGATGTTTCCACTCGATCAGATAGCCCAGCACCATCAGCACGAGCATGAAGCTCATGAAGGCCACAAACGGGATCACATGGGCCCGGGTGAGTCGTTCGGGATCCTGGGTTTGTGGCTTGGCGCTCATGCCTTTTTCAACCGGCCGACGAAGCGTTCCATCTTGTCAGTCGCCGTGCGAATGTCCTCGAACGCCGTCGCATAACAGCAGCGCAGGAAACCTTCGCCGGATGGGCCGAACGCGCTGCCCGGCACACAGGCGACGCTTTCCTCCTCCAACAGACGCATCGCGAATTCCTTGCTCGTCAGCCCCGTGCTGCGGATGTCCGGGAAGACATAAAACGCACCGCCCGGCGTGTGGCAGTCGAGGCCGATTTCGTTCAATCGCTTCACCAGGAAATCGCGGCGCTGGTGATAGCTGTTACGCATTTCGATCATCGCGGGCTGGCCGTTTTCAAGCGCCTCGATCGCGGCGTTCTGGCTCATGATCGGCGCGCAAAGCATCGCGTATTGGTGGATTTTCATCATCGCCTCGATGATCGGCTGCGGCGCGCAGGCATAGCCGAGGCGGAAGCCGGTCATCGCGAAGGCTTTGGAAAATCCATGCAGCAGGATCGTGCGTTCCTTCATCCTCGGCAGCGAAGCGATCGACACGTGCGGCTCGGTTTCGTCGTAACGGAGCTCGCTGTAGATCTCGTCCGTCATCACGATCAGGTCGTGCTCGATGGCGAGTTTTGCGATGCCTTCGAGATCGGCACGCGAAGCGCAGGCACCGGTGGGGTTGGTCGGAAAATTGATGAAAATGATCCGCGTCTTCGGCGTGATGGCCTTGGCGACGGATTCCGGTTTGAGCGAGAATTCATCCTCCTTCGTAGTCACCACCGGCACCGCGACGCCATGCGCCATGACGATGCTCGGGCTGTAGGAAACGTAGCAGGGTTCGTGGAAAATCACTTCATCGCCCGGATTGAGCAGCGCGCGCAGGGCGATGTCGATGGCCTCGGAAACGCCCACCGTGACCAGGATTTCCTTCGCCGGATCGTAGTCCACGTGGAAAAAGCCATTGACGTATTTGGCGATGGATTTCCGCAGCGAGAGAAGGCCGAGGTTTGAAGTGTAGGTCGTTTGGCCCTTTTCCAGCGAGTAAATGGCGGCTTCGCGGATGTGCCATGGAGTGACAAAATCAGGCTCGCCCACGCCCAGCGAGATCACATCATCGCGGCCTTGTACGAGTTCGAAGAAGTCGCGGATCCCGGAGCGCGGGATGGATGCGACGTTGGTTGCGATTTTCGCGTTGTAGTCCATGGCAGAGTCCGCCGGACGGCGGGGCGGGAATCTCAGCGGGATCAATCGCTTACGTCAATCCCGGGAGCGGGGTTTATTTCCCATGAACGGAGGTAGCCAATGAGGAGGCACCACACTCTTGTGGTGCTGGCGAATGTGCAGCCTAGGAAATGCGCGAAGCTCCCCTCATCGGCTTCTCATCCGCATCCCCGACAAAAGTGTCGTGGCTCACTAAGACCCCAGCAATCGGTAGCCAATCCCCGCCTCGTTTTGAATGACCAGCTTGTCGCCGAGTTTTTTCCGAAGGTGGTTCGCATAGACCCTCAGGTAGTGCGTCTGGCCGTCGCCCTGCTGGCCCCAGACCTCGCGCAGGAGTTGCCGCTGCGTGACGATTTTCCCCGCATGCCGCGCCAGGGCGAGCAGGAAGGAATACTCGGTCGGCGACATCTTCAAAGGCTCGCCTGATAGAACCACCTCATGGCGGTCCAGGTGCATCGTCAGCGGCCCCACGACAATCTCGGGCGAATCGCCACCATGGCGGCGGCGCTGGATGACGGCCAGTCGGGCGACGAGCTCCGCGGTGGAAAACGGCTTCGTCACATAGTCATCCGCACCGTTTTCCAGCGCGGCGACCTTCACATCCTCCTCATCGCGCACCGAAAGAATCAGCACGGGAACCGCACTCCACTCGCGGAGGCTTTTCAAAACCTCAAGTCCGCCCATGTCCGGCAAGCCAAGATCCAGCAGCACGACATCCGGCCGGTGAAACGCCGCTTCCTGCAGTCCGAGCCTGCCCGTTTCCGCCTCGCGCACCACATAGTCACGCGACTCCAGCGCCAGCCGCAGCAAGCGCCGGATTTGGATTTCATCATCGATGATCAAGGCCGTCATGCGCCTGAAGTTTCCGCGATCCGGCCGGGGGCACAAGCACTGTCGTCATCCTGCGCGAGGAATTCCGCTTTCAGCAGGATTTCAAAAACCGCGCCGCCCTGGGGGTGGTTCCAACCGGCAATGTCCCCGCCGAGCGCCTGGACAAAACCCCTGGCGATGGAAAGCCCGAGCCCCGTTCCTCCGGCAGGAGCACCCGCTGCCCGATAGAATTTCCCGAACACGCGGGACTCCTCGCCCGGAGGCAGACCCGGACCATGGTCGCGGACGGTGAGCCGGAGTTTCTGCTCGGCGTGCCGAACCGTTAGCTCCACCGGCGATTGCGCGGGAGTGTAAACAGCGGCGTTGTGCAGGATGTTGGCAAGCGACTGCTGCAACAGCGCCTGATCCGTCTTGATCAAGGGAATGTCACCCGCCACATCGATGCTCACCGGATGGCTTTTCAACGCATCCCCCGCCGCTTTCACCGCGCCTTCCACCAGTTCGTTCACGTCGCACCATTCCATCTGCGGCTCGACCACTTGTGATTCCAGCCGCGTCATCTGCAGCAGCCCGTCCACCAGCCGCTGGAGCCGCTTCGTTGCGGTATCGATCTCGGCGACGTAAGGATTCGCGGCGTCTTTCCCCATGCCCTCGATCGACGCCCGGATGATCGCCAGCGGCGTCTTCAGCTCGTGGGAAACGCTGTCCAACAGATTTCTCCGCAGCCGCTCGGACTTGTCCATCACCTCCGCCTGGCTGACCGCCTGGATGAAATGCTCCTTCTCCAGCACCAGCGCCAGTTGCAACGCGAACGCCTCCACCGCCTGGCGCAGGGCGAAATCGAATGCCGCATGGTGCGCCGATAGCCTGACACCGAGCACGCCCATCACCGAGGTCGCGGTCTGCAGCGGAAACCAGGTTGCCTCGGATTGCGGCAGCGTGTCGGTAAAACGACCGGCCACCTGCTTGTTCGTGTAGCACCAGTTGGCCACGCCCATTTCATGTTCCATCGGCTG
>Ga0123337_10006966_pt1 | contig 10650 bp, 10 predicted proteins | sample frozenSSSSmetaG_FD_89792 | JGI IMG/M metagenome (GOLD analysis project Ga0123337, IMG submission 89792) | Glacier valley bacterial and archeal communities from Borup Fiord, Nunavut, Canada, to study Microbial Dark Matter (Phase II) -... | ecosystem: Environmental > Aquatic > Freshwater > Ice >...
AGTCATTTATCCATGAGCAGATGGAGGTTTTTCAGATACAGATTAACTGGGCTAAAAAGGCTGGAATTCCTGTAGTTATTCATGTTAGAGATTCATTTCATGAGGTTCTCGAAGTGGTTCAACGGGAAAAGCAGAAATCGCTTACAGGTGTATTTCACAGTTTTACCGGAACTATTGACCAGGCGGAGCAGGTGATCGACCTTGGATTTAAGATTGGTATTGGAGGTATTGTTACTTTCAAAAATTCAGGAATGGATAAGATTGTGCAACAAATTGATCTGAAACATATTTTATTAGAGACCGATGCGCCATGGCTGGCTCCGGTTCCCCACCGCGGACATCGTAACGAATGTGCATTTATCACTGCAACAGCTGCTAAAGTTGCATCGTTACATGAGATCAGCCTGGAGGAGGTGGCAAGGATTACAACACAAAATGCACAACAATTATTTGGATTTTAAGCGCTTATATTATTCAGGGTTTTATACATTTGCAACAGATTAAGCATTTAGAAAATCTGCAAAAAAAGTGGCATCAGACAAACAATCTATTCTGATTATTTATACCGGGGGCACGATCGGAATGCGTGAAGATCCGAAGACAAAAACCCTCTCTCCGATGAGATTTGAGCTTATTCAGGAAGAAATCCCTGAACTTTATAAACTTGGGTTCGAAATTGAATCGGTAACATTTAATCCGCCCATTGATTCGGCCAATATGACCCCCGCCATTTGGATTGAACTGGCAAAAACCATTAAAACTTATTATTCTCAATACGATGGTTTTGTGATTTTGCATGGCACAGATACGATGGCATATACCGCGTCTGCGTTGAGCTACATGCTCGAAAATCTCGATAAACCGGTTATTATGACAGGTTCACAGCTTCCAATTGGTGTCTTACGGACCGATGGGAAAGAAAACCTGATTACGGCAGTCCAAATAGCGGCTGCCAAAAAGGAGGGGAAAGCAATCGTACCCGAAGTTTGTATTTATTTCAGTTCACACTTGTTTCGGGGAAATCGCACAACAAAGGAGGATTCCCAACAATTCAGTGCTTTCACCTCGCATCACTACCCAACATTGGCGATAGCAGGTGTTGATATAAAGTATAACTACGAAAAGATTAACTACCCCCGAAGCAAAGGGATTCTCAATATCAACACATCTATTGACGACAATGTGATTGTTTTAAAAATTTTTCCCGGAATTAATCGCAGGTACTTTGAGTCGATTCTCGCGCTTGAGGGACTAAAAGGGATCATTCTTGAATCATACGGATCGGGAAATATGCCAACTTTCCCCTGGATTTTTGATGCAATCAGGCAATCTACCCATTTAGGAATTGTATTTATGAATGTCAGTCAATGTCCGGGAGGTAAGGTTAAAATGGGCTATTACGAGACCAGCAGAGAACTCCAGGAGGCAGGAGTAGTTAGTGGTAAGGATATTACGGTTGAGGCAGCCGTGACAAAACTCATGTTTCTTTTGGGTCAACATCTGCCTGTTTCTGAGGTAAAGGCATACCTGGTACAAAATCTTAGTGGGGAAATTGAAAATTAATTGTTTAATTCAAATACTTTTTATAATTTTCGCCACTCAAATTTAACTTTCAGGCGAATTATAAATTTCAGGAGTTGATTTGATTTTTTACAATATGGGGTGTTCATCTTAATAAAATTCCATACTTTTGAATCGAGTTTATTTTATCATGCAAAATAGTAAACAAAGAACCCAATTATTTAAAACAATTTATTAATTAAAAATTCAGAACCAGTTATGAGAAAGCTATTTGCGCTAATTGCAGTTTGTGGGATGCTTAGTTTTGGGACCTCTTTCGAAACCAAAGCACAAGCGCCGGCTCCAGCACCAGCTACTACCCAGGCTAAAGCAAAAAGTTTAACGGCTGATCCGATTGAACAGGCAGCTGCCCAAGCAGAGGCTAACCAATCAATGCACAGTCTGTTGAAACAGAAATTTATCGAGGGAGGTCCGGGCTTTATGGCTTCGATCCTTTTATGTTTGATTTTAGGTCTTGCACTTTCGATTGAAAGGATTATCTATTTGAACATGGCCACTTCGGACACGAAGAAACTTCTTCTCAATGTTGAAGAGGCATTAAACAAAGGTGGCATCGAAGCTGCGAAAAATGTTTGCCGTGACACCCGCGGACCAGTTGCTTCTATTTTTTACCAGGGTCTCGACCGCCATTCGGAAGGACTTGACGTTGTTGAAAAATCTATCGTTTCTTACGGTGGTCTCCAGGTAGGATTACTTGAAAAAGGGTTAAGTTGGATCGCATTGTTTATTGCACTGGGACCTATGCTTGGATTCCTTGGAACTGTAATCGGGCTTGTTGTAGCCTTCGATGCAATTGAGGCTGCAGGTGATATTTCTCCTACCCTTGTTGCGCGTGGTATGAAGATCGCTTTGATCACAACCGTTTTTGGTCTTATTGTTGCTATGATTTTACAGGTATTTTACAACTATTTCCTTTCCAAAATTGAAAGCATCACCAGTTCAATGGAAGATGCCTCCATTTCGTTGATGGACATGCTTGTAAAATATAACCTGAAAAAATAATTTAATCAATTTATTTCTTACTTCCATGAGTATTAAAATAATTCTCAAGTATTTGAATATAAGTCTATGGGTCATGTTTGTCATTTCGGTAATCCTTGTCTTTTTTGTAATCAAAGACAGTGACAACAATGCCAAACTTGACGGCTCATTGGATTCTAATTTTTATTGGGCCTATTTTCTCCTGATCAGCGGGATACTTGGTATTCTTGCATTTACAATATACCAGGCTTTTACAGTAAAAGGAGATAGTAAAAAGATGATCATCGCCGTTTCTGGGTTAGCAGTTATATTTTTAATTGCTTATCTGATGTCTTCAACTGAAATCCCACAATTTTTTGGGACAAAGAATTTGATTGCAGATGGTACATTGACGCCAAAAACTGCCCAGATGACCGATGTAGGCTTATATGCCACCTATATTTTAGCAGCTATCTCCGTGGTGACTTTGGTATATACCTCTTTTTCAAGGTACTGGACAAAATAAGATTAACAGTTTTAAGCTGAGTTATCTGCTTATATAAACTATTTAATAGTAGCACAATGGCAAAAAAAGTTCCGGAAATACCTAATGCATCGATGGCAGATATTGCCTTTATGATTCTGATCTTCTTTCTTATAACAACAACGATGGACGTCGATTCAGGCCTGGAGCGGAGACTTCCTCCCCCTGCAGACCCCAACCAGGTTCAGACAGATATTCAAATTAATGAAAGGAATATCTTCGTAGTTTTGGTCAACGCCAAGGATGAGTTGTTAGTGGAGAATGAGTGGGTGGCCATAAAAGATTTGCGTGCCAAAGCGATGGAGTTTTTGGACAATCCCAAGAATCTCATCACGCTTCCTGAAAAGGAGGTGAAGGAGGTACCGTTTTTTGGTCCTACTGAAATTGTGAAGAACGGGGTTATCTCGTTACGAAATGACTTTGGTACCACTTACGGAGCCTACCTGGCAGTACAGAACGAATTGGTGGCGGCTGTCAACGAACTGCGTGATGCAAAAGCAATGCAGAAATGGAGTAAAAAATATGTCGATTTAACTGAGGATCAGCAGGATGCAGTTAAGATGATCTATCCTCAGAAGATATCAGAGGCCGAGCCAAAGAAGGTTGGGGTTAAGAAATAATAATTAAAGGAGGACAAGAAAATGTCGAAATTTAGAATAGACGAGTCGAGGGAAATGCCGGCAGTATCTACAGCATCGCTTCCTGATATTGTTTTTATGCTTCTTTGCTTCTTTATGGTCACAACAACCATGCGTGAAGTGACGTTGATGGTGAAAATAAAGAAACCGGAAGCTACCGAGCTGACAAAACTCACGAAAAAAACTTTGGTAAGTTATATCTATGTTGGTCAGCCTATCCCTCAATATCAAAAAACGTTTGGAACCGAACCTCAGATTCAGTTGAATGACCAATTTGCGAATGCAAGTGATCTGCTTAGTTTTATTACCGCAGAAAGAGCTGCCCGCGATGAATCAGAGATCCCGATGATGATTACTTCAATTAAGGCTGATGAGTTCACCAAAATGAAGATTATCCAGGAGGTGAAGGAGGAGTTAAGAAAAGCACAAGCGCTTCACATTAACTATTCCGCCAAAAAGAAGGTAGACTTGAAATAACACGATTAGTACACATAAAAAAAAGACAACTTAGGTTGTCTTTTTTTTTGTTTTGAAATAACGTCCGGAAAGCCATTAGTGACATCCGAACGGCCAAGAATCCTGACTCGAAGGGTGAAATGAATATTCTCTATTATCCCGCAAGTGCACAATGGAGTCAGGTTAAAGCTGACGATTCTATCCTGAAAATTGAACGTGTAGCACTTTTTACCGCGTATGCGGTTACAGTATTGTAGTAAAATGATATAAAGTAAACGTGGCGCATCTACTGGTGATAATTGAAAAACAGGAGATCTATGCGCCACAGGCAAAAAGCATAAATAGAAATTAGTTTAACCGCTCCGCGGTAATGGATGTCTTCGTTAAAGATGTTTCTACAATACTTAAATCGCTACGCGATATTCTGTTAATAGTAAAAATATTGTCAGAAAAAATCTCAAATTAACACATTGTCAAATCACCCTTTGCTTCTAGGTGCAACCAGCGACAGGCAGAGTTCATTGAGCTGTGCCTGGGCAATCTCTGAAGGGGCATCGTTCATCACATCACGGCCCGAATTATTCTTCGGGAAGGCAATCACATCGCGAATAGATTCGAGACCGGCAAACATCGATACGAGGCGGTCGAAACCAAAAGCAATACCTGCGTGAGGTGGTGCTCCGTATTTGAAGGCTTCCATTAAAAATCCAAACTGATTTTCGGCCTCCTGTTTTGTAAAGCCCAGTGTCTTAAACATCTTCGCCTGGAGTTCGCTGTCGTGAATTCTGACAGATCCACCCCCTATTTCAACACCATTGATGACCAGGTCATAGGCATTCGCCCTGACTTTCCCGGGAACTGTATCCAGCAACGGAATATCTGCGGGTATAGGTGATGTAAACGGGTGGTGCATCGCGTAAAAACGTGACGAATCCTCGTCCCACTCGAGAAGTGGGAAGTCAATTACCCAAAGTGGTTTGAAGTTTTCCTTTTCCATCAAACCACACTGGCGACCCATTTCGAGGCGCAGTACCGACAATGCAGACAAGGAGCGGTCTCTTTCACCTGAAATGATCAGGATCAGGTCGCCGGGTTTTGCGCCGAAGATATCGCGCCATTTGGCCAGGTCTTCCGGTGTGTAAAACTTGTCAACTGAAGATTTTATCGAGCCATCGTCGTTTACTTTGGCATAAACAAGCCCCTTGGCGCCGACCTGCGGACGTTTGACAAATTCGGTGAGCGCATCCAGTTGTTTGCGCGTATATTCGCTGCAACCCGGGGCGCAAATTCCGACAATGTATTCGGCATCATCAAAAACCTTAAACTCTTTCCCTTTTACGACACCTGTTAAATTTTCAAATTTCATCCCGAAACGGATATCGGGCTTGTCACAACCATAATTTTCCATCGCATCTGCCCAGGTCATCCTGGGGAATGCTCCGGGATCGATCCCTTTGATCTCTTTGAACATATGACGCGCAAGACCCTCAAACATATTCAGTACATCTTCCTGTTCAACAAACGACATTTCACAGTCAATCTGGGTAAACTCAGGCTGACGGTCGGCACGAAGATCCTCATCACGGAAACACTTCACAATCTGGTAATACCGGTCGAAGCCGGCAACCATCAACAATTGCTTGAATATTTGGGGCGATTGTGGCAGGGCATAAAACTGGTTGGGGTTCATGCGAGATGGAACGACAAAATCGCGGGCTCCTTCGGGGGTCGATTTCATCAGGACTGGTGTTTCAGTTTCAATAAATTGAAGTTCATCCAGGTAATTACGGACGATGTGTGCCATTCTGGCTCTCAGTTCAAGATTTTTTCGGACTGCCTCGCGCCGAAGATCAAGGTAGCGGAATTTCATCCTTAGTTCATCGCCGCCATCGGTATCGTCCTGGATCGTAAATGGAGGTACTGCAGCTTTATTTAGTACGGTCAACTCTTTAATATCGAGCTCGATATCGCCGGTGGCAATTTTGGCGTTTTTACTGGAGCGTTCCCTGACCACCCCTTTAACCTGGATGACATATTCGCGCCCAAGTTTATCGAATTGTTCTTTAAGCAGAATTGGCGTATTTTCGTCGGCGACCAATTGCGTGATGCCATAGCGATCACGAATATCGATAAAGGTCATGGCTCCAAGATTACGCACCGTTTGAACCCAACCTGCCAAAACAGGTTCCTGTCCGGCATGTGCCAGTCTGAGTTCGCCGCAAGTATAATTTCTGTACATTTTGTTGCTTTGATATAATTTAAACCGTAAAATTACAAAACTACGGCAATATAAGAAAACTAATATCGCTTCTTCATGATGGAACAACTATTTGAGCTGTCAGGTTATCGTTTATTTACCAAAGTGGAAGGGGAAGGGGCTCCGGTTTTGCTGCTTCACAGTTATTGGGGGAGCCACGCTTTATTCGATCCGTTGACAATCGCGCTTTCCAAACGGCAGATGGTGATCCGGATTGATCTTCCCGGCCACGGAAAGTCAGGGAATCCTCCTGCTGATTTTACTTTTGATCAGTTTGCTGCCGTTTTGAGTGAACTACTATTCCGGTTGAATGTCAGGGGAAAAATCTCCATAATTGGTCATTCGATGGGTGGCTATGCCGCATTGGCTTTTGCAACAAGGTATCCTGAGCAAATAGCATCATTGGTTTTAATGCATTCGCCTGTAAGGGCTGCTGATAAAAAAAGCATTAAACTCCGCGACCGGGAAGGATTATTACTGCTGAAAGGGAAACGGGAGTTATTGCTGCAGGTTACGATTCCATCCAATTTTGCGCCTGGTAATGCTGGTGGCATGGAGAATGCAGTCGCCCGGCTTGTTCAGACCAGTAACGAGGTAACCCTCGAAGGGGCGCTTGGGTCAATCCATGCGATCAATCACCGTGGCAACTCGCTGGGAGTACTGCAAAAAGCCCAATATCCGATTTTGATTATCGCCGGGAAATACGATAATGTTTATAATTCAGACGAGCAATTGTATGAAGCCAGCCAGGTTCCAAATTCTGAGATTCTGGTGCTCAATCACTCAGGACACCTCGGATTTATGGAGGAAGAGGAGGTGGTGATCAAGAAAATAGGGGAGTTCCTAGGTAACAAATCATAATATAATGGTGCTTTAAGTTTACAAATCCCCCTTGTGTTCCCCCTTTTGGGAAAGGGGGAGTTCGTAAAAATATATTTCAGTCATCCTAAAAGAATATGTACCAGTACTTATTTTATTAGGATAACAATCTTATTTGAAGGAACTCCCCCTTTGGAAAAAGGGGGGCCAGGGGGGATTTGTATATTTAAATTGATATTCAGTATTTTAGTACAATTATTTCATTTCTCTATCCAAACCTAAATAGTGCTATAAATATTTTTTCCCCCATTCCTCTTTCCATTTTGGGTAGGCATCGAGTACTTTCTGGGGTTCGGTTGTAAACCAACTATATCCGTTACGGCGTTCATACCCTATCTCTTCCAGTGTTTTTTTCTTAATTCCATCCCGATCGCAAACATAGGGCAATTGTGTTTCCAGGTCGTAAAATCGCGCCCACATGCTACCTGCTTTGGGATCGGTGACAATGCGCCTGTCTTTTTTCCCTTCTGCGTTGGTGAATGAATCCCATCTTGTATTTTTCAGCTGATGCGCCACAAGCCATTCGATTCCCCCTTGCACCGCCCGGATAATTTCGGGCGACGGATTTTCAATATGCATAAGTAATTCGAGCAAGCCCGAAGATTCTGCGCCGCTAAACGACGGCAACTCGTAAGCGCGTGCTTTGGCGGGAAGGAAGGTGTTTTCGTCGTGCTGTGCACACCATACCGTTGGCTTGCCGTCGACCACAATCTGAGATTTAAGAATGCATGAAAGTCCCCGATCCCATGCTTTTTTCGCATCGGCAATCATCTTTTCGTCACTTATAAATGCGTACAATGGTTTTTTTGCGATAATTTCCTTGATCAGGTTCATGAGCCTGAAAGTGGCATCATCATTAAAGGTGATATGCTTGTAATACCCTTTCCGAAGCGGGTAAAACATCGGCCATCCGCCATTTTCATACTGTGCCTCAAGGATAAAACGAAGACCTTTTTCAAAGGAGGCTTTATAGCTGTCATTGCCTGTCTTCGAAAACATTTTTGCCATAAACCGCATTTCGGTTGTGGTGGCACCATTGTCGAAGATCGCGTCCGACTTGTCTTTATCTTCCAAAACGGTAGCTTTTTCACCTTCAGACAGCGGTTTGTGGAAAGGGGTGTTTTTTGGCCAGCCACCTATATCCCGCTGGTATAACAATACGTTTTCGGCTATTTTTTTAGACTCTTCCGAGCCATACCATTCATCGGGCATTCCCGTGGCTACCGACGACCAGGACCGTTCGTCGAGCGGTTTTTGTGCATTTGCACAATTGGCAAACAACCCGGTTAAAGCGAATAATAACAGCGATTTAAATAATTTTCTCATTTATCTGGTTAAGATTAAACAAATCAAAGGGTTATTTATTCAGGTATTTCCGGATCACGAGGTATTTCAATTCTGTATTCCCGGCGTTGCTGATTCCGTGTTCACTTCCGACAGGGCAATAAAAGCTCGTGTAAGCTCCGCCAGTAGTGGTTTTGCCATCAAGGTAAAACTGAGCCGTACCTTCCAGAACAAAAAAGGTTTCGTCGCCGGGATGTTTGTGAGGCGCATGGGTTGCCTGTCGGGGTCCAACCACACTCATTTTTACAGTCAATCCATCTTCAAGAAAATTTTGAGCAATGAACCAATACTGGTAGCCGACGGACGTTTTGACCGTTTTGGAGGAGTCAAACCTGTTGATACAATTTTCGATCGTATACTTTTTTGCTTCAGCCGATCTCTTCTGAGACTGATCCTGGGCAGATGCGAACTTCGCTGTCAGCGCCAGTAACATGAGTGTGTAAAAAAATGGCTTCATATTTAAAGTATTAATTTGAAATAGATTTTGTATCGTAAATTTGGGTATAAATTTAATACTTTCAGAGTACAACCTCTTTTATTCCGGCGGTGTGCGCTTTGTCCACCAGTTCGTTGACTACATCGCGTTTTGCCCTGTCTTTTATCTCGCACAAATCCATCACCAGGTCATGCGAAAGTTGCAAATGGTTCATGAACGATTTACTGCTTGTCGAAGTATTCAACCAGGGGATAAACCTGTGTATTTAATTCCTTCATTAAATCGGTCATTGGAGTCCACAATTGATAATCATTATTGACAATTCCTTTATTGGCGTCAATATTCGACGGGTCAACTCCCCTGGCTGTCGGGTCGTTGTCCTGGTATTTAAAGTAATGCCAGCCTACGCAGGTTTTCGACTCCAGCAATGCAAGGTTGTAGTTCTGGTAAAAAAGTCCGCGGTCATGCTGTGTGCGGACAATCCAGCCAGCCCCGCTTTGGTTCGGCATTCCCGAATCTTCGCCTTTCGTATAGTACTCGGTTACAATAAATGGTTTTCCGGTCCATGCCGCCCAGCTGGCCATTTGTGCAGAATCGGGTGTCCAGTAATTGTAGTAATTATTCGAAATGATATCGAGGTATTTCCCTGCAACTTTCATAAATTCAGCATGGTTTTTTTCCTCGCTGTAAAACCGGGCACCGATGTACATATGGTTGGGATCGTATTTTTTAATGGCTCCCGATACAACCGAGAAATATTTTTCTCCAACGAAGGCCATAAATTCTTCCCGGTCTTTGTCGGTGATCTGCCCCTTGCTGATCCCTTTTAACTGCATCCAATTTACAGCAGCCATGTGGCCCGGTTCTGTTTCAGGCAAAGCGAGAAAATTATCAAGCGACTTGAATTTGAAAGGCATCTCGTTATCCGAAAAGTGCCCGAAAAGGTTGGGATCGTCTTTGGTCACCATTAATTTTTTGGCATGCCTGTCGCAAAAGGTTTCAAAACCGGGATCAAACACAAAGATGGCATCATTCGGATATCCCGTATGTCCGGGCTGCTGGAAGGTGCCACCACGTTCCTTGCCGTAGCTGCTCATAAAGTTCCAGTTGACGGTATAGGCAAACGGGCGTTTGGCCGATTTATTAGCTGCAATAATGGCCTCCGAATCCGACCACGATCCGGCACAATTAAATCCGTTTTTCTTCAAAATATCCAACGTTTGGCTGATCCACTTTTCGGGTGAACCAAACTTTGCGGTAACCGCTTTTTCGTTACGCTCCGATTTTCCCATGCTGATGCTGTTCAGCGCAACATTGATGTACAGGTAACCTTCCGGATCAACTCCCCACCAGCGATCACCAATTTTGGTGACGTGAAAGAACCCGGTTGCTTTAACCCGGTGCTCCGCCCAACCCCCGTATTTACTGAGTGCCGGCAATTTTTTGGGAGCTTCGTAACCAGCCAGAAGCCCGACGGTCCGCGTTTCGAAGGGCTGGTAAGGGGAATATTTGACATTGCCCCCGTTGTAAAGCCTTCGCTGTGCTTCCACCTGAA
>Ga0123337_10006969_pt1 | contig 10647 bp, 7 predicted proteins | sample frozenSSSSmetaG_FD_89792 | JGI IMG/M metagenome (GOLD analysis project Ga0123337, IMG submission 89792) | Glacier valley bacterial and archeal communities from Borup Fiord, Nunavut, Canada, to study Microbial Dark Matter (Phase II) -... | ecosystem: Environmental > Aquatic > Freshwater > Ice >...
ACCGATCAAAAATAATTTCGCAGTCGTGAGAAAACGCCAGCGCCACTGCGAATTTTTTCGGCCTTTATCCAGAATTTCGCCCCAACGCGCGGCGATTTTCAGCAGCCAGCGAATGCCCAAACCCAGCCAAATCGCCAGCACGACGTAGGTAGGAAACAGGAAATTGACGATATCGAAAACATTGTCCACGCTGTAGTGAATCGCGATGAAAACATTACTCGCCGCTGTGAACGCAAACAGCGCCGCGAGCGCGCGGCCCGGAGTACTCCCTTTGCGAAAAGACTGAATTGCGCCGATTAAAACGAGCGGAGTACTCCAGAGAAATTGCAGCGCCAGAAAAGAAATCAATTGCCCCAATTGTCGCAGCGCGCCCTGCGGCGTTTGCACAAAAGCACGGCCTTCAAACTCGCGCCCGAAAACCGAAAATTGCGCCGGTTGGAGCAAAAGCGATTTGTATTGCTGCACCAAAACGTGCGCTTTCCACCGCGGGAAATCCACGGGATGGCCCCAGTCCAAAGTTTGGCCCCAGGAGTACTCATGTCCGCCGATGGCAACTTTGGCCGGTTCGGGAAAAGTCGCCGCGCGCAAAGGCAAATACAACGTGACGGAAAAACCGAGCAAAAAGCAGATTCCAAAAGTCGCCAACGCTTTAAGCGGAGTACTCCGGCGCGCAGCCGGAGAATCGCGCGGCGCAATTTGCGCTTTGCGGCGCTTGAGGAAAAAGAAAGCCAGAAGTCCCGGCCACAGAAAAACGAGGGATAAATGCAGGTTGAAGGAAAGCCCGAGTACTCCGGCCAAAAGCGCCAGATGTTTGAGTCGCGGTTCGCGATTCCAGTTGAAAGCGCACAAAAACGCCAGCGCGACGAGAAGACCGGTCGGTGCGTACACTTCGGCGATGACAGCCTGAGCGCCGAAAAATGTGAGTCCGGCCAGCAAAAGCCCGGCGCCGAGCGGCGGCCAGAAATCGGGCAGAGAATGAGTTGGCCTCAAGCGCGAGACGAGCAGGGCAACGATGCCGCAAGTTGCCGCGCCGCAAACGGCGGAGAAAAGATTGTAACGCCAGGCGATTTCGCCAAACGGAAAAAGCGTGGCGAAGATTTTTCCGGCCAGACAATACAACGCGTAGCCGCTGGGATGCGCCACTCCCAGATTATAGGAAGCGGAAATCAATTCGCCGCAATCGCCGCCGGTCGCGACGCTGGGCGCGAGACAAAAAAGATACAGACAAAACGCCGCCAAAGCCACAATGCTCGCGGCGAAATATTCACTGCCCGCCGCAAAATATTCGCTGTGCGAAAAAGCGCGGGCAAAACGGACGATAAAAGAAACCGCTGCCGGGCGATTGGGCCGGGCGCTCACGAGAAAACTAACCGCAGGGGATTCGGAAGGAAACAAAAAATGACGCGCATAAAAAACGGTTTTTGAGGCAACGATTTTTAATGCGTCGGCATCTGGTTGTTGACGTTGTTGTAGTAATTATTGACTTTTTTCCCAAGCAGCGTGACAGTGGTAACAACAGCTAATGCGATCAGGGAAATCAAGAGTCCGTACTCGACCAAAGTCTGGCCGTCTTCTTCGGAAATAAAACGTGTAATCATGGGAATTCACCTCACTATTTATATGAAAAATTTTTTGAGTGCGCCGCGACTCGATAACCGAAGAACGCAGCGGATGACGCCGGCTCGCCACAAAAGAAACGTCAGCAAACGATTTGAAACTTTCAGCGAAGAAAGTTTCAAGCGGCTGCTGAAATTGGATTTTTGGGGAAAGTGCGATCATTTTACTTGTTAAGACTTGTTAATTATTAAAATCGGATTTTTGAACACCGTTTAATAAAAGTTTTGTGTTGGTGCAGATTGAGAATTTGCCTTAGAAATACAACAACGCCCGGAGAAGATTTCCCCGGGCGTTGTTGTCCTGCATACAGACTGGGAGCGGGTTTGTCTGCAAACTTAGTTGGTCATCTGGTTGCCGGCGGCGTTGAAGGTGTTGCGGATTTTGCTGCCCAAAAGTGTCAGGACGGCGATCAACACAAGCGCGATCAACGAGATCAGCAAGCCATATTCCACCAGGGTCTGTCCTTCTTCTTCAGCGAAAAAACGTGTAATCATTGTACTTTCCTCCTTTAAGGATTGCTCTAAGAGCGTGGTTTTTTTAACGGGCTTTATTGCGCCGTCACAGACTTTATACCACAGGCAAAATATATTTATGAGGAAAACAAATAAAAATAAAAAATTATTTTTTTGCGACCGGTGGTTTTATATCGCGCAATAACGCGGCATTGCCTTTTTGCAAAACAATTTTCCATCCGCTTTTTCGCAGTCGCGCAATGAGCGATTTGCCATCTTTGACATGCAGCAACGCGTCGCTGAAACCTTCAGCGCGCAGAATACTCGGCGCATCCGGCGGGCCTTCCAGCAAGCGCCCGTATTCTTCCCAGAACGCAAGCGAAAACATTTCCACGCGCGGATCGCAGTGCGGCAAAAGCCGGCCTTTTCCCGTCCATGTCAGATAGGAACCGAAAACCATGTCGTTCCACAAACGCCCTCTTGGCGCGTTTTGCTGAAGATATTCAACTGCTTCCACCGGCGTATCGCGATCCAATAAAAGTTTTGGTTGCGATGAAAACCCGATGGGAAATTCGCCTTTTGGATTGGGCGCGAAGTGAGCGGAGTACTCTGGCGGTAATCCCAGATATGGCTTGAAAGCTGGAAGAAACGGAACGCAGGAAAAAACCAGCAGCAATGCAATAATGGCATTAACGACTTGCATGCTTTTGGGCGGCGATTCTTCGCTTGAAATTTCGGATAAAACTTTTGTTGAAGCTGTGCGCGCGCGGTTTCTGAGAAGTTGCGTTGTCATTGCCGCTAACGCTGGCGTAAGCAAAAACGCGAACCAGATAATCGAGCGAATATCGCGCATTGCTAAAATCGCCATCACCATTAAAACCGACGTTTCACCTAAGCGCAGGCCGAGTTTCCCCTGGGAATGCTGAACGGTATTCTCCACTAAACGGCTGCGTATCAGGAGTACTCCGGCCAACAGAAAAACGCCCGCGAGGGCCATGAAAAACAGCGCGCCGTACCATTGATCGAAGCTGGGCGATTGCCATTCCTGAATAAATTTTTGCCCCGCTTTCAATCCTGCTAATTTGAAAACGTAAAAATAAATCATCGCGCCGCGTGGATTCAAAAGCGGCGCAAGCGCGCACAGCGCGACTAAAATCCCCAGCGAACGCAGCGCAACTCCAGTTGGGTTTTCTCCGAAAATAGCATTGATTTTCGGGAGTTTTCGCGATAGCAAAAAATGCAGGCATTCGCCGAAAAACAGCGCAACAAGAACGACCAATCCCGTGAAAAAACCGCCGTGCGTGTTGGCCCACAAAACCATCAGCAGCACCAAAATCGCTGTGATTCGAGTTTGCGAGTTGGCATTGGCGCGCGGCCATTCAAAAATGCAAAAGACAAAAATCGCAAACAGCAGGACAGAAAAAGTTTGCGGGCGAATGTCCATATTAGACGCCGCCAAAGCGAACGTCAGCAGAGTACTCAGCGAGACCACGCGCGCCAGTGTTGTCAGCGAAAGTGGGCGCGCAACAGCTGCATTCAGAACTTGCGCGCGCCGCCACGTAGCGAGAACTAAAAGAATAAAAGCTGCCGTTAAACAAAACGTGCGCAGCAAAATAATGCCGGACAATCCGCCGATTTGCAGGGTTTTGAAAAGCGCGATTTGCGCCAGCCAGCTTTGATAATAATACGGCGTTCCAGCTGGCAGCGAAGTCGTGAAAAGCGCGGTTGTCGGGATTTGTCCGGTTCGCACAATTTCCGAACCGGCACGCACGTTGTACCAAAAATCGTTGGGCGCAATTGGTAAGAGAAGCGTGTATATCGTGCAGATAATCGGCACCAGCATCAGCCACAAAAAGGTGATGCGGCCCCAGAACGGAATTTCGGAAGAAGATTTTTCAGGCACGGAGAATAAAATACATCATCGGAGTACTCCGATGGCGATTTCCGCCGCAACCAGCCAACAAAAAGCCCGCTGCGGAAATCGCAACGGGCTTGTGTCTGGAAAAAAATCTGGAAAACCCATAACCGATTTTCGTAATTTTAGGTGGTCATCTGGTTGCCGACAGTGTTGAAGGTGTTGCGAACTTTAAGTCCGAACAAAGTGAGAACGGCAATGAGGACGAGTGCGATCAGAGAAATCAAAAGGCCATATTCGACCAGAGTTTGTCCGTCTTCGCCATGCAGAAAATGTTTAATCATGAATCATTTCACCTCCTTAAAGAGTGGGAAAAGTAAAAGAGTGGGAAAAGTAAGACCTTTTTGACAGGCTAAGGTAGCCAGTGATTTTTTTCACATGGCCGTTTTGAGCTGCAGCATAGTTTAAAAATGCTTTGCTGTTGAAACGCGTTTTGATTGCTCGCATAAAACTTACCTTACGTTGTGCGGATTTTGAGATAAAACCGCAAAAAGTTCTACGGGTTCTCAGCAACATAAAATCGTCGGCACCAGCCAATGTAATCGGCGCGCCTCGCGGCCAGCCGGATAAACTAAAGAAGTGAAGAATCAATCAGTTCAACCAGTTATGTCCCCACCACAAATCAATTCCCCAAAAACCGTCGGTTTGGTTTCGCTCGGCTGCTCCAAAAATTTAGTCGATAGCGAAGTTATGCTCGGCCTGTTGCAGGGCGCGGGCTACGCCATTACCGGCGACGCGCAAAACGCCGACGCCGTCATCGTCAACACTTGCGGCTTTTTAGGCGCGGCGGTTGAAGAAAGCCTGAGTACTCTGGAAGAGTACGCCGCCTTAAAAAAAGACGGCAAATGCCGCGCATTGGTCGCGACCGGCTGTTTGCCGCAGCGCGACGCGCAACTCATCAAAATGCGCGTGCCGGAAGTGGACGCGATTTTAGGCACCACGGATTTCCCGCGCATCGTGAGTACTCTGGACGAGATTTTCACGCCCGCAAAATCGACGGCGTTTGCGCCCGCCAACGGCTTGATTCAGCTGACTGTCACGCCGCGCGAAAAGCACACTTACGTGTACGATCACACCACGCCGCGCTTGCGCGCGACCGCGCCGTGGACAGCGTATTTGAAAATCGCCGAAGGCTGCGATCATTCCTGCTCGTTTTGTATCATTCCCTCTTTGCGCGGCCCGTTCCGCTCGCGCCCGATTGAATCAGTGGTTCAAGAAGCGCGGCAACTCGCCGCGTCCGGCGCAAAAGAAATTGTTTTGGTCGCGCAAGATTCCACGCGCTACGGCCTCGACCTTTACAAAAAATGGGCGCTGGGCGAACTGCTGCAGGAACTTTCCAAAATCGAAGAATTGCCGTGGATCAGAGTACTGTACGCTTATCCTTCGCAAGTGGATGACGCCTTCATCGACGCCATCACGACTGCGCCGCGCGTCACGCGTTATCTCGATATTCCACTCCAACACGCCAGCAAAGAAGTACTCGCGCGGATGCGTCGCGGAGGCCACGCCGAAAGTTACGCGCGCCTCTTAAATCGCTTCCGCGAAAAGTGCCCGGAAATCTCGATTCGCACCAGTTTCATCGTCGGCTTTCCCGGCGAAACCGACGCGCATTTTCAAGAACTTTGCGATTTCGTAAGAGAACAAAAATTCGACCGCATCGGCGTTTTTAAATTCTCCGACGAAGACAGCGCTTTATCATTCGGCCTCGACGCCAAAGTGCCACAGGAAACCATCGAAGCGCGCTATCACGCTTTGCAGACTTTGCAGCAAAAAGTTTCCCTCCTAAAGAATCGCACGTTCATCGGCCAAACTTTGGAAGTGCTCTTAGAAGCCGACGAAAACGGCGGCATGGTCGGCAGAAGTTACCGCGACGCGCCCGATATCGACGGCAACGTTTTCGTGAAAATGAATCCGCGCGAACGCCGGAGTACTCTGGCTGGCAGTCTGGTGCGCGTGAAAATCACCGGCGCCAGTGAATACGATTTGAGCGGAAAATTGGCGTAGTTAAAATAAATGTACTTTTAATATCAGTTATAATGGCGCGCCAATTAAATTTACCGGAGCGCAAATTATGAGCACTGATAATCCTTTACTTTCCCTATTTAAAGAACAATTAGAAAAGGAGTCGAAGAAAATCGCAATTGATAACAAGTTAGATAAGCGTGGAGATTTCCTTATATGGTGGTATTTCATAAAGCTACGCGGTTTAGACGATAGTAAAGTTGAAACTATTGTATGCGATGATAGTAATGACCTTGGTGTTGACGCAATAGAGATTGATGACGACAATTTTGTCCATTTTTATCAATTTAAGAATCCTAACAAAATAGATGCAATTTTTCCAGGAGGTGATGTGGATAAAATTATATCTGGACTTAATCTTGTATTGAGCCGCAAATATAAAGATGTTGCAAATGAAAACCTCAAAGACCGATTAAAAGAAGTTAATCAAAGTGTTCGTGAAGGATACCGTTTGCATCTTGTTACTAGCGGTAGCGGATTCAGCAAAGAATCGACGGTTAAACTTGATAATTTTGTAAGCTCATTGCTCGGCCCTTCGGAATCGTTTTTCCGCTGGGAAATTGAGGATTTGAAATATCTACAAGACGCATTTTATAGAAAAAATCTTCCTACCGTTGAAGACCCAATCCGCTTTAGAATAAGTCAAACGCCATATCAAGTACGATCTTCTAATCACGACTGTTATATGTTCCATACTGAAGGAGGAATACTAGCTGAGCTATATAAAAAATATGGTGAGCAGCTTTTACAGCAGAACATCCGCGTTTATCAAAACGAAAAATCAACCAACAGTTTTATTAAACAAACTTGTACTGGAAAGGACTCTGGCAACTTCTTTCACTTTAATAATGGTGTAACTTTCTTGTGTGAAACAGCAAGTTGGGATCAATTCAGTCTACAAATTACTTTAGATCGAGCTCAAATCGTTAATGGTGGTCAAACTACACGAGTTTTAAGCGAAGCGTATGAGAACGGAACTCTAAAGTCTGATGTACTTGTTCCAATTCGTTTAATTACTTCTCAGGGTGATAAAGAATTCTCAAATAATGTAACCGTAAATCTGAATAATCAGAACCGGATGAAGAGTAGTTTTTTGCGATCCAATGATCCGCGCATAATTCAATTAGCAAGCGCATTGGTAAGTCTAGGGTGGTATCTTGAGCGGCGTGAAAATGAGATAAGTTACTTGTCAATCGACGAAAGAAATTCCATAGAATTAAAGATTGGCAGGGAACTTAAAAATAGAATTATTCCTTTAGAAGCTGGTTCTCGTGCTTACGTGTCTACATATCGTTCAAATCCTGAGTTGGCAAAAAAGTTATCTCAGCAAATGTTTATTAGTACGAAGGACGGTGGAAGATTCGAAGAAATTTTTAATGATGATTTAAGTGCAGAAAAGTTTGTATGTGCCTATCAAATTAAGAAGAGCATCGACGAGTTTATCAAGCAATTTCGGCAACTAAAACGGAAAAGAGCTAATAAATTAAAACAGTTTGACTGGAAGAATGAATACTTGAATTTCTTAGGCCAAGCAATTAGTGCTAAAGAAGCTAACTTGATTGACCAGATCATACCTAACGGCTCAGAATTCTTATCAGCTCTGTTTTTTGAAATTCAAGTAAACCAATTATCTACCCCTGTCGAGGATTTGGTAAATATTGTAAAAGACGACAATGCTTTGATAGTTCAAACAATTTTTGTCATTGTGCATTGCGTAAAGAATGATCCCAATTCTGCTGTAAGCAAGAGATGGTCAGCATTACTTCAAAGCCAAACTTTTTTTGAGACAGTTACTAGCTATTACGAAGCTTTAAATAATTGATGATTATGGCATAGTTACAATTTTAAGTTCAGTGAAATTATGAATCTCCTACTAACCTTATAATTGATGAATTCCAAAGACTTCGAAATTGACGTTCTCATTCGCGCGCGCTATCCGATGATTTACATCGTTTCGCCCGAAGAAACGCGGGTCGAAGACGCGATTCGCAGCATTGTCAACGGCAAAAAACAAGTCCTGGTCTGGGCCGCGACGCAGCCGTTTGGCGCAGTCGAATTGTCGGGCAAAGTACTCGGCGCGGAAAACTCGGTCGCTTTGGACGGACACCGCGCCGCGCTCGATGCGCTCGATCACATTGCGCGGCGCTTGCAAGACGACGTGCGCGCGGTTTTTATTCTGCGCGACTTCGATCCGTATCTCGATAATCCCGTCGTCGTGCGCCGTTTGCGCGATTTAGCGTTTTTATTAAAGCGTTCATATTCGACTTTAGTTTTCCTTTCGCCGGTGTTGGCGATTCCCACACACATCGAAAAGGAAATCATCGTCGTCGATTACGATTTGCCGACCTTTGAGGAAATTAACGTCATTTTGGAAGAACTGGTTTCGCGCGTTTTGGGCGACGCCGAATTGGGCGAAGCGCAGCGCGAAAGTCTGGTTAAAGCCGCGCTGGGCTTGACCGCAGACGAAGCCGCCAATGTTTTCGCCAAAGGTTTAGTGCTCAATTCCAAGCTCGAAGAATTCGATATTCAAGTGGTTTTGAATGAAAAAAAGCAAATCATTCGCAAAACTGGAATGCTCGAATTTTACGAAGCGAATGAAAATTTGAGCGGCGTCGGCGGGCTGGATAATCTGAAAAAATGGCTGGAACAACGTGGCGGCGCGTTTTCCGAAAGAGCGCGGGAATTCGGCCTGCCGTGGCCGCGCGGAGTACTCCTGCTCGGCGTTCCCGGCTGCGGAAAAAGTTTGACGGCCAAAGCGATTGGCGCGACCTGGAATCTGCCGCTGTTGCGTTTCGATGTCGGCAGCGTTTTCGGCAAATATGTTGGCGAAAGCGAAGCGAACTTGCGCAGAGTACTCCGCGCGGCTGAAGCCGTCGCGCCGTGCGTTTTGTGGGTCGATGAACTGGAAAAAGCGTTTTCGTCCGGTCGCGGCGAAGATGGCGGAACAACACTCCGAATTCTCGGCGCGTTTCTTTCCTGGCTACAAGACAAGAGTACTCCGGTCTTCGTGGTGGCGACCGCGAACAACGTCGAGAATTTGCCGCCCGAACTTTTGCGCAAAGGCCGATTGGATGAAATATTTTTCGTCGATTTGCCGCGCGAAACCGAGCGCGAAGCAATTTTCGCGATTCATTTGAATAAGCATAATCGCGATGCCTCGCGCTTCGACAGGAGTACTCTGGCGCAGCAAAGCGATGGTTATTCCGGCGCTGAAATCGAGCAGGCGGTTGTCGCCGCGCTTTACGACGCCTTCGATGGCAAGCGCGATGTGACGACCGAAGACGTACTGCAAAATTTAAAAACGATGGTGCCGCTTTCGGTTACGATGAATGAAGAAGTCGCGGCCTTGCGCGATTGGGCGAGTACGCGGGCGCGTCCGGCTTCGCTGTGAAAAATGTAAATTTGAAATAGGGCGTTTCGCCGGGCAATAAATTACCCGGCTGGTATTACGAAACCCGCCTTCGCGGGTTAAGACTATTGAAAGCTGTTAGTCCACGAAGGTGGACTTTGTAACTCCAGCCGGGGATTTCAATCCCCGGCTTACGCCGCATTTAACTTTTTCTTAACCACCATTTCCTAAAGTCCTCCTTGTATTTGTGTCATGTCTCTATTAATTACTTTGGCGAGCGCAGCGGCAGCGCTCGTTTTTTTGTTTTTGTGGCGCGGTGAAAAGCGTCGCAGCAAAGAATGCGAGGAAATATTGCTGGCTGAAAAAGAGCGCATCATCGATTGGCTGGAAGCCGAACTGAGCGGACAGGAACGCGCTCGCCGCGAAATGGAAGAGATTTTCGCCTCTCTTCAGGACGCGGTTTTTCTCGTCGATGGCGACGCGCATTTGCGCTTCCTCAATGCCGCCGCGCTGCAAATGTTCGATGTGCGCGTCGAAGATGTTCTGGGCGCGCAACTGCTCGAAGCGTTTCCGTCCTTCGGGCTGGAATCCGCCGTGCGCGCTGCCCTGCAAGACGAAAAAAGCAGCGCCCAAGAACTGACTTTGCACGCGCCGCGCTTGCGCGAAGTACTCCTGCGCGTCGCGCCGGTGCGCCGTTCGGCTCCCTCTCTCGATGGCAAATCTTCCGGAGCTGTCGTCATTTTGCAAGACCTGACCGAACTGCGCCGATTGGAGCGAATGCGCCGCGATTTCGTGGCGAACGCTTCGCACGAACTGCGCACGCCGGTCGCCAATATCCGCGCGATGGCCGAAACACTAATCGAAGCGCCCGGCGACGAAAAGCTGGCGGCGCGCTTTTATCCGCAAATGATTTCCGAAGCCGAACGGCTGTCGCGCCTTGTCAGCGATTTGCTGGATTTGGCGCGTTTGGAATCGCAATCGGAAGACGAAATTCCGGCGTCTTTGGAGCAGTTCGATTTAGTGCCTTTGATTTACGAAGTCGTGCGCCAATCGAAATACAAAGCCATCGAGCGGCACATCGAAGTGAGCTGCCAATTCGCGCCCGGCTGCGAGCTGGACGTTTTAGTGTTGGGCGATTCTTCCGCTCTCGAACAAGTCGTTTTCAACCTGCTCGATAACGCGCTGATGTACACGCCGACCGGCGGAAACGTGTCGTTGTGCGTCGAGCGCGAAGCCAACGGCCAGAACGGCGCGAGCCTGGGCGACCGAGTACTCGTGCGTGTGCGCGACAC
>Ga0123337_10006970_pt1 | contig 10645 bp, 7 predicted proteins | sample frozenSSSSmetaG_FD_89792 | JGI IMG/M metagenome (GOLD analysis project Ga0123337, IMG submission 89792) | Glacier valley bacterial and archeal communities from Borup Fiord, Nunavut, Canada, to study Microbial Dark Matter (Phase II) -... | ecosystem: Environmental > Aquatic > Freshwater > Ice >...
AGTGGGATTGCTGGCGGCGTGAATCCAGCTTATAACGTCGGTGATGTTGTTATTCCTCAGAAATGGTCACTGCCTTTAGAAGTCTACTGGAACCGTGACAGCAAAATTCCAACTCCTTGTGGAACGCCAGGTGATTTGTTGTGTCTTGGCTTGAAGTTGTCTACTTTTACTAGCACACCAAATTCTGATTATCAAGTGCCAACACCAAATGGTCCTGTCGGTACAGGCTTATTTATGCGGGACACCTTTGTGAGAAACAACTCAAACTTCCCCAATGGTGAGTACAAGTTTGATTATGAAGTTGACGCAGAAATGCTGGCTGTAGCCAAGACAATTCGTCCTCAACTTGACAAATGTGGGCCGAAGCAACCAAAGCTTTGTATACCAACTCAGCCAGTAGTGCGGATTGGTGGTAGAGGTGTAGCAGGACCGGCTTTTATTGCAAATCCCGACTACAGAAATTATCTTTTTAAAACTATTAAGGCTGTATCGGTAGACATGGAAACACCAGCATTTGCTCACGTTGCTTATGCTAACGAAATCCCTTTCATTGCTTTCCGCAGTTTATCAGATTTAGCAGGTGGAGATGATTCGGCAGAAGTTGGTGCGTTCTTCGGAAGCGGTTTAGCTGAGAGTAACGAAGCCAAAATGACTCTTGGCTTTTTGGAGGCTTGGTCGAAGAAGCGTAGAAACCTTAATGAATAAGAGATAAATAGCTATATTCAGATATTGCACCTGCTTTTTCGTCCGCCACTAAATTTCTTGGCTCACAGCTAAAGTAAGCTAAAGCTTACTCAACATGCATTTGAGTCCGTTTTAATGGACTTTGGCTATGAAGCCCTGAACTTCAATTCAAGGCTTACTTAGGGTGAGGTGCAATATCTGATTACACTCACCCTGCGGGAAGCCGCTAGCGCATCTACGCAACGACGGTAAATATTTTTGTTCATCACAACATCTTCCCAGAATGTTCTTGAAGAATACTTTAGTTCTAATCAACTTCTTAATAGCTATGTTGAAGGACGATTGGTCTACAAATAAGTAGCGCTATACAGCAGTTCGGAATTTCATTCGGGGCGAATGCATCTAAATAGTCTACTAGTGCGATTCCTCCATTTAGATGCAAAGCGCTCTAAATAAGATTGTGAAAGCTCAGGCATGAGTAATGGATGCGAATGGTAACATGATCCTGGTAGCCCAAAGACCTACAGTTAATCCTGTGCGTTCCTGGTTATCACTTACCTCTTGCCATGCTTATGACTAAAACAACTAAGATTTCTGGCGCGAATTCTCTAAAAGTTAAAAGGCAAAAGCAGCCAGGGCGTGGCTCGCCTTCTCTAGGAAACGCTCCTTGGCGTTGGGAGAAGACGAGGCTGGATCAATTTTTACGTTTACCTTTGTACTTCCTAATCGCTTTGTTATGCATCCTTGGTTCACCCGTGCTGGCAAAAGTTGCTGGCTCAATTAATTCCTCATCCCAACTACCAATTAACAATCTGACATCGCTGGCTGTCGCCACTGACCCCGCCTCACTACTACAACAGGGCAAAGTTTTATACAATACCGGAAACTTTACTAAGGCTGTAGAAGTGTTACAACAGGCTGTCCAAGCATATAAACAGCAAGGGGAGACCCTGAGACTGGCAGCGACACTGAGTAATCTTTCCCTAGCTTATCAGCAACTAGGTGCATGGAGTCAGGCACAGCAGGCAATTACAGAGAGCTTAAATTTGCTCAAAGGAAAGGATGAAAACCAAAATCTGCAAATATTTGCCCAATCACTGGATATTCAAGGTCGTCTCCAACTGAGAATGGGACAGTCGGAGGCGGCTTTAGCAACTTGGCAGCAGACGGAAAAAATTTACAAGCAAGCTGATAATAAAAGCGGTGTGGTGCGATCGCTAATCAATCAAGCACAGGCATGGCGAACCCAAGGATTTTACCCTCGATCTGTCAAAACACTCGATCATGTTAGTCAGACGTTAAAATCTCAACCAGACTCTATCGAAAAAACAGTGAGTTTGCGATCGCTCGGTGATGCCCTTTTAGTAGTGGGCGATTTGGAAAAGTCACGCCAAGCGCTAGAAGAAAGTCTGAGGATTGCTCGAAATCTGCAATCAAGCGCTGATATTGGGGCTAGTCTGTTCAGCCTGGGGAATAATGCGCGTAAACAACAGGATAAAGCAAAGGCGATCATCTATTATCAACAAACAGTTGAAGCATCTCCCTCACCTCTGACAAAAGTCCAAGCGCAACTGAATCACCTGGGCTTACTGATTCAAGATCAACAATGGGTAGAGGTTCAAACTCTCTTGCCCTTGATTGAGTCGCAACTCGACAAACTCCCCCTCAGCCGTGCTAGTATTTTCGCTCAAGTTAACTTTTCACAAAATTTATCAAAAGTCAAGAGTGGTGTTTTGCAAGCATCCAGTCAGAATTACTACTCAGGATTTAGCACAAAAGACTCAGCACTATTACTCGCTAGCGCCATCCAGCAATCCCGCAATTTAGGAGACAAGCGGGCAGAAGCTTATGCTCTGAAGAGTTTAGGCGGCTTGTACGAAGAAACTAGACAGTGGTCAGAGGCGCAAGACCTGACCCGGCAAGGATTAACTTTAGCACAGAGCAGCAATGCACCAGAAATTACCTATACTTTACAGTGGCAGTTAGGTAGATTGCTGTGGGCAGAAAAAGATATTAATGGTGCGATCGCGGCGTATGATGCTGCTGTAGAAACTCTCCACTCTCTCCGCAAAGATTTAGTAGTCAATAAAGATATAGTCAACCAGGATGTGCAATTTAACTTCCGGGACAGCGTAGAACCCATCTACCGACAGTCAGTAGAGTTACTGCTGAAATCCCAAGAAGGAAAACCAGATGAAAAAATATTGGAGAAAGCACGTCAGCGAATTGAAGCACTCCAACTAGCAGAATTGGACGACTTCTTCCGGGAAGCTTGCCTGCAAGGTCAAAAAGTAACCCTCGATCAAGTCGTAGACCAAGATAATCCCACGGCTGCCATCCTTTATCCAATTATTCTGGAAAAAGAACTCCAGGTAATTGTCAAAATTCCCAAACAACCCCTGCAAAGCTACACTACTCAGATTTCCCACACAGAAGTAGAGAAACTCTTAGTAGAACTGCGAAAAAATCTTGTCAATCCCACCGCTACCAAAGCCATCCAAACTCAGTCGCACGAAGTTTATAACTGGCTGCTCAAACCCATTGAGTCACAATTGCAAAAAAGTGGGGTAGATACCCTAGTGTTCGTTCTGGATGGAGCGTTACGCAATTTACCAATGGCAGCTCTCTATGATGGTAAGCAATATTTGGTAGAGAAATATGCGATCGCACTAAGTGTCGGTCTGCAACTCCTCGACCCCAAACCGCTAGTACAACAGCAGCTAAGAGCTATAACAGCCGGATTAACTCAGCCGCCACCAGGGTTTTCCAAGTTTGCACCATTGCTTGCGATTAAATCTGAATTCGAGGGCATTACCAAAGCAGGCGTTTCGACAACTAGCCTACTAGATAAAGATTTTAAGAAAAAGAATTTAGAGAGTGAAATTGGTGCTGCTTCATTCAACATAGTGCATTTAGCAACCCACGGTCAGTTTAGTTCCCGCCTTGAAGACACTTTTATTTTGGATTTCGATGGTGAGATAAATGTCAAAGATTTTGATACTCTCTTTCGCAGTCAGGGTAAAACCATAGTAGAATTATTAGTTTTGAGTGCTTGCCAGACAGCAACAGGAGACAGCCGTGCAGCACTCGGTCTAGCAGGAGCAGCTGTACGAGCTGGGGCACGCAGTACCGTAGCTTCCCTGTGGCAGATTGATGATGAATCGACGGCAATGTTTGTTAGTGCCTTCTATCGAGAACTCAAGAGTGGCAAAATCACCAAAGCCGAAGCTATCCACCGCGCCCAACTACAACTGCTAAAACATCCTAACTACAAAGCACCAAGCTTTTGGTCTGCCTATGTGTTGATTGGCAATTGGTTGTAATTTGGAGACTGGAGAAAAGTCTTCTCAGTCTTCTCTAGGGACTGACAAATAAAAAAATATCCAACTACTTATTGTGATTGTGAGGTGGGCGACTCGCCGATTTTCAGGTAGGGGCAATTCATGAATTGCCCCTACAGCGTGTCATTTTGCGTAAGTCCTAAAGTAGTAGTAATTTATTTGTTGGAAATCCCCTATCAGGTAAGGGCAGCAAAAATCAAAGCTTCTCTCCCATCTTTGGGTGAGGGGAGACATAATTCTAGTTCCCCTTCTCCCATCTTTGGGAGAAGGGGTTAGGGGATGAGGGCTATCAAGGTTTTTGCACATTTGGGATGCTCCCCTGTAGGCTAAATCAAGATTTCATTGGAAATATCAACATTTCTAGACGTATACCTATTTGTGAAATAATCCTAATCATATCTACCAATGAAATTAAATAGTGTGAAAAATAAAGCTGGGCTTATTTATATCAGTTGGATGATCGCCGTAAGTGCCTTAATTTTATTTATCTTTAGCAGCTTACGACATGAATTATTTCAATCAACTGCTTTAGATTTAGCTGCCTTCGATCAATGGATATATCTAGCAAGCCAAGGACTACCTCCAATTTCATCATTCTTTGGCTTTCACATGATTGGAGATCATGCAGCTTTTATTTTATATCTAATCGTCCCACTTTACAAAATTTATCCCGATGTACATTGGCTATTTGCAGTCCAGGCGATCGCTTTAGCAATAGGATGTGTACCTGTATATGCCTTAAGTTTGCAATTTGGCTTATCCATAAATTATGCACGAGCAATTTCTATTTCCTACCTACTTTATCCTTCTTTATTTAATATCAACTTTTTTACTGATTTCCGTCCAGAAGCAATTGCTGTCCCCGCCTTGTTATGGGCTATGATTGTATTTTTGGTGCTAGCTAAGTACGGATTTTTCATTACACGTTATCTATCCAGTCTGTCAAATCTTAACTCTCTGCATACAGCAGTAAGTTTGGTTCAAACTAAAGGAAGCGTTTTAACGACATCAAGAATTGCTCCTCATTTGAGCCATCGCCAAATTATTAATCTAATTAGTATAGACAGGAAACCTGATGATATAAGTAGTGAAACTATTGAATATGTATTACTTGATGTCAGAACTAAAAATCGGAGCAATAAACTTGAATTTAATCCAGAATTACCCAATCAACTCAAAAATAACCAAGGATTTAAACTGGTTTATCAACAAAATGATGTTTATTTATTTAAAAAGCAGTAACATTTGTGTAATTTGTGGAGAAGGATACAGCTAAAAATATTTAATTACCCTAGTTAGGGTAAGATAGGATAAACGTCAATTATTTAGAGATTATTCGGGTTGATTCCTTTCTGTTGTAATCTAGCTAAAAGTTCCTGAAGTTGTTGTTGAGTTTGCTCTAGTTGTTGCTGTTGCTCAATTGTTACTTCTTCTGGTGTTGAGTATCTATTACCATTTTCGTCATACCAATACAACCATTCTCGCGTGATTCTTTGATAGGTTCCATGTTCACGTCCAATACCTAAACCAATTTCCGGCATCCAGATTTTATCGCCTGGTTGTAAAATATATTCACCATTAACTAACCGATAAACTTCTAAACACTGACGCTTACGACGTAAGCGGGTTGGTGCATAAATTACATAATACAAAATGCCTAATTTGGCATAATTTACTTTCTTTTGTTCGTATTCAAAATTGTAAGTTTGGGAAACAATTTCTAACAATAAGATTTGGAGAAATGCCATCTTCTTCCCAAAATACATAGCTAGAACGCCCATTTTCTCCAACAAAACGTTCTACACCCAAACTGAGAAACCCATCGGGGACAATAGCAGGTTTATTGGCTCTGTAATAAATTCCCATGTTTATCCCAAAAAACCAATCATCGCGGGCTTGCCAAATAGCAGCTAATATGGCTAACAATAAATTGGGAATTAATATTTGCAGTTCGTTATCCACAGGAATGTCATCAGAATCTGGCAATTCTGCTGATGAAGGTAGGCACTGTAATGGATTGTAGTTGAACATAAGCAGTTCTCAATCGCAAATGATAATTTTAAATCTGTTTTCCCATAACTTCAGGGTAGCTCAGACTGCACATGATACCTAGTCGTTGGTTGCCTTTATTACTTTGTGTAGTCACTTGATTTAGGTAAATTATTGACTGAATATTGAAAATGTCTACGACAAGCAACTACGTATTTAGGCTTTGGGTGCAGGGGTCACTAAAAATTCATTTCTTTAGTTTATCTAAAGTCCCATTTAAGTTCTCAAATTACCTTTCTAAGATAGAGGCAGCAACTACTATAAGTTGCCATATACGACTAAAACCCAACTAACAGCTAGTAGCTGCGGATAACACAAAAATGACTAAAGCGCCAGAATCTTTAGACTTATCTACCTACGAGGCAACAGACAAATCCCTAGATCGTGATTGTACAACCTTATCCCGTCACGTTTTACAGCAACTTCAGAGTTTTTCGGCAGATGCACAGGATTTAAGTGCGCTGATGAATCGTATCGCCCTGGCCGGCAAACTGGTCGCTCGTCGCATGAGTCGCGCTGGTTTAGTGGAAGGCGTTCTCGGATTTACTGGGGAAGTTAATGTCCAAGGAGAATCCGTCAAAAAGATGGATATCTATGCCAATGATGTGTTTATTTCAGTGTTTAAGCAAAGCGGCTTAGTCTGTCGCCTCGCTTCTGAGGAAATGGAAAATCCCTATTACATCCCGGAAAATTGCCCCATTGGACGCTATACTCTGCTGTATGATCCAATTGATGGCTCATCCAACACTGATATTAATCTCAGCTTAGGTTCCATTTTCGCCATTCGCCAACAAGAAGGAACTGATAGCGATCGCAAGGCAACTGACCTCCTCACCAATGGACGTAAGCAACTCGCTGCCGGATACATCCTATATGGCCCCTGCACAATGCTGGTCTATACTATAGGTAAGGGCGTTCATTCCTTTGTCCTTGATCCCAGTTTAGGAGAGTTTATTCTCACAGAAGAAAATATCCGCATTCCTACCCACGGTTCTGTTTACAGCGTCAACGAAGGTAACTTTTGGCAGTGGGAAGAATCGATTCGAGAATACATCCGCTACGTTCATCGTACACAAGGTTATACGGCTCGTTATAGCGGCGCAATGGTCAGCGACATCCATAGACTTTTGGTTCAAGGCGGCGTCTTTCTCTACCCAGGCACAATTCAAAACCCAGAAGGGAAATTGCGCTTGCTTTATGAAACCGCTCCTCTGGCATTTTTGATTGAGCAAGCAGGTGGTCGTGCTACTACAGGACTGATGGATATATTAGATGTGGTGCCGAAAAAACTGCATCAGCGCACGCCTTTAATTATTGGTAGCAAAGAGGATGTAGCCAAGGTGGAGTCTTTTATTCAAAACGGACACTAAAATCGCCAGGTGGAAGACAGAAGAAAATAAAGCTTTATTTACAAGCTTTTGAACTTTTTCAACTGGATAGTTATTTTTGCCATACTCCACTAGAAGACGGTGACAAAAGCATCAAGGATGAGTCTAGCCTATGGCATTAATTAAAAGTTAATCATGGTGATTTAGGATTGGAAATGTAGAATAGCACTTCTTGAAGATCAATTAAAAGATTATCTCAGCTGGCCGATGCGATAAGTGATTGGTAACGCCACAATTCAAAAATCACCATCAAAATTTGATGGGTTTTACCAACTTCACTTGGAAACATCACTATACAGGAGTGAAACAAATTAGAGCTATGGCTACTAATCATCTACTAGAAATTACTCAATACGGTCAAAGTATCTGGATCGATAATTTGACCCGTGACATTATTCAATCAGGCGAACTCAAAGACCTGGTTGAAAATCAAGGAATCTCTGGGATTACCTCTAACCCAGCTATCTTTGAAAAAGCGATCGATGGTAATGTCATTTATGATGCCGATATCGAAGCCGGAGTTCGGGCTGGCTCACCGATACAGAAAATTTATGAATCCCTAGTTTTTGCAGATATCCGTAATGCCTGTGATATTTTACGCCCTGTTTATGAAGCCTCGAATAGATTAGATGGTTATGTGAGTATCGAAGTACCACCAACCATCGCCCATGATACTGAAGCAACAATAGCGGAAGCCCGGCGCTATTTCCAAGAAATTGGTCGGGAAAATTTGATGATTAAAATTCCCGGTACAGAACCTGGTTTGCCAGCAGTGGAACAGGCGATCGCTGATGGTATTAATGTCAATATTACGCTACTGTTTTCTGTAGAAAGCTACATTAACACAGCTTGGGCTTATATTCGGGGCTTAGAAAAACGGGTGGCCGAGGGTAAGGATATCAGTAGAATTTCTTCAGTCGCTAGCTTCTTCCTCAGCCGGATTGATAGCAACATTGACGCCAAAATTGATGCTAAGTTCAAAAAAGGCCTTGATGATATTGCCGTGGAAGCAAAGCTTTTGGCTGTTAAAGGGAAAGTAGCGATCGCTAACGCGAAGATTGCGTACCAAGAATACAAGAAAATCATTAGAAGCGAGCGTTGGCAAGCTTTGGCAGCCAAAGGAGCGACAATACAACGGCTACTTTGGGCTAGCACCAGCACCAAAGACCCCAACTACAGAGACGTGATGTATATCGAGGAGTTGATCGGCCAAGATACCGTTAACACCGTACCACCAGCGACGATTAAAGCTTGTGCCGATCATTGTAACGTAGGCGATCGCTTAGAAACAGATGTAGACAAAGCTTACACGCTGATCGAAAACCTCAAAGATCCCGACATCGACATCGATCTTGATGCCGTAATGGATGAACTGTTAGTCGAAGGTATTGACAAGTTTATCCAGCCCTTTCAGTCCTTGATGAACTCTTTAGAAGAAAAGATCAAGGTATTGTCGCCAGTGTAGGGGCTGGGTATTGGGGACAAGGGAGACAAGGGAATAAAGAAAGTGTTTTCCCCATGCCCAATGCCCAATGCCCAATGCCCAATCTCAAAATCCAAAATCCAAAATCCAAAATTGTTATGGTTAGTCTGCTAGAAAATCCCTTGCGCGTTGGTCTGCAACAACAAAGGATGCCCGAACCCCAGATTATAGTCATTTTTGGCGCTTCTGGTGATCTCACCTGGCGCAAACTAGTACCAGCACTTTACAAATTGCGGCGAGAACGGCGTATTCCACAAGAAACTACCATTGTCGGTGTGGCACGTCGAGAGTGGAGCCACGAGTACTTCCGTGAGCAGATGCAAAAAGGCATGGAAGAGGCACATCCTGATGTCGATTTAGGGGAACTTTGGAAAGACTTCTCTCAAGGTTTGTTCTACAGTCCTGGGGATATAGACAATCCCGAAGGCTACCAGAAACTGAAAAGCTTATTGAGTGAATTAGACGAAAAACGGGGCACGCGAGGGAATCGGATGTTTTACCTCTCAGTTGCCCCCTCATTCTTCCCCGAAGCGATTAAGCAGCTAGGAAGTGCTGGGATGCTAGAAGATCCCTACAAACATCGTTTAGTAGTTGAAAAACCCTTTGGTCGGGACTTGGCTTCTGCCCAGAGTCTTAACCAAGTGGTACAGAAATTTTGCAAAGAAAACCAAGTATATCGCATTGACCACTACTTAGGTAAAGAAACAGTCCAGAATTTGCTGGTGTTTCGCTTTGCCAATGCGATTTTTGAGCCGTTGTGGAATCGTCAATTTGTTGACCACGTGCAAATTACCGTCGCAGAAACCGTAGGAGTGGAAGACCGGGCTGGTTATTATGAAAGTGCCGGCGCACTACGGGATATGTTGCAAAATCACCTCATGCAACTTTACTGTTTAACGGCCATGGAAGCACCCAACGCAATGGATGCCGACAGCATCCGCACAGAAAAAGTGAAGGTACTCCAAGCTACTCGTTTAGCTGATGTTCACAATCTCTCAAGTTCGGCAGTACGCGGGCAGTATAGTGCTGGCTGGATGAAGGGTCAAGCAGTGCCAGGGTATCGGACAGAACCAGGCGTTGATCCCAACTCCACCACACCCACCTACGTAGCGATGAAGTTTTTGGTGGATAACTGGCGCTGGAAAGGTGTTCCTTTCTACTTACGTACCGGAAAGCGGATGCCGAAAAAAGTCAGTGAGATTTCCATTCACTTCCGCGAAGTTCCGTCTCGGATGTTCCAATCTGCTGCCCAACAGACAAACGCCAACATTTTGACAATGCGGATTCAGCCGAATGAAGGAATTTCCCTGCGTTTTGATGTGAAAATGCCGGGGGCAGAATTCCGCACCCGTTCCGTTGACATGGACTTTAGTTATGGTTCCTTTGGCATCCAAGCAACATCCGATGCCTACGATCGCCTATTCCTTGATTGTATGATGGGCGATCAAACATTATTCACCCGGGCGGACGAAGTAGAAGCAGCTTGGCAAGTAGTAACCCCAGCCCTTTCCGTTTGGGATGCACCCGCCGATGCAAATACTATTCCCCAGTACGAAGCCGGTACTTGGGAACCAGCAGAAGCAGAATTCTTAATTAACCAAGATGGCCGTCGCTGGCGCAGACTCTAAATATTAGTCATTAGTCATTAGTAAAAACAAATGACCAATGACCAATGACCAATGACCAATGACCAATGACAA
>Ga0123337_10006973_pt1 | contig 10642 bp, 8 predicted proteins | sample frozenSSSSmetaG_FD_89792 | JGI IMG/M metagenome (GOLD analysis project Ga0123337, IMG submission 89792) | Glacier valley bacterial and archeal communities from Borup Fiord, Nunavut, Canada, to study Microbial Dark Matter (Phase II) -... | ecosystem: Environmental > Aquatic > Freshwater > Ice >...
GCCGTAGCGGCGCTGGCCCTCGCGGTGCACGTCTCGGTCCTGCTCGCGGGCTTCACGCTCGGGCTGGCCGTCGCGGGCGTCGGCGAGCCCCGTCGACTCGCCCGTCAGGTCTTCGGTCTCACGGAGGGCTTCCTCGGGCCGCTCTTCTTCGTCTGGCTGGGGGCCTCCCTCGACCTGCGCGCCGTGGCTTCCCATCCCTCGTCGCTGGTGCTCGGGCTCGCCCTCGGGCTCGGGGCCCTCGCGGTGCACGCCGTCGGGGTCCTGACGGGCCAGCCCGGCGGGCTGGCCGTGCTCAGCGGCGCCCAGCTGGGGGTACCGGTCGCCGCCGTCACGCTCGCCGGTCAGCTGGGGGTGCTGGCGCCCGGCGAAGGCGTCTCCCTGCTGGTCGGGGCTCTCGTGACGATCGGCGCGGTCAGCGTGGTCGGCGCTCGCCTCGGGCGGGCGGCCCACCCCGCGGACACCGGCGGGGGAGGTCCCGACGTACGGGCGTGAGCGCAGCCACCACTGATCTGCCGGCGACCGATCGTCGCCGATGCCGGTAGTCTTGGCCCCAACGACATTCGAGCCGTCATCAGCGGCGAGTCTCCGGAAGAACGGTCGCCCCGGCCACGACCTGCGTGGCCAGGACGGCTCAGTAGAACCGGACGGGTGGGCCCGTCAGCGCCTGGAGATGAAGTGGCCGTGCACCGTCCGCCCGCGAGGGCGACGGAGCGCGACAAGCGAGGTGGTACCGCGGTGCGGGCCGGGATGGATCCGGTGGCGTCGTCCTCGTGGTTGGTTGACCCGAGCGACGAGAGCACGAGCAGGAGCCCTTCATGGCCTATCCCCAAGTGACCACCGGCACGAGCACCGGGCCGGTCGACGCCGAGGGTCCCTCGACGACCCCGCCGGGTGTCACCTCCGTCCCCCGCCTCCCTCAGATCGAGGAGCGGGTCCTGCGCTACTGGGACGAGGACGGCACCTTCGTCGCGTCGGTCGAGAACCGTGACGCGGGCGTCGACGGCGCCAACGAGTTCGTCTTCTACGACGGCCCGCCCTTCGCCAACGGGCTGCCGCACTACGGGCACCTGCTCACCGGCTACGTCAAGGACGTCGTCCCTCGCTACCAGACCATGCGCGGGCGCCGGGTGGAGCGCCGCTTCGGCTGGGACACCCATGGCCTCCCCGCCGAGCTCGAGGCGATGAGCCAGCTGGGCATCAAGACCAAGGACGAGATCCTCGAGATCGGCATCGAGACCTTCAACGCCGCCTGCCGCGAGTCGGTGCTGCGCTACACCGGTGACTGGCGCGAGTACGTCACCCGGCAGGCGCGCTGGGTCGACTTCGACCACGACTACAAGACGCTCAACCCCGACTACATGGAGAGCGTCATGTGGGCGTTCAAGCAGCTGCACGAGAAGGGCCTGGTCTACGAGGGCTTCCGGGTGCTGCCCTACTGCTGGAACGACCAGACGCCCCTGTCGAGTCATGAGCTGCGGATGGACGACGACGTCTACCAGCAGCGTCAGGACCCCGCCGTCACGGTGGGTCTGCGCCTCGAGACGGGTGAGCTGGCCCTGGTCTGGACGACCACCCCGTGGACCCTGCCGGCCAACCTCGGGATCATGGTCGGCCCCGACATCGACTACGTCGTCGTCGAGTCCGACGTGACGGGGCGTACGGAGCGCTACTTCATCGGCGCCGCACGCCTCGCGGCCTACGCCAAGGACCTGTTCCCCGCCGAGGCCGGCGAGAAGGGCTTCGACCCCGCCTCCAGAGTGGTCGAGCGGCTCACCGGCGCCGACCTGCTGGGGCGCTCGTTCACCCCGCCCTTCTCGTACTACCTCGGTCATGAGCGAGCCCACCGCGTCTTCCCCGCCGACTTCGTCACCACCGAGGACGGCACCGGCCTCGTGCACACCGCCGGCGCCTTCGGTGAGGAGGACAAGGTCGTCACCGACCGCGAGGGCATCGAGCCGGTCATCCCGGTCGGTCCCGACGGACGATTCATCTTCCCGGTCACCGACTACGAGGGCATGCAGGTCTTCGACGCGAACAGCTACGTCATCGACGACCTACGGGCCGTCACACGCGGTGAGCAGGCCCACGGCGCCGCGACCGAGGGCACCGTGCTGCTGCGCCGCGAGACCTACGACCACTCCTACCCGCACTGCTGGCGCTGCCGGCAGCCGTTGATCTACATGGCCGTCTCCAGCTGGTTCGTCGAGGTCACGAAGATCAAGGACCGGATGCTCGAGCTCAACGAGCAGATCGCCTGGACGCCCGACCACATCCAGCACGGGCAGTTCGGTCGGTGGATGGAGAACGCCCGCGACTGGTCGATCACGCGGAACCGCTTCTGGGGCAGCCCGGTTCCCGTGTGGAAGTCCGACGATGCGCGCTACCCCCGGCTCGACGTCTACGGTTCCTTCGCCGACCTCGAGGCCGACTTCGGGGTCGAGGTGACCGACCTGCACCGGCCGTTCGTCGACCGGCTCACCCGGCCCAACCCCGACGACCCACGCACCCCCGAGGAGGGGCAGTCGACCATGCGCCGGGTGGAGGACGTGCTCGACGTCTGGTTCGACTCCGGGTCGATGAGCTTCGCCCAGGTGCACTACCCGTTTGAGAACGCCGACTGGTTCGAGCACCACTTCCCGGGAGACTTCATCGTGGAGTACATCGGGCAGACCCGCGGCTGGTTCTACACGCTGCACGTGCTGGCGACGGCGCTCTTCGACCGTCCTGCCTTCTCCTCCTGCGTCAGCCACGGCGTCGTCCTGGGCTCCGACGGCCAGAAGATGAGCAAGAGCCTGAAGAACTACCCCGACGTGCGCGAGGTCTTCGACCGCGACGGTGCCGACGCCATGCGGTGGTTCCTGATGAGCAGCCCGATCTTGCGCGGGGGCAACCTCGTCGTCACGGAGCAGGGCATCCGCGACGGCGTGCGTCAGGTGCTCCTGCCGCTGTGGAACGCCTGGTCGTTCTTCGCTCTCTACGCCAACTCGGCGCGGGGCGGCGAGGGTTACACCGCCAGCTGGTCCACGGCGTCGACCGACGTCCTCGACCGTTACCTGCTGGCCAAGCTGCGTGACTTCGTCGGCGACATGCAGACCCAGCTCGACGCATACGAGATCGCCGACGCCTGCGAGACCACCCGCGGCTTCCTCGACGTGCTCACCAACTGGTACATCCGCCGTTCCCGCGCGCGGTTCTGGGGTGGTGAGGACGGCGACGCGGAGGCCGCCTTCGACACCCTGTACACCACCCTCGAGACCGTATGCAGGGTCGTCGCCCCGCTCCTGCCGCTCACCACCGAGGAGATCTGGCGCGGTCTGACCGGGGGTCGTTCGGTGCACCTGACGGACTGGCCGGTCGCGGGCGACCTGCCGCAGGACGAGGTCCTCGTCGCGGCCATGGACCGGGCCCGCGACATCTGCTCGGTCGCGTCGTCGCTGCGCAAGGCCGAGAGGCTCCGGGCCCGCCTGCCTCTCGCCGGTCTGACCGTCGTCACCAGCGACCCGGCTGCGCTCGAGGACTTCGCGGCCGTGGTGCGCGACGAGGTCAACGTCAAGGACGTGACCCTCGTCGACCTCGAGTCGGCCAGCGAGGCCGAGTTCGGTGTCTCTCAGCGTCTCAGCGTCAACGCGCGCGCGGCGGGTCCCCGTCTGGGCAAGGACGTGCAGACGGCGATCAGGGGCGCCAAGTCGGGTGACTGGTCGCTCTCCGCCGCCGGCACGGTCACCGCCGGTGGGCTGGCGCTCGTCGAGGGTGAGTACACCCTCGACACCGTCGTCGCCGTTGGCGACGCAGCTGTCGGCGGGGCTGTCGGGGCCGGCGACGGGTCCGCACCGGGCCGCGCCGTGGCGATGCTGCCGGGCGGGGGCTTCGTCGTCCTCGACACCACCATCACTCCCGAGCTCGCAGCCGAGGGGCTGGCGCGCGACGTCGTCCGGGCTGTGCAGCAGGCGCGCAAGGAGGCCGGTTTCGAGGTCAGCGACCGGATCTCGTTGACTTTGAGTGGTTCTGACACCGTGTGGCAGTCGGTCGTCACCCACCAGTCGCTCATCATGGGCGAGACCCTGGCCGTGCAGTTCGGCGCCGCTGGCGGTGACCGTGAGCTGCCGACCGTCGAGGGGGCCCACCTCACCTCGGCATCGGTGGGCGATGGTCACGCGGTGCGGATCCTCGTGAAGAGGGCATCGTGACCCTCGTCGTGCGCCCCGGGGTCCTCGACGACATGGGTGCCGTCCTCGACGTCGGGCACCGCACGTGGCCAGCCACCTACGGCCCCCTCGCCGGTCCGGACTACGTCTCGATGGGGCTGGCGAAGTGGTGGACGGCTGACGCCACGACCCCCGCCCTACGCGCCGGACGGGTCCTCGTGGCGGAGGTCGACGGCGAGGTCGTCGGCATGTCGGCGACGGGCCCGCTCGATGGTCGGCTCGTGCTGTGGAAGCTCTACGTACTGCCCCAGGCGCAGGGCGACGGCGCGGGCGGCGCGCTGCTGCGAGCCGTCCTCGTGTCGGCCGCCGAGAGGTATGACGAGATCCGGGTCGCCTACCTCGACGGCAACGGACACGCGGCGTCGTTCTACCGGCACCACGGTTTCGTCGAGATCGAGCGCGAGAGCGGCGGCACCGGCATACCGGACCAGGTCTGGATGACGCGGGCGCTGGTGCAGCCGACCTTCGTCACGTCCGGCGCGGTGCAGCCGGTGTCACCGCAGCATCAGTCTGACCTGCAGCACCCGCACGACCTGCAGCACCCGCACGACCCGGAGCACCAGCACGACCCGGAGAACGACGACTCCCCGCACGCGTCCGAGGAGGACCCCCGATGAGCCCCAGTGGTCGTCCCGACGCCGCCCAGGTCGAGGCGGGTCGCCGCCTGTCCGTCGAGAAGCGCGTGCGCGAGGTGGAGGCCGCCATCCTGGCCCGCGCTCCGGAAACGCATGTCGACCCCAGCCTCGACGAGATGGCGGCGGTCATGCAGCTGCTCGGCGAGCCACAGCACAGCTTCCCGGTCATCCACCTCACCGGCACCAACGGCAAGACCTCGACGACCCGGATGGTCGAGTCGCTGCTGCGCGAGCTGGGCCTGACGACAGGAAGGTTCACCTCTCCTCATCTGCACTCCTTCCGTGAGCGGATCGGCCTCGGAGGCGACGCGCTCACCGCCGAACAGCTCATCGCGGTCTATGACGAGGTGCTGCCGATGGTCGAGCTGGCCGACGCCCGGTCGGTCGAGCAGGGCGGGGGGCGGCTCAACTTCTTCATGCTCTCCGTCGTGCTCGCCTACGCCGCGTTCGCTGACGCGCCCGTCGACGTTGCCGTCGTCGAGGTCGGGCTTGGCGGTCGCTGGGACGCCACCAACGTCGCCGACGGGCAGGTCGCGGTCATCACCGCGATCGCCATCGACCACACCCGGCTGCTCGGCTCGACCGTGGAGGAGATCGCCACTGAGAAGGCCGGCATCATCAAACCCGGCGCCATCGCGGTCTCGGCGGTCCAGGAGCGGGACGTGGCCGACATCCTCGTGGAGCGGGCCGAGGCGGTAGGTGCGCGGGTCGTCTTCGAGGGTGTCGACTTCGGGGTGGTCTCCCGCGAGGTCGCCCTCGGCGGTCAGCTGCTGACCCTCAAGGGGTTGGCGGGGGAGTACACCGACGTCTTCGTGCCCCTGCACGGCGAGCACATGGCGAGCAACGCCGCCACGGCGCTGGCGGCGGTCGAGGCCTTCCTCGGGGGCGGTGAGCAGGCCCTCGACCCGGAGGTCGTGCGGGCCGCGTTCGCTGCGGTCACGTCTCCGGGGCGCCTCGAGATCGTGCGCCGCTCGCCCACCGTGCTCGTCGACGCGGCCCACAACCCCGCCGGGATGCGGGCGCTCGTCGCGGCGCTGGAGGACGCCTTCACCTTTACCCGCCTCGTCGGCGTCGTCGCGATCTTCGCCGACAAGGAGCCGCTCGAGATGCTCGAGGCGCTCGAGCCCGTGCTCGACCACGTCGTGATCACCCGCAACACGTCGGCCCGCTCCATCCGCCCCGACGACCTGGGCGTCATCGCCCGTGAGGTCTTCGGCGACGACCGGGTCACCGTCGTGCGTGAGCTGCCCGACGCCCTCGACCGCGCCGCCGGCATCGCCGAGTCGTCGGGCGACGCCAGCGGCATGGGGAGCGGCGTCCTCGTCACCGGCTCGGTGGTGACGGCGGCCGACGCGAGGATGCTCCTCGGCGTCACCTCCACCTGACCCCCTCTTCGCCTTCCGGACGTGGGAAACCCTCGGTCCTGTGCCTGTCGACCCGTCCAACCCGCGGGTTTCTCTCGTCTGGAACGCACGGGGCCTGCGAAGCACCTGGCCTGGACGCTCGGGACGGGGGGTCAGGGTGCGGGAGCGCCGGCTCCGATGGCCCACGGGTGCACCCGCTCGAGCTGCGCCCCGAGCTGTAGCAGCATCCGCTCCTGCCCGGGGCGAGCGGTCAGCAGGGCGGCGACCGGTCGACCGTCGGCGTCGAGGCCGGCGGGGACGGTCAGACCCGGCCAGCCCAGGAGGTTCCAGGGGTTGAGGAACCCCACCCGGCGCGAGGCTCGCAGGATCGTGACGAGGGACCGCACACCGTCGCGCTCACCCACCGGGGGCGGGGCGCAGGGCATCGTCGGGGTGAGCAGCACGTCGACCCCGGCAAGGGAAGCCTCCACCGCGGCCCGCTCGGCGCTCACGTCGAGGGCCCAGGGCAGGGCTCGCCTTGTCACGGAGCCCACCCGGGCGGCAAGACGGGTGACCGGCTCGACCCGCTCGGGGTGGTCGGTGGCGGCGACGTCGTCGGCGGCCGAGGCGGTGTAGCGCACACTGAACTTCGTCGAGGCGGCGGCGAACCGCACCCGACCGGTGCTCACGGTGTGGCCGAGCCCCCGCAGCAGGGCCGCCGTCAGCTGGGCCGCCTGCACCCACGCGGGGTCGATCGGGCCCCCCTGCGGCAGCGGCCAGTCCATCGCCCGGTCGGTCGTGAGCAGCACCCGCACGGGCCTGGGCAGGTGGTCCAGGGTGGCGACCAACCCCCTTGCCTCGGTCAGCAGCACGTCGTACAGGAGTGCGGTGTCGGCCACGGTGCGGGCGAAGCCGCCGGGCGAGACCATGCCCGTCCACGGCGCCACGACCGGGGATGTCGAGATCGCGCCCGGGGTGACGAAGAGGCCCGGCAGCCCGCACCACGCCCCCGGCCCTCGTATGGAGCCGCCCCCGTCCCCGGCGAGCGCGAGCGGCACCAACCCGGCCGAGACGGCAGTGGCCGACCCACCGCTGGAGCCGCCCGGGGTGCATGAGGTGTCCCACGGGTTGCGGGTGACCCCGCCGAGCACGCTCTCGGTGTAGGGCGTAAGACAGAGCTCCGGTGTGCGGGTGGCACCGACGACGACCCCGCCGGCCGCGCGGACCAGACGGATGCTCGCGGCGTCCTCGCTCGAGACGCTGGTGAGCGCGCGGGACCCCTTGGTGACCACCTCACCGGCGACGTCGACCTCGTCCTTCGCGGCGACGGGGACCCCGGCGAGCGGCAGGTCCTCCCCGGCGGCCAGCCGCTCGGCGACGCGGTCGGCGTCGGCCAGGGCCCGCTCGCGCGAGATGCGCTGGAATGCGTTGAGCCGGTCCTGGGCCTCGTCGATGCGCGCCAGGGCAGCAGTGACGACCTGACGGGGGGTCAGCTCACCCGACCGCACCCGCCGTACGGTGTCCTGGGCCGTGACCCACCGGAGGTGCTCGGCCAGGGCGGCTTCGTGGGCGGAAGTCATGCTCGGCACTGTGCCACAGGCCAGGGAGCGCTCCAGGTGGCCCGCCCACGGCTTCTCGGACGTCGTCCCCCCCGCGCGGGTACCCCGGCCCGACCTGGCTCGACCACGGGCCTGACGAGGGGCCGACCCGCGGCGCCGCAAGCCCACCCGGAGCGGCGGTGAACGCTCCAGCGTCATACCCTCACCATCATGGACATCGTCTGGCTGGTGCGCTCGTGCGGGGACTGACGTTGTACGGGCAGACCGGGAAGTTCACCTACCGGATGCTCATGACGGTGCTCATCGGTCAGTCGCTGGCGGTCTTCTTCGGCGCCCTCGTGGCCCGCGGCATCGCCGCTGCCCAGGGTGACGCCCGCGGGGCGACCTACCTCTGGGTCGGTGTCGGACTCGCCCTCCTCGCCATCGCGGCGGCGGGCACCATGCGCCGCCCGTACGGTGTGACCCTCGGCTGGCTCGTGCAGGTGGGGACCTTCGTCGCCGGGGTCGTCCTGCCGATGATGGTCGTCGTCGGGGTCATCTTCCTGGCCATGTGGGTGACCTGCCTGGTGCAGGGCGCGAAGATCGACGGGACCGACGCGCGGAGGCGGGCCGAGGCTGCGGGTGGGGCCGAACCCGACCGTGCCGGGGCCTGACCTTCGCCGCTAGGGTGCTGGGGTGACCACCGAACGCTCGCTCGTCCTCGTCAAGCCCGATGGATTTCGCCGCGGCCTCACCGGTGAGGTGATCAGCCGTATCGAGGCCAAGGGCTACACCCTCGCGGCCCTTGACATCTTCACCCCCGACCGGGAGCGGCTCGCGCAGCACTACGCCGAGCACGAGGGCAAACCGTTCTTCGAGGCCCTCGTCGACTTCATGGCCTCCGGCCCGGTGACGGCGATCGTCGTCGAGGGGGAGCGCTGCATCGAGGGCTTCCGCGCCCTAGCGGGCGCGACCGACCCGACCGCCGCGGCGCCCGGCTCGATCCGCGGTGACCTCGGCCGCGACTGGGGTTTGAAGGTGCAGCAGAACATCGTCCACGGATCTGACTCACCGCAGGCGGCAGCGCGTGAGATCGGCATCTGGTTTCCCCGCCTGTGAGCTCGGGCAGGCGTCGCGTACGCCCGATGACCTGCCCCACGTGCACACTCCGTCCGCCGGACCCTCCGGGCCTAGTGGCGCAGGCCGTCGGGTGGGGGGCGGCGGTCCAGGTCGGAGCCGCCCTCGCAGCGACGGGCCAGGGCGCTGACCTCGCGCTCGACGTACTGCCGGGTGAGGCCCTCGCTGAGGCGGCCGACGGCACCGGCCAGCAGGCCTGTATGGAGCACCGTCGCCACCACGCGCGTGCGGCCGCCACCGAGGTCACTGAGCTCGTGCAGCGCGGCCGTCGTCACCCCGGTGCTGCGGGCCTGCCACTCCCAACGGGTGAGGGGCTCCCACTGGGTGACGGTCCAGGTGCTGGCGGGCAGCTGGGGCTGCTTGACGCGGGTCCGGACACCGAGGTCTAGCGCGCTCACCCCGCCGAGGGGGGTCAGGCGGGTCACGGTCGGGTTCCACCGCGTCCACGACAGCACGTCGGTCCACACGCCCCAGACCCGCTCGATGGGCGCGTCGATCTCCAGGTCGAGCGTGATCATCGGGTCGGTCCTCGGGATCGTGTGGGCGGGTGACATCCACCAGCCTAAGGACGTGGCGGCATCGGCGCGGCGGAACCGGTGCGTGGCCGCCGGCGGCCCTGCCACTCGTGGGCGAGGATCGCGTACTGGTAGCCGTCGACCCACCCGAGATCGGCGTGCCAGGAGTCATCCACCCCATGCTGTTCGCGCCTCATCCCGGCCTTTTCCAGGACCCGTGCTGACGCGAGGTTGTCGGCATAGCAGCCCGCCGTGACGCGCCGGAGCCCCAGGTGCCCGAAGGCGGCCGCCAGGAGGCCGCGAGCGAGGTCGGTGGCCACTCCCCGGCCGGCCAAGGTCGGATCGATGATGTACACGATGATGCCCTCGGTGCCGATGGGCATCCCGGGTTGCCCCATTCCGTCCACCACGTCGAGGAACCCCATTGCCGCTACGGTCCCGTCGACCTCCCCGACGCAGGAGAAGTCGGTTTCGCTCGTGGCCACGGCGAGCCACTCCCGGCGGAACGTCTGCGGCTCGACGCCCGTGCGGATCATGAAGCGGTTGACCGCCACGTCGTTGCGCAGGGACAGCAGCGGCTCGAGGTCGTGAGGCTGGGCCTCCCGCAGGAGAAGCGATCCACTGCTGCGGGGCCAGGGGGTCGACGTCACGCCCGCATCATTGCCGATGCCGTGACCTGGAGCCAGTGCGTCCCGGAACGGGACACACCCAGTGAGAGGATCGCCAGGTGACCCCCCACGTGCCCGACCTCTCACGACTGGGACGAACCGACGGCGAGAACCTCGACACCCTCGTGGAGCGCGCGGTGCGGGGCAGCCGCCGGTCGTTGACGTCCCGGGTCCTTCGGGTGCGCAACAAGGGATGGCACCTGGGGCAGTGCGCCCTCGCCGCCGGCGTGGCCTGGTTCGTGGCGACGACGGTCGTCGGGCACCCCACCCCCGTCTTCGCGCCCATCGTCGCAGTGGTCTGCCTGGGCACGAGCTACGGGCAGCGGCTGCGCCGGGTGGCGGAGGTCACCGTGGGCGTGGCGGTGGGGCTCGGGGTCGCCGACCTCTTCCTCGCCCTGGTCGGGCGGGGTTCCTGGCAGATCGGGCTGATCGTCCTGCTGGCCATGACGGCTGCCCTCTTCCTCGACACCGGGAACCTGCTCACCACCCAGGCGGCCGTGCAGTCGATCTTCGTCGTCGCCCTCGTGGCGACGCCCCAGGACGCGGTGGCCCGGTGGGTCGACGCGGCCATCGGAGGAGCCGTCGCGCTGGTCGCGGCCAC
>Ga0123337_10006975_pt1 | contig 10639 bp, 5 predicted proteins | sample frozenSSSSmetaG_FD_89792 | JGI IMG/M metagenome (GOLD analysis project Ga0123337, IMG submission 89792) | Glacier valley bacterial and archeal communities from Borup Fiord, Nunavut, Canada, to study Microbial Dark Matter (Phase II) -... | ecosystem: Environmental > Aquatic > Freshwater > Ice >...
ATTGTACTTAACTATCGGAACAAGCGCAGCAGCTTGCGAAAAGGTATTCATCGCAAATGCATATTGTTCCTCCTTTTTTTGCCCCACTAATCCATCAATATCATATTCTCCCCATTTACCTGTTGTTACACCCCATCCATCTCTGTCCGTATTATTCCCATCAAAGCACCAGTTTAACATTTTCAATTCATCGTAATGGGTACCTGATTCCGCATTTAATCTAACAGCCAGATATGCCCCGTATGGCATCATTAATTCGTAGAAGGGCCCTTCTTTGGATGGCCTGTTTTGTAAATATTCCATGCATAATTGGCTGGCTTTAAGAAACCTTTCGTCTCCAAATTTCTTCCATGCGGCAAATTCAAGCCAGGCCAGACCTGCCGCCGCATCAGGCTCATGCCAAATGCCATTATAAACCCCTTTTTTTGTGTTAAAATTATAGGAAGTATAATTAAAGTCAGGATATTTCCGCCCCTTACTTAGACCATCAATAGCCTCTATCCATTTAGTTGCATTTAATTTCATAACATCCGAAATATCGTTATTTTCTGGGTACTCATTTACCAGCATACTAAATGCCATTCCCGGAAATATTTCATACCAGAAGGTTTGTCCGGGTATTCTATCAACAGAGTTCATGATCAGGTTTACACCGTTTTTGGTGTTATAAAACTGCTTGCACATCGTAACAAAATCATTCCCATCATAGTTACTTTTATTAAATCCAACTAAAGTGGCACTGATGATTGAACCCATTACCGGTAAAGATTCGTAATTCGCCTTTTTTGATTCATTGGCTAAAGCGCCTACATAGCTAGGTATGCCGAAAGAACGGATGGGAAAGTTAGTTTTATTATCATCCCACCATATGAGAGGTAAGAAACGACCTTTTGCGTGGAAATTGTAAAGTAACGAATCTTGCTTTTTAACAATATGCTTCCAATCTTTCATTTTATAAGGTTCGGGCATATTGGGCATAGATTCCACTAACTTTGCAGCAATTTGTATGGCCGGTTTCTGTGCCAGTACTGATTGTACCGTTATTAGGCCGAAAAGCAGGCATAAACTAAATTTCTTCATAAATAGGATAAAATTGACTAAATCCATAAAAGTAAGGTGCCTTACTCTAATTGATTATATAAAAACTAATACCCGGGATTCTGCGAGATAACTTTGTTTGAATAATCGATCTCATTTTGAGGTATAGGCAACAGATAATCACGGCTATCATTAAAGTTTGCGCCTTTTGTAGTCTTGTATTTAGTTGCATAAGCCTTCATTGCCTGTCCAAACCTTTTTTGACGGGATAAATCATCTCTTCTCCATCCCTCCATTCCTAATTCACAACGCCTTTCATGCCAAATGGCCAATCGAAGGGCAGTTAGATCTGTAGTAGTCACATCAGGTAAAGAAGTGTTAGGATTGGTGTTTGGAATATAAACTTGTTTTTCCTTGTCAGAATCTTTTGGATCAGAACGCCTAGCCCTGCTCCTAACCTGATTTAGATAAGTTAAAGCCAAACCTGGATTTCCAGTTTCATTGAGTGCTTCTGAATAAAGCAATAAAACATCTGAATATCTTATAAACCGAATATTATAAGATATCATCCATGGGTCTAAACCAATACGTTTGTAGTATGGCACTTCTATTTTACGATCACCGAAACCAGTTGCTGACGAACTATTATCCTGATCCTGTATATCTTGCAAATAACGGTCGCCTGTCATAGTAAATGTATAGGTGATGCGGGGGTCATCAGGACTAAATTCGTTAAACAAATCCGTAGTAGGGATGTGAAATCCATAGCCCTGATAATTCTCAGATGTTCCACGAGAGGTAAAAAAATGGGGCACGTTGCTTCCCAGTGCAATATTTTTATCTGATCCCATTTGATCTGAAATTTCAAATACCGATTCGCTGGAATTATTTATCTTCCAGTTATCGCCATAATTGGTTAATAAAGAGTAAACCCCAGAGGTCACAACGGTTTGAAATGCGGTTATAGCCTTAGCAAAATCGCCCCGGAACATATAAGTTTTTCCGAGTAAAGTATAAGCTAAACCTTGCGAAACCCTATATTGGTCTGCTGCGCCGTACTCGCTTTTTTTAGGTAGTGCTGTAGCTGCAGTAAGATCTGAAACGATCTGGGCATAAACTTCTTCTACTGTTGCGCGAGGGGTACTCACAGCTTCAGCTGAGATAAGCGGCTTTAGCACCAGCGGAACACCTCCATAAAGTGTAACCAGATTATAATAACCAAATGCCCTTAATAATTTAGCTTCATTAATATATCTGTCTATCAGTGCCTTATCTCCTTCTGCTGCCGGCGCATATACAATCACCTCATTAGTGCGGTTAATTAAATTATAAAGAATTGACCAAGTGTTATTTACTTCTGAGTTAGTTGGATAAACAATGAAGTTTGAAAGACTTTGAAAGTCGCCACGGTCATCATCGCTGCCACCTCCTTTTAAAGCGTCGTCAGTAGACACATCCTCAATTAAGTAATGCTCCAGTGAAAACTCATTCCACGTTTGCCTCAATTCAAGATAGGTGCCGGTTAAGGCCGATGAAATGTCGGCATCAGTCCTATAAAAATTTTTACTGGATTGGGCAGCATAAACTGGCTTTTCAATAGCAGTCTTTTTACACTGGGTGCTCAATAACATAAACGAAACTAAACTTGCGATTACGAATATCTTTTTCATTTTTTACGATTTAGAATTTAAAATTGTGCGTTAACTCCAACCATAATGGTTCTTGCTGATGGATAGCGGATTGGATCAAATCCAAGATTTAAAGGGCTTCCTTGGCCAATATCCGGATCAGGGCCAGAATATTTGGTTAAGGTGAACAGATTTTGGCCGCTAATGTAAATACGGAAGCTGCGCATAATGCCAGCATGCTCCAGCAAGGCCTTAGGGATGGAGTATCCTAATTGAAAATTCTGCAATCTCAAATAAGAACCGTTTTCTACAAACCAGGAAGAACCACGAAGATTATTATTATCGTTAGTTAAAGAAATACGTGGATAGGTAGCATTGTCGCCTTCTTTGGTCCAGGCCTTGGTATAGGCATCAGCCAGGGTATTTTGCCCAGAAGGGCTGGCATATCCTTTTACGCTATTCCAAATATCATTACCCAATATCCCCTGGAATGTGGCCAAAAAGTCAAATCCTTTATAATTAGCCCCGAGGTTAAAGCCGTAGATCAGATTAGGGTTTGGGTTACCTATATAGGTTCTGTCTTTATCGTCAATAACACCATCGTGATTCAAATCAGCAAATTTAAAATCGCCGGGTTTTGCATAGGGTTGGATTTGCTGGCCATTGGTTCCTTTGTAATCTGTAATTTGTTGTTGATTTTGAAATATCCCTTCATGTACATAACCATAAAACCGGCCCATAGGGCCTCCAACTTCAGTCTTACTTACTGCTCCGTATAATGGCAGATTACCGTTACCTAAATTAGTGACGTTAGTTTTATACAAGGAGATGTTACCCCCAATAATGTATTCTAATTTCCCTATTTTATTTTTATAGCTTATCGTTGATTCAAAACCTTTATTTTGCACATCGCCTGCATTGGTAAACGGATAATTTGAATAACCCGCTATGGCCGGAACCGGTACCTGTAAAAGCATACCTTCTGTTTTCTTAATATAATAATCTGCGCTAATTGTTAGGCGCTGATCAAAGAAACCAACATCCAAACCGACATTAGTCTGCTGACTGATTTCCCATTTAATATCTGGATTGCCCGTAGCTATTGGATAATATCCCTGGGTGTAACCGCTTCCAAAATAATATTGTCGATCCGAACCAGTACCAATAAGGTTTAAAGCTGCTGTATTACTTATATTCTGATTACCTGTTTGGCCCCAGCCTGCACGGAGTTTCAGGTCAGAAACAAACTTGCTTAGGTTTGATTTTTTGAAAAAATCTTCATTATTAATGCGCCAGCCCAAAGAGAAAGATGGAAAATATCCCCACTTATGTCCATCGGCAAATATTGAGGAGCCATCTGCCCTGAAATTTACTGTAGCTAGGTAACGGTCGTCATAACTATAGTTAATACGCCCCAGATAAGAAAGAATGGCAGCTACTGTTTTACCGCCTGAAGCCTGGGCATTTAAAGTAGCCGCATCAAGTACCTGAAAAGCTTCATCATTTCCGGGGGCTGTTGTTTTAAAAGCATTAATACCTTCAGACTCATTGGATTCATAAGTCATTGCCACCATACCAGTAAATGAGTGCTTACCAATGGTTTTATTATAATTCAACCGTTGTTGTAAAGTATAATTATTTACCTCAGAGGTGTTATTTGTGAATTGCGTCTGATCTAAAAATTTTCCGTCTATATTGGCCAGGTTATCCGGACTGAAAACGGAATGATATACAGGATTAAATAGCTTGAAATTGTTATGATTATTCTCAAAGTCATATTGCACATAATATTCTAACCCCTTAATAATTTTTAGCCGTCCATTTATATTTCCATACATATTAAGGTTCTTTGAACTCCTGTTGCTAATTTTCAAAGTAGAAACAGGATTTGGGTCAAAAGCCCATTCAGTAGGTGCATATTTATCATATTGATAATTAGGATCACTTGGGTTTACCAGCGGACTGATTACCGGTGTAAAAGGATCAGCATTAAGTACCTTTGAAAAATCGTATAGGTTGCCAATATCCACCGAATTGCTATTTATAAGACCAAGGTTTACGCCCAGTGTGATATTAGAAGAAACATCATATTCGTTGTTTATTTTTAGACTAATACGTTTGTACTTTGTGGTAATTATTGCACCCATGTCATCATAATATCCCAGGCTATAAAATGATCTTGACTTTGGACCGCCACTTCGCACACTTATATTATAATTCTGACTTGTACCTTTTTGAGAAACAGCATTCCACCAATCAGTATTATAACCTTTCTGGTATTGCGCCGTAAATTTGGGATCAAGCGTTTGTCCTGAATTTTGATAAGCCGCTTTCATATAGTTATAAAACTGGGTACTATTTGCCATATCATATCTGCCCGCGTTGGTTTTTTGACCAACGTAAGCATCTACTGAAGTGATGGTTTGCCCGGTCGTACCCTTTTTTGTAGTAACCAATATTACACCATTAGCTCCGCGCGATCCATAAATTGCCGTAGCGGAAGCATCTTTCAAAACTTCAATATTTAAGATATCATTGGGGTTGACACTATTTATATCATTAAAGATTTGACCATCAATTACATATATAGGATCATTACTATTTACAGTTCCAAAACCCCTGATCCTTACCACACTCGTTTGCCCGGGTTGGCCCGAGCTCGTACTTACAAATACACCGGCCGCTTTACCCTGCAGCAATTCAGAAACGTTTGATACAGCATTGTCTTTAATATCTTTTTCAGAAATTGAAGAAACTGCCCCTGTAAGATCACTTTTCTTTTGTGTGCCGTAACCAACAACAACCACTTCATTTAATGAATTGGTAGATGTTCTTAAATCAACATTTATAGTATGCTTTTCGTTGACAGCTACCTCCTTGCTATCAAAACCGACGAAAGAAAATATTAAAGTGCCGTGCCCATCTGGAAGGGTAATTTGATATTGTCCTTCGGTATTTGCCGCAGTCATAGCAGAACTACCTTTCAATTTAACAGTTACCGATGGTAATGTTTGTCCTTTATCATCTGTAACTACCCCTTTAACAATAAATGTATTCTGAGCAAATACATTAAAGCTCATCACCTGCAATAAGGTTATACAGAGAAAACAAATACGAAAGCCTCGCCTGAAAAGCTCAAAGGTTTTCATGTGCTTAAATAATAGTAATGCTACTTTCATAATAATTGATAATTAAGTTTATAATTTGATTATAGTCATTCAATGTATTTTCCTCGACAGGATATTATCTTTTAAGTTCGGGGTATATCTGACATAACCCCTGTAATTAATTTTCTTTTACGGATCAGGAGGCGCCGGTTTATGTGGGTCGAAAACAGCTACCCCAACCCTTGAATCAGCACAGCCGTAATAGAGAAACCATTTTTTCTTAAAATAAACCATTCCTTCAATAAAAACGGTTCCGTTTACGTATTGCCCACTTTTTTCAAACGACGCCACCGGGCGTAGGAAAGGAACATCCAAACGGGTAATCAGCTTCGAAGGATCAGTCAGCGACAATAAGGCCTGACCTGCACAATATGAATTGCTGTTAAAACGTTTATCTCCACCCTTTCCGGGATGGTTTTTGCCATTATAAAATAAGATAATGCCCTTATCGGTCATGATTGCGGGAGGCCCGCACTCGGTAAGATCACTGTCAAAATAGCCGGCGCGCGGAGAAAATAATTGTTTGAGTTCACCATTGCCATCAACTTCAGGCCTCCAGTCTACCAAGTTGGTTGATGTGGCTGCATACACATGTTGCTCGCCCCAGTACATCCAGTACTTACCATTTATCTTCGCAATAACCTGTTTATCACTGGCTAATTTTGTAAGAATGGAAGCAGACTTATTAGGGATATCGGCAAATTTGCCATTATAGCATTTCCTAAAGATGGGGCCATATTTTACCCAGGTAAGTAAGTCTTTTGAAGTAGCTACACCCAGGCGCGGAACTTTACGGTTCCATTGTGTATAAAACATTACATAAGTTCCGTTATTGGTTACTGCGACACGGGGATCTTCACAACCGCCAGGCCATTCAAATTCTTTCTGACTATCATTACCCGGATACAGTACTGGCCCGGATTTTCTTTTAAAGGTAAACCCGTCGCTACTTTCAGCATAGCCTATTCGCGAAGTGCGGCTTCCGATCTCAACACCAGTTAGGTCTTCCGAACGATAAAGCACTACAATTTTTTGGCCCTTAAGTACAGCAGCAGGATTGAAGGTGTAATTAGCTTCCCATTTTATTGTTTTCTTTGACATAGGATCCAAAAACACTGCGTTCAAGTCCGGAGAAATGATGGGATTAACGTTATTAGGTCTTACAAAGCCCCCAAATGCCCATCTTGGGAGAATATTATGGTCGCTTGTTTGAGCGACAGAAAAGTTAAAAACCAGCAAACAAGCTACAAATACTGATAGTTTAGTAAGTATATTCTTCATTAAGCGTATTCATAATTGGTTTAAACTTGGTTCAACAAATTGAGATTCGAAAAACCGGTTTTATTACTCAGTACTAATTTTACGGAATAAAACCGGTTTTGCAAATTTATTTTGAAAATATCAAATTTGTTGCAACTTTACCGGCCTTCACAAATAAGCCCGATAACCATATGAATAAAAATTAATGTTTTAACCTTTAGAATTTATATTTGAATAAAAAGATGACGGCATAACAAACAATCGGTGTATAGTAGGCTTTTTAAAAACGTGATTAAAAACCTGCCCCGTTATTAAAAGGAAAACGGCCTCGCCCATAACTCCCATTGACATAAAATAAGATACCTGCTGAGTATATGATCACAGGTTTTTTTTAGCAAAGGCTAAAAAAAGTCGGAACCATCAAGTCAGAGATATTCTATCTTAAAAAATATGACTCGGTTAATTAGCTGAAAAAAGATATTAGAGAATATATTTGCTACTATAATAAAGACAGTGAATATTCTGATGATGCTGACCCCTATAGTTCTGGAATTTTAAAAATGCCGAAGGCGCTTTTCAGCATGTTTCGTCCTGATTGTTTTTTTATAAACATTTAATATTTTTAGAAATACTTTTTGAGTACATGGTTCATTGAATGTAATACCCCAACATTTAAAATAAGTAGGCGTCAAAAATAAAGTTGACTCTAAACTTTTTTTCGATAACTGCAACTTTTTGCATAGCATGTAAAACTATAACTTGGTTACTGAATTTAAAGACGCGGTGCTACTCAGGTTGTCAAACATTGCAGCAGCACCTATAAGAGGGGCGTATTCACCGAGTTGTGCCACCTTAATCGATATAGAATTTAATTCTTTTGTAAGGTACGGGAGGAAAAATTGAGATGCCTTAGCAATGTTGCCGCAAATAATTAAAACTTCAGGATCAAACCTGACAACAGGCCCCGAAAGAAACTCATTCATATTAATCGCAAATTCCATGAATATATCTCGTGCAATTTTGTTGCTAGGTGCCAACCCAGCAAGTTCCTTTACACCGCTGGTTAAAGGTACACCTGCTAATTCCAGGTAACGCCTCAAAAACCAACGGGTTGAAAGATAATCGTCCGCTATGGTTTCCTTGTAGAGATTACTGCCTAGATTTAAATCTTTTGTAATTGCATTTTCGGTAAATGCTGATCCTAAACCGGTACCAAGTGTAACACCCATCACACGCTTATAATCTTTGCCAGCTCCCTTTAATGCCTCTCCAGCAATGGTTGATTCCGCATCGTTCCTAAACCGGACATTTTGATGATCGATGTCCATTAGTCTAGAGAAGTAACATTTAATATCCATACCATACAAAGATTCATATTTATCAAGTCCTTTAATATAAGATATGCCTTTCTCATAATCGAACGGGCCGGGCATTGCAATGCTTATTCCCGAAATTGACGATGCCATTCCCTTCTCTAAAACCTGTTTAAATGCACTTTCCCAGCAGGCGAGTATATATTCTGCTGAGCCTTTACTATCCACATCGACCCGGGTTATACTTTGCGGAAGTATACTATGGCTTTCGAGATCGCAAATGGCAGCAGTAATATGCGAACCACCAATATCAGCGGTTAGAATGAGTGTTGTTTTAAAACTATTAATTTGCATTATTAAATGTTATTATTAATTATAAAGTACTTAAACTTCATATCTAGATCAGTATAGCCAGAGATACTTTACATTGAAAGATTTCTTTTTTTTAGCATCAACACTATTTATCGATCTGAAAAAAAGGCATAAAAAGTTTAATGATTATTTTGAAAAAAAAGAGTCCTCATTTATAATTTGGCTGAATAATTGGTTACAGGAATAAATTTTTGGATACTTTTAACAGCTTAGGTAGGTATAAAACCTTGTTGATTACAATAATAAATAATAAAACCGGTTGTGCAATTTAAAAAACCATTTTATTGGATAATAAATCAGCTTTTATTCAAAGAAACCCGGTTTTGCAAAATATCTTATACATTTGTATGATTATACCTTTGCAAATAAAAGCTATTGTACAAGGTATGTCAGTCTTTAATAACGGTAAGGGTTAGTTAGGGCTGAATTACTAATATTATTGATATGATACATTTATTTTAATTAAAAAAACAGTTACAGGTAACACCGATAAATGAAAATGGTAAATGGGTAAAAATCTTTCAATCAATGATATAGCTAGTGAATTGGGTATTGCTAAATCTACCGTTTCTTTCATATTGAATGGGAAGGCAAAAGAAAAACGGATAACCGATGAACTAGCGCAAAAGGTTTTAAAGTTTTGTGAGGAAAAGGGTTATAAGCCCAACCAGCTTGCCCAAAGCTTAAGCACCGGTAAAACCAAGATGATATGTTTAATGGTTGAAAAGATATCTGACTATTTCTTTTCACATATTGCTTTTCATTTAGAAGCACTGGCCTACAAAAATGGGTACAAAATAATTTACTGTAGTACTGAAAACGACCCGGAGAAAACAAGGGAACTGATCAATTTATTAAGGGCTCGCTATATTGACGGCTATATAATTACCCCACCTGTTGGTATTGAAGCTGAGATCAAATCTTTAATAAATGACAATTTACCGGTGGTGTTGTTCGACAGGTTTTTACCAAATATTTCAACTGATTATGTTGGTCTCGATAATTTTAAGGGTACTTATGACGGTACGGAATATTTGGTTGAAACCGGCGCAAAAAAAATTGCTCTTGTTACATTGGATTCAGGGCAAAGCCAGATGATGGAAAGGTATTCTGGTTATATGACTGCTTTAAAAAAACATCGACTTAAACCTATTATTCTAAAAATATCTTTTGAAAATGATACAGAAACAAATGTCAAACACTGCATTCAACTTATAAAAGACACCCCCGGGATTGACGCCATTGTATTTTCTACCAACTATCTGGCGCTAAGCGGGATGAAAGCCATTAATGAATTAGGCCTCGATATCCCGGATGATATTTCTGTATTAGCTTTTGATGATCATGATGTGTTTAATATTTACCACCCCTCTATCAGCGCTATTGCACAACCCATAGACGAATTAGCCAAGCAGTTATTCAAAACACTTTTGGATAAACTCGAAAAAAGGGTGCGTTTAAAAGATCTGAGCACGGTTATTATCCAGCCTGAATTGATTTTAAGAGGATCTACTAAACAGATTTTCATTGAATCAAAATAAAGGCGACATAAAAATCACGGGAACAGGATAAAGACGAACCCCTTTTTGAACGTTTCAAATACGAAATGACTCTTGCAATTCACCTCGTGAATTGTTGTTCAATAGCCCCGTGAGTTAGATTGAAAACACCGTTTTAAAATCCGACAATGTCTGGGATGCAAAGTTCCTTTGTTTTTAAGGCTCACCTATTTATCTATTCTTACAATAGAAAATGGCAGAAGTACCAAGAATACATAAAAAGTGTAAACATCGTGTTTTGATAATATTTCCTCTAAGTTAGCCCATACTGAAATCGAACTCAATTTTATATGGTAGCTATG
>Ga0123337_10006976_pt1 | contig 10638 bp, 5 predicted proteins | sample frozenSSSSmetaG_FD_89792 | JGI IMG/M metagenome (GOLD analysis project Ga0123337, IMG submission 89792) | Glacier valley bacterial and archeal communities from Borup Fiord, Nunavut, Canada, to study Microbial Dark Matter (Phase II) -... | ecosystem: Environmental > Aquatic > Freshwater > Ice >...
GCAAAACTGATTTGGGTCGATGTCCGTAATTTCATTTTTTTTCGCTTAATAAAAAGATGCGGAAATATAGCGTATCTGCTTAATTAAATGAACTTACTAAGGAATAAATCTGCGTTTCCTTAAAAAAAGCCGCGGGATCGCGCCAGAAACACGCGGGGACGATGGAAAGTTAAGCGTCAGATTCTTAGCCGGATGCGGATGAGCACAACAACGTGCCAACACATTTGTACCCGGGAGATTACGGTTCTCCCGATTCCATTCATCCGAAAAACCCCCATGAGCAAATTTTTATCCCAGATTTAAGTCAGGTTTATTTTATCCAGTGAGAATTTTTATATCCGACGATCAATTAGTGAGGAATACGGCTGTTTAATTCCTGGTCAGCGCGCAACGCGCGCATTGCAAGCCATCAAAAGTGCAAGGTAGTGAAAAAGGTCTGCCTGAGGTCAGCAAGAGAATAAAACGCACTTATTGGGTGTATGAGCTGGGAGGAAGAAGTGACGTTTCTTGCGCAGTTAACAGAAAAAGTGGTGGAAGAGGCATTGCCGGCCTGCATCACTGCCGGGCGCCTATTCTGTTCATCCCCTGGATCAGGTAATGCTCACTTCCGAATACCCCTGCCTCTACGGCTTGTTACCTTTGGCACGACTGGAATAATTTTGATGCAGAAATTTGACTCCTATTTAAGCTGTCAGACACCTGGAGAAAGCGGTGTCTGTCAGCTCCTGAATAGGCTCTCAGATCAGGTTGAAGCTAGCACGCTTAAGTTAACGCATTTTGATGTCTTGGAGAAAGACGCCACATTCTGCTAAAAATTGCTTATATTCTTTTGAGTCTTCGAAACTAATTTTGGATCGTGCGGCAAAATAACCAGTACTAATGTGTTTAAGCCCCTTTCCTTTAAGCAAACCTAAGTAAAGTTCCGCCTTCTCAGGGCTACTAAATTCTAATTCCAGACGTAGCTCCGATCCAGCAAATGACGGTTTTTTCAAGAATACATTTACCACCGCTTGCTCATCTTTAGATTGCTGAGCAGGGTTTAAAGCTAAGCAATATGAATTAATCCATTTAGGTGCGATTGGATCCTGCGTGGGCATTCCCGTACCCGTCACCTTGAAGACGGAAGGTTCCTGTTTAATAGTCTCTATATCAGCAGGTAAAAACGTCATCAGGCCTGCATTTTTATTCCTAAAATCATCGTACTTACTAACAGGCAAACGTACTAAAAACTTCCCCGGAATTCTTTGATCATCCACGGCAGGTAGACTTTTTCCTTCTTCTATTCCATATTGATCCGCAAACTTTGCGGCACAAGACTGGGCTTTAAATACCAGAAAAACGAAATGACCTGTTTTAGTCACTGATTCCGGCTTCTCATCCCAAAAGCCATCCAGTTCTTTCTTAAAACAAGTCAGGTTTTTCTCCGATTTCGCCATATAAGCGGCAGCCCCCGGGTCATTTGTGAATTGGTCCTTCTCCCCCTTATAAATTGCAAAAACCACGTGATCAAAATTATCTATTCTTTTTTCGAGTTCCTCCTTATAAAGGCGGGCAACTATTTCCGGTTCATTTAAAAAAGCACCGCAACCAAACGCACTGAGTACCGCGCGTTTTTGACCCTGTTGTGTAAGCGTATCTAGCTGCCCCGCAATTTTTTCTCGGGTTGCTTTTTCTATCTCATCTTTTCCTATCCGGCAGGCCCATTCTTGCCGGAGGTCAAGCGCAGCACTTCGCATTTCATAAAAAAGAAAGGCTTTCCCAGGATCTATTCCGTATTTATTTTTATCCCCATCTCTAAAACAGACCCGCGGATTTTCTATATCCAAATAGGCTCTGCCTCCTATACCGTTAATAAGGTCTCTTGTTGTATCGTTATAAAGCGTGCTGCCATCCAGCGTAAGGAATAATGACCCATCACTATTCCTAAACAGTTCAGTGCTTTTTCCTGTCAGGAAAGCATCTGAACGACGAAACTCATTCTCTTCTTGAGCTAGCGCACCATGTAAAACTCCACCGCCGGGGCGGTTTGCATTTGCCATATTTAATACCACATACATTTTCCCTCCACTTGCTATGGTCGCGGCAAGCGTGACATCGCCCCAATCGCCCTCCACCACTTCTACTGTACTGCGCAATGGAGCAACAACCTGTTGTGCCGCCCACTTTTCATGATTTGTCTGAGCGTTTGCTTTTATGGCAGGGCCGTCTGCCATGATTCGATCGACAGTATCGAGCAAGACTGCCCTTCTTACCTCAGCCGGGTCTGAAGAGTCCATTTTTGGGGCGCTCTTACGGAGCACCTCAATATCAAAATAATGAATGTTTTCATTTTGGTTGTCTGGCACCGCTTTATTCGCGGTTGGAGTTACTTCAGCTGAGCTGATCCGAGGAGGTATTGGGGGGGGTGATGATAGTTTCCGGGGTGCATCCATTATTAATCTTTCAATAATAATTTGAAGGTTAGTTCTGTTGAATACACGGCGCCGCCTTAATATTAAGTAGCCAGCAGTGTCGTACCGCACTATGACAAATAAATCGCTCAACTTATATCCGGGCTATCCACATTGAGGTTAACCCGCATAATTTTTTTCATACATACAGTAAAGCTCAGCTCGTAATGCTGCTAACGGTAGCTTCCAGATTATTCTTTTTAGTTTATGACGGGAATGAGGATATGGATTTTTACAGGCCGGCTTCAGCAGCCAAAATAATTTTTTTCCTCTGTTGGTTTCAAGTCTTCTAACCGGTGTGCAGAATTGTTAACAGTTTTGGAATAACAGGTAAGTTTGAAGGAAAGATAAGTGATCGATCTGCGGTTAACCAAATAGCTCACTCCAAAATTTTTTGACCTGATCTGCATGTTGAGCCGCTTTATTCATATCAATTTTTGCCTCAGCAGTACCTTGCAGCCGAATCGTATGCTGCAATTTACGCCAGTGCCGATAAATATCAGCGACCTGGTACGCAGAATCCGCGCTGATTAAACCAAGTTCACCACAAGTAATCAACAACGCGATATTGCCGTAATTGGCGCACAGTTGGGGGTAAAGATGAGCATAACGCAGCACTAAATATTGCACCATAAATTCAATATCAATCATCCCGCCCAGACTATGTTTTAAATCAAATTGTTCTGAATGGACTGAATGCGAATCACGCATTTTCTGACGCATGTTCAACACGTCTTGCTTTAACGTTTCCGGATCACGCTCCAGACATAAAACGCGTTCTCTTAACGCGTCAAATTTTTCTACTAATGCAACCGGGCCGGTGCAACAACGCGCGCGTGTAAGTGCCTGATGTTCCCACGACCAGGCAGATTGAATTTGATAACGCTCAAACGCCTGAATAGATGAAACCATCAACCCGCTGGCGCCGTCCGGGCGGAGTGCGATGTCAACATCAAATAAAACGCCAGCCGGTGTATGACTGGTCATCCAGGTAATAAATCGTTGCGCTAATTTGGCGTAATTAGCTGGCGCTTCCTGATCATCGTCGTCATATAAAAAAACGACATCTAAATCCGATGCATAACCTAATTCTTTACCGCCTAATTTTCCGTAAGCGACAACCGAAAATAACGGCACTTCCCGATGTCGCCGGGTAATCGTGCGCCATACCGCTTTTACCGTAGCAGCAACCATGATGTCGGCAAGTTGTGAGAGATGGTCAGCTAGCTGTTCAACAGTGAGCATGCCCTCCAGATCTTGCGCTAACAGCCGGAATAATTGCGCATGATGCACTTCGCGCAGTGTTTCTAATTGACGTTCCGTATCGTCGATATGCAGGTTTAATTGTTGCGCTAATTCTTCTGTAAAACTGTTCCAATCCGGCTGTTGATGCAAGGTGGCGGTATCCAGCAATTCATCCAACAAAATAGGATGACGAATTAAGTAACGCGCTGCCCAATCGCTCGAATGCATCATGCGGACGAGCCGTCCTAATGAATGCGGATATTCGATTAATAAGGCCAGATAAGCCGTGCGTCGCACAATGGCTTCTAATAAATCTAACAAGCGTTGTAGTGTTTCGCCGTGTTGATCCGGTAACGCAGCAATCACCGTTAAAGCACGGCTCAGCAATGTCATGCATTTATTTTTACTGACTTCGGAGAGGGATCGCAGCCGGGGAGTTTGAAAACTGCGCTTAATTATTTCTGCCGCGTCGGATGCATTTTGGAATGCCAGATTAGTTAAGTGCGGGAGTAACACTTCCAGATTATCAGCATCACCAAAATGTACCCCGTTATCGGACGAGTTGACATCTTTTGCACCAAAAATAATATCAAATTGATGTGCGACAAAAACACGGTGTTTACTCAGTTCTGCACTCAACTCAGCCAGGTCGCTATAACCCATCATCTGCGCAACAATTTCACCATCAGCCGGATTAGATGGCATGTTATGTGTTTGCGCGTCGTCTAAATATTGCAAACGGTGTTCTAAATTGCGTAAAAACGTGTAGGAGTCACTTAATTGCCTGACTGTTTTCGGTGCCAAAATGGCTAAGTGTGCCAACGTGTTCAATGTTTCTCTGGTGGATCGCTTCCGCAATAAAGGTTCGCGACCGCCGCGAATTAATTGAAACACTTGCGTGATAAATTCAATTTCACGAATACCGCCACGTCCCAATTTAACGTTATTGGCACGGTCCGGATGCAGCGTTTCCTGGCGGATGACTTCAGCACGAATCTGACTATGCATGGCACGCAGCGCATCAATGACGGAGAAATCTAAATAACGCCGATAGACAAAAGGCTGAACTATTTTTCCCAGCAATGTAACTTGACTTGGAATGCCGGTGACAGCACGCGCTTTCACCCATGCATAACGTTCCCACTCACGTCCTTGAGCGATCAGATAATTTTCCAGTGACGTAAAACTGGTCACCAATGGACCCGACGCACCGTTTGGGCGCAGAGCCATGTCAACGCGGAAAGTAAAACCATCTTCACCAATTTCAGACAAGGCAACGATAAGTTTTTTACCTAAGCGACTGAAAAATTCATGATTGGACAAACACTTTTGGCCTTCAATCGTTTTGGTCTCACCGTCCTCTGCATAGACAAAAATCAAATCAATATCGGAAGAAATATTTAATTCAGCACCACCCAATTTCCCCATGCCCAGCACGATTAATTCCTGAATATCACCGTTGTCGCTTGCGACAGGGATGCCAAATTGCGCCTGCATCTCGCGCGTTAATTCGGTCAAAGCGATCTGAACGGCAAAGTCAGCGAAATTGCTCATCACAGTGACGACTTCATTCAGATCGGCTTTTCCCGTCAAATCTTTTTCAATCAGTGTGCAGACCACTAAATTTCTTAGCCGGCGCAATGCGTGCGGCAGACAAAAACCCAGCTCTTTTCCGGAATTGTTTATTTGATGAAGAAAATCAATTTCTTTTTGCAAAAAGTGCGCAAAAGTGGCTGGGGTCAACGATAATTCGGCCAGAGTCTTTACTTGTTCTATGCGATTGGGAGCCGCATGAACCCACCGGAAATAAAAGCGTGACGTGTTTACGTGGTTTATTTGGGCGTAGGGGAATGGAGGATTCATGCTTTGATGGAGTGAATTAAGTTGAAAGTTATTCGAACAATTTTACTCTGCTGTTCACGGAAGAGAAACCAACTGTTTGTTAACCGTCCGAATTGAATCTTTATGCCGCATCCTCGTAGGGTGGGCACGCTTTTGTGCCCACCATGGTTGATCACTGATATTCGTAAATAGAAATTCCATGGGTTATCAATGGTTTCGTACATTGGACCTCTCACCCACATCTCAACCATGGTGGGCACAAAAGCGTGCCCACCCTACGAAAATCCACGTCCAGATTGAGGTTCGAGAAATAAAACAATGAGTTCAGACAACCAACATACGGAACCAACTCAACCTCCTCAACATCCCATCAGCGATCGTTGGCATATCTTTCTGCGCGCCTACGTCCGATTAAACAACATAAGTCATCACCTGCTCAGCATCAGCCTTCAGTTCCTGGCCGTACTGTTTTTATTATTTTGCGTGGTATTTCTTGTGTTGCGCTTTGTGCTGATTCCACAAATCGGCAATTACAAAACCGAGATAGAACACATGCTCGGCGCGAAGTTGGGACGAACTGTCAGCATTAGTCAGGTCGTTGGTTCGTGGCAGGGTTTGCGTCCTCATCTGGAATTCCAACAAGTTGCCCTGCATGACGAGCAAGGACGTAATGCATTAACGCTGCCCAATGTGCAGGTCACCGTATCCTGGCTGTCATTATTTATTGCCGATATTCGTTTATATAAATTAGAAATCAATCAGCCTGAATTAGAGCTCAAGCGTAATGCGGAGGGCAAAATTTATATTGCAGGCTGGTGGCTGGACCCAACTAAAAAAAGCGATGCCAGCGCATTAAATTGGATTTTATCGCAACGCTCGATTGTGATTAATGATGGTACGTTGCGATGGACAGATCAGCAGCGAGCAGCACCGGTTCTGACCTTGTCGGATGTCAATTTCGTCATGAGAAACTGGTGGCAGCGTCATCGTTTTTCTCTGACGGCAAATCCGCCAACAAATTTAGCCGGGCCGTTAGATGTCAGAGCTGATTTTAAACATCATGCATTCAATGAAAACATCTCTGATTTTTTACAATGGAAAGGTCTGTTGTATGCCGATCTTTCTAAAACTGATTTGGCGGCATGGAAAAGTTATGTGGATTTTCCATTTGATGTCCGGCAAGGTCTTGGTGATGTCCGGCTCTGGTTTAAGTTTGATCAGGCCAAAATCGTTGATATCACTGCTGATTTAAAATTGACCGATGTCAGTGCACGGTTGGCGGCTGATCTGCAACCACTTGATTTGAAGAACGTTTCTGGTCGCGTTTCTGCTCAGGAAGTAACTACAACCGGCAATAGCATTAAGCGTGCAGCGCCGGTTGATGTACCGGCTGGCGCAACTATTTCAGAGCGCCTTCGTAACAATGGGCATCAGATTACACTGACCAACTTTACTTTTGAAACGCAGAGTGGAATGCGCTTGCCGCCAACTACGTTAATTGAGCGATTTAGTCCTGCTACTAAAAGCAACGCGACACAATTTCAATTTTCTACAAAATTCTTAGATTTAGCTACTCTTGCTAATTTAACCGACTATTTTCCTCTGCCGCAAGAATACAGAGAGCTGTTAAAAAACGTTCAGCCTGCCGGACAGCTTTCCAATTTTTCAGTGAAACTTGAGGGTAATTACCCGGACTTTTCACATTACCAAATTACGGGGAAATTTACTCAACTGGCGATGCAGCCACAGACAATTAATCAATCAAAAACACCTGCTTTTTTAACCGGAATTTCTGCTTTTTCTTCTCTCATTCCTGGCTTCGCCAATCTGACCGGACGCATCGATGTGAATGAAAAGAAAGGATCCATTCAGTTAGCATCGAAAGATTTATTACTGCAACTACCTGATTATTTTTCTGAACCGGAATTGAAATTTGATCTGATGGAAATGAATGCAAACTGGTTATTTCACCCAGATAATCATTTGCTGCTCACGCTGACAAAATTCAACTCGACGCAAGAGGATATGCAAACCCATTTTTATGGGACGCATGTTTTTTCGATGCGATTAAAAAATCAGCGGGCAAATCAGCAGACAGCTACCTCCGGCAAAATCAAACCACAGGATGTGCTGGACAATGTGTTGAACGGGATAGCCGATTTGACCGGCACTATTTCACATATCGATGTCCAAAAAATTAATCGTTATTTACCGATCGGAACCGATGTTGATTTACGTCATTGGCTAACGCATGGTTTGCAGCAAGGTAGTCTGGACCACGTCAGTGTACGTATTAAAGGAAATTTATCCGATTTTCCTTTTGTAAAAAAAGGCCTGTTAGATCAAAACATCTTTCACATCACCGGAAAAATTGTTGATGGAAAAATTAATTATTTACCCGGTGTTTTTGGTAAAGACGGCGTAAATCCTTACTGGCCGGTTTTAAGCAAGATCAAAGGACAAATTGTAGTTGACCGTGAAAGCATGGATATTCATGCCGAATCTGGTGAGACTGACGGTATTCCGGTAGCAAAAGTACACGCCCGTATTCCCGATTTATTCAGCCAGCATATGATGCTGGAAATTGATGGCACTGCCAGCGGCTTAGCGCAAGAAATGGTGCATTACTTAAGCGTTAGCCCCGTCTTGGGATGGATAGACAATTTTACGCAAGACACAAAAATATCTGGAAGAGCCAAATTAAAATTGAATTTAGTCATCCCCCTGTCGCGACCTCTGGATACCGTCGTTACAGGCGAAGTACAACTTAAGGACAACGATGTCGCGTTACTGAAGGAGTTACCATTATTAACGCAGGTGAATGGTCGATTTAATTTTAATGAACGCGGCTTGAATCTGAATACGTTAAAAGGAAACTTTTTAGGTGGTGCCGTTTCGGTCGTTGGTGGCACACAAAAAGATGGTGTGATCCGGATTAAAGCAGAAGGACAAATCACTGCTGACGGTGTCCGTAAAGCATATGGGCAGCCTGAATTAAAAAATGCTTTGGAACGCATCAATGGAAAAACACCGTTTACCGCTGTCATTCAGGTAAAGAATAAACAGACCGACGTTTGGGTGAATTCAACAATGCAAGGCATGGCATCCAGTTTGCCAGCGCCGTTGAATAAAAAGGTGGCCGATAATTTACCTTTACGTGTTGAAGTAATTAATGTAACCAGCGCAACCAAAGGAACGGGAACGCTCGAATACGATGAAATGAAATTTGCCTTGGGTGGCGTGGTTAATGCGCATTATTTTCGGCAACGGGAATCGGCAGCCAGCTCATGGAAAGTGACGCGTGGCGGAATTGGTATTAACGCTCCTGCGCCCACACCAGAGAGCGGTTTATCTGCGCATATCAATTTAGCCAGTTTTAATGTGGATGAATTACAGGCGTTGTGGCCGGATAAAAAAACTAAGCTTGCTACTAATTTGGTCGATAAGGATAACGGTCATTCCGCATCCAATATCGACTTGTACCAATACCTTGAACCAGACTTACTTTCCGTGCATGCAACTGAAGTAACTCTGATGGGGAAAAAATTAAATCAGGTGGTATTGGGCGCAACGCATTCAAACGGAGTTTGGCAGGCAAATATTGATTCAAAACAAATTGCCGGCTATCTGACCTGGAAAAATGTGGAACACGCCGGCGAAAGTTTGGGTCACAGTCAGGCTCAAGTTACAGCACGTTTAGAGTCCTTGATTATTCCTGAAACGGCGGCCAATGACGTAGTCGATATATTACAAAATAAACATGTTCACTCGAGCATTCCGGGCTTAGATGTGGTTGCTGAAAATGTCGAGCTGTTTGGTAAGAAGTTAGGCCGTCTGGAATTACAAGCTAAAAACGTTAATGCACAAAATGATGGGGCCGCAAATGAATGGCAAATCGATACCTTAAGTTTAACCAACTCAGATGCCGTATTAACGGCAAAAGGAAAATGGGTTAATGGTGAAAGCAATCAAAATAGTAAGTCAGTAAAGAGCCAGACTGATCTGGATTATCAACTTAGGATCGTCAATGCGGGCAAGTTGTTAGACAGATTGGGTTATCCAAATTTGATTGCTGGCGGCAAAGGAAAATTAAACGGTGAAGTTAGCTGGAACGGCTCACCGTATTCAATCGATATTCCCAGTCTTTCGGGAAATATTCAATTAGATTTGCATACAGGGCAATTTTTAAAAGTAGATCCGGGTGCAGCTAAATTGCTGGCTGTGTTGAATTTGCAATCGTTACCGCGGCGCTTAATACTTGATTTCCGCGATATGTTTTCCGATGGTTTTGCTTTTGACGGCATTACGGGCGATGCGCAAATTGAACATGGCATTGCTAAGACGGATAATTTCAAAATGCATAGCACCTCTGCCACCGTGTTATTAAGTGGCACCGCCGATATTACCGACGAAACTCAAGATTTACATGTCATCGTGGTGCCCGAAGTCAACGCCGGAGCGGCGTCCATTTTGTATGGCCTGGCCGTTAATCCGGTGATTGGCGCGGGTACTTTCTTAGCGCAATTATTTTTAAGAGCGCCATTGATGAAAGCGTTTACCTTTGAATATCAGATTACCGGTTCGTGGAAAGAACCGAACGTGGTGAAATCAGGGGACAAGGCTAAGTAGGCTGGGATGCAATCCCAGCATAATGGGCGATAATGTGAAATTACATCCCAGCCTGTGACTCTAAAATGAAAATCGCCGCAATCCAAATGACTTCTTGCCCAATCATGCAAGACAACATCACTGCTGCAACACGCTTAATTCATGACGCGGTTGAAGCTGATGCCAGGTTAGTGCTACTGCCAGAATATTGGGCTTTCATGGGTATGCATGAACAGGACAAGGTTGGCCTGGCAAAGAGTCCTGATGCGGCTTTAATGTCAGAATTTATGGCACAGCAGGCGCGCGAGCATGGGATTTATCTGATCGGCGGCACCATTCCAATTATTCCATCCGCGTCGCCTGAAATGAATAAGGAAACGCAGATTTATTCCTTAGTAAGTTCATTTAATTAAGCAGATACGCTATATTTCCGCATCTTTTTATTAAGCGAAAAAAAATGAAATTACGGACATCGACCCAAATCAGTTTTGCC
>Ga0123337_10006977_pt1 | contig 10637 bp, 4 predicted proteins | sample frozenSSSSmetaG_FD_89792 | JGI IMG/M metagenome (GOLD analysis project Ga0123337, IMG submission 89792) | Glacier valley bacterial and archeal communities from Borup Fiord, Nunavut, Canada, to study Microbial Dark Matter (Phase II) -... | ecosystem: Environmental > Aquatic > Freshwater > Ice >...
CATACGCCGCCAACACCGCCGCATCGAGCGCCTCATGCAAATCAGCGACCTGCTCCGCAATGACCGCCGCCGGGACATCGCTCGCTCTGATATACGGCGTCCCCGCTGCCCGCGCCGCGCGCACCTTCTCGACCTCATTGTAGAGATTGGTCAACGTGCGCTTTTTCAAGTTTTCAATCACGCCCGTATCGCCAATCGGCGGGTTGAGCCACGCCTCGCGCACCGTGTTCAACTGTTGCGCCGCCGCCCCGATACGTTGCACGCGCGGATCGTCGGTCGGTTCCGCGCCGGGCGTGAACGGGAACGGGTACGTCTCGAAGGTGGTCGTCGGCGTGTAGCGCGGACGGTCCTCTAGCGAGGTTCCCATGCGCAGCGCCCATTTTTCGTGCAGGGTACTGTGCAGCACGCCGAAGAAGTAATCGTCATCGCGTGCGACCACGAAAACGCCATCATCAACTAAAATGTCGGATGTAATCCAAACGAATATTCGATGTTTTGAGACTCGCGGTGTCGCTATAACGCGACTAAATTTAGATACAGCACGACGCATTCCTATTGCGACTTCTGAATGAAGCCACCATCGGTTACGCCTCGTAGCGCGATTGTTAGAGGCACGTACAGGATAAACCACACGCTTCACATACTGATACGGTCCTTCATATCGTGCTGAATCTTCCTCGTTCATTTCGCTACCAAAGTCGATAATCCATATATTTTTACTGCCCTGCACAATTGCGTCACCATTAATCCAATGCTTGACAACATCTTTGTTTGAGACGCCTGAACTGTTTGATTCAGCAAGAAAATTCTGCGCCTGTTTGTAGGTAATATCAAATTTTCCACCTTTTTTCGTACCACTAAATGTGAGGGCTGCATTTTCTGATAAACGTTGTGCAGTAGTCAGATCAAAACTTGCTGTTAAATCCGCATTGATAATTGTTTGGGTAACACGATCCAAAGTACGGACTTGTTCTTTTCCATTGTCAAAGCCGATCAGCGAAACGCGAACCGCTGCGCCCTCCAATTCCCATTCGTGGTCACTCCACGCCATAAAAATATCACCACTCTTCTTGATTCGATCCAATACAGTTCGACTTGCACCGCCGCGTATGGAATTTGTCGCGATCAATCCAGCGCGTTTTAATTGTTTCTTTTCGATATTTGCACGCGCCTTCTCGAACCAATACGTCACCAAATCAGCCGCGCCGGGAACACGACCGCGATACAGATCAAAGAGGTCGATCACGTACTTGTTTCCAAGTTCGGCGCGCAGCATCGAACTACCCAAAAACGGCGGATTCCCAATAATCACATCGGCTTTCGGCCATTCGGGTTCATAGGGCTTGCCGTCGCCGTCGTAGCGCAATATCGCGTCGTCGTTGAGGATGCGGTCGGGTTCACCGGGCGCGGTCGGTTCGAGGATCGGCGTGCCGATTTCATCCTCGCGCGTGGCCCCGCGCCCGCTGACTGCCTTCAACTTGTCCGCGTGTTCGTAGCGCCATTGCAGGTAGCCGATCCAGACCACGACGCGCGCAAGCTGTGCCGCGAAATCATCCTTTTCGATCCCATAGAATTGTTTGGGCGTGACGACATCGCGATAGTGCATGTTGAGCGGCTTGAAGAACGCGCGCACCTGCGCTTCGAGGTCCTTGAGCGCCCGCAGCGCGACATACAGGAAGTTGCCGGAGCCGCAGGCCGGGTCGAGGACGCGCACGGCGGCGAGGCGCTCCGTAATAGTGCGGTACAGCGGTTCAAGCAGCCGGTACAGCGCGTCCTTGCGCTTCGCCAGTATCTCCGGCGTGACATATTCGGTCATCAGCGGGTCGGCTTGCTGCCGCAAATTATCCCATTCGCGGCGTAGCGGAGCCATCAGTACAGGTTCGACGATCAGCCGGATGTCGGCCTCGCTGGTGTAGTGCGCGCCAAGCTGCGAGCGCTTGGTTTTGTCGAGTGCGCGCTCGAAGAGCGTCCCGACAATCGTCGGGTTGACCTTTTTCCAATCTGCTGTGCAGACTTCACGCAATTTATCGAGCGCGCCGCGCACACGCGCCTGCATCACGTCGAGGACTTCCGCATTATCGAAGAGGCCGCCGTTGAAATAGGGAATGTCTTCGCCCATGAATTCGCGGCGCTCGCCATTCATCGCGAGGAACAAATCCTTCACGCGCGGCGCGAATTTATCCGGCTCGTTCGCGGAACGGTCCACGATATAGCTGAAAATCGGCTTGCCGTCGTGTTCGGGCAGCAATCCAATATCTTCCGCGAACAGGACGAAGACGAGCCGCGTCAGGAATTGCGCGATGCGGTGGTCGCTCCAAAGTGTGCCATCCGGTAGCACGACCGCGCGCATTTGCTCCGCGAGGCTGGCGAAATTGGCGGCCAGCTTTTCCGTGATTTGAGAGCGTTCGCGCAGCGCAGCGTTGCGTTCATCCTTGAATTTTTGCGGGTCGAAGAGCCACGCCAGATAGCGCTGATTTTTCGGGTCGGCAAGCTGATCGTTGGTGAAAACCCAGGGCGTCGGGTCGGCTCCGTCCCATTGCGGGTGAATCCGATACGTCACAAAATCGGAGACGACAATCAGCGGCGGGTTGTCGAGATTGCCGCGATACATGAGCGCCTGCGCGTAGGCATCGTCGAGGTTGCGATATTTGCCCTTGTACTCCCAGATGAAACAGTCCCGCAACCACACGTCCGCGAATCCCTGCCTTTTATCTGCCTTCATTACGGGCTTCTCGAAGGCGAATTCAGCCCCGGCAACATCGCGTTGCGCGGGCGTGCGCTGGTCGAGCAGGTTGCACAGCTCGATGAAATGGCTTTGTTTGGCCTGCTGTTCACCGAGTTGGCTATCGGACCAGCGCCGAATGAATGAATCGACATCTTGAGCGTTCATGCCGCGAGTATACCGCATCGCGCTCCCGTATCGGAACCGCGCCTTGCCCGACCTCTATATCAATAACACCCGCATTGTGTACTGCTCAACCGCCCGGCCATAAATGGACCGGGCTATTACGGTCCGGCGTCCCCGACCCTGACGAATACCAGACCGTAATAGCGCGGGGATTTATTCCCGCGCAACCGCTTTGTTCTCGCGCGACCGCTTTGTTCCCGCGCGACCGCTTTATTCCCGCGCGACCGCTTTATTCCCGCGCGGCTGCTTCCCCATCACACGACCACCCCCGCCGCCCGGCCATAAATGGACCGGGCTACTACGGTCCGGCCTCTGCAACCTTGCCAAATACCAGACCGTAATAGCGCGGGGATTTATTCCCGCGCGACCACACATTCCCGCGCGGCCACACATTCCCGCGCTGTGTTCATCTCCCCCCCCACCCGCGACCCCGCCGCCCGGCCATGAATGGACCGGGCTATTACGGTCCGGCCTCCCCAGCCCTGACGAACACCGGACCGTAATAGCGCGGGGATTTATTCCCGCGCGGCCACACATTCCCGCGCGGCCACACATTCCCGCGCTGTGTTCATCTCCCCACCACACGACCACCCCCCACCCGCGACCCCGCCGCTCGGCCATAAATGGACCGGGCTACTACGGTCCGGCCTCTGCAACCTTGCCGAACACCCGACCGTAATAGCGCGGGGATTTATTCCCGCGCGACCTTTATTTAATCCCCACCCGACCACTTTGTTCCCACCCGACCACTTCCGCCCCGCTCTAGCAGGGGCTGTGGCTTGCCCAGCCCGGCTTGCCTTATGATCCAATAGACACGGAGGAACCATGAAACGTCTATTGATCCTGCTCTGCCTGATTGCACCCGCGCTCGCCTGTAACCTTGGCAGCGCCGCACCAACTCCCACCAGCCCGCCGCCGACTGCGCCCGTCTTCTCGCAGCCGACGCTCGCCCTTTCGCCCGTCCTCGGACCGCCGGGGACCACCATAACTATCGTCGCGACGGGCTTCCCCGCCGGAGCCGCCGTCAACCTGTTCATCTCGACTGTGAGCAAGCCGAGCGCTGTCCCCACCTCCGCAACCACCATCGGACCCAGTGGGACGTTGACCTTCACGCTTCAAGTCCCCACGACGGTCGATAACGCCGCCGTCGCGAGCAATACGCCGCTCGTTTTCACGCTCACGGCAGCGGCGGGCAGCCCCGGCGCAAGCGCACTGTTCCTCGCGCTCACGCAGGCCGGACAACCCACCATCGCCCCCAACGCGCCCAGCGCCGGGACGGGCAACACCGGCGGGACCGCCAACGACCTGTTCATCACCTCGCCGGGCATCGACTCGCTGCAAAACACAGGGACAGTGATCGTTTCGGGCAGTGGCAGCAGCGCGTCCAGCACGGTCACGGTACAGGTTCAGAACTCCGCGAATCAGGTCCTCGGCTCCGCTACTGCGACGATAGCCGCTTCGCCGGGATACGTCGGCGTCTGGCAAACCACGATTGCGTTCACGCCCCCCGCAAGTGGGACAGGCTATATCGCCGCCTTCACCAGCGACGGCAAGCAGGCCAGCATCCCGATCTACTTTGCGGGCGCTGCACCTGCGAACGATGCAACTGTCCCGACCCTGACCTTCCCAACTGCGGCGGCTCCGACATCCCTTTTCGGCGGGCAATAAAGCGCGTCCGCACTCTTGCCGTCCCTGCAACATGCGGTCAGGTCTCGCGTAGGGACGCCATTTTTGGCGTCCGCAACATCCAAAATGGCAGCTTGATTTAGGACCCCGGCGTCACCGTCGGCGTGCGCGTAATCGTCGGCGTGCGCGTAATCGTTGGCGTGCGCGTAATCGTCGGGGTACGGGTAATGCTTGGCGTCAGGGTGGTACTTGGCGTCAGACTTGGCTTCAAGGTCGGCGTCGGTGATAACGTGCGCGTCGGTGTTTCAGTCCGCGTCGATGTGGGTACGGGCGTATCGGAAGCAGTCGGTGTCGCGGTCGGGAGCGGTGTATTGGAGGGGGTCAGAGTCGCGGTCGGGAGTAGCGTCGAGACGAGGATCGCCTGCGTCGCCGCCGCTCTAACCGTATCATTCGCGTAGGAGTCGCCCCAGAACGCCACGTACTGATATTCGAGCTGCGCCGCCTGATACGCGCGTCGCTGTTCGAGCAGCCGCCCGCGATAGTAATGCCCCGCGCCCGTATCCTTGAGCGTGAGCGACGACTCGATGTCCTTGAGTGCGTCGTCGTACTTGCTGGTCTGGTAGCGCGCGATGCCCCGGCTCAGGAGCGCGGAAGCTTTCGCATCCCCCCGCAGCGCATCGATCACACGGTCCGGCAAGCCTTCGATGACCGCATCGTAGCGCCCCTGCCGGACCTGCACCGAGCCGCGCTGTGCGAGTGCATCCGCGTTGTTCGGCGCAGCAGCAAGGATCGTGGTCAGGTCATCTTCGGCGCTCGCGAACTTTTCCAGCGCAAGCGCGGCAGCCAGCCGTCCTTCGCGGGCGGTGGCGTTGCGGCTGTTGACGGTGAGCGCCTTGTCGAAATCGGAAAAGGCGTCCTGATAGCGGCGCTGCGCGAGGTACAGATTGCCGCGCGCGGTGAATGACTCCTGCGCCGCATCGGAAGTCGTCTCCGCGACCAATGCCTGATTGAACGCAGCAAGCGCGGTATCCGGGTTGCCTTCGCCCTGTCGCGCCAATCCGAGCAGCATCCAAGCGCGGACTGCGCCGGGAAAGTGCAAGAGGTAGCCCTGCGCGGCCAGCACAGCATCACCATAGGCTTGCGTGCGCGCATCTCCGCTCGTGAGTTTGGCGGCCTGCGCCAACCGCGCACGAACGTTGAGCGTATACGCCTTCTCGTTGAGCGGGTCGAGCGTGAGCGCGGTCGCGGCATCGGTGAGCGCAGTCGGCGCGTCGTCACGACCCAGCGCCGCGATCCCACGCTGCACCAGCAGGCGCGTATCGAAGGGCGCATCGCGAAGCGCCCGGCTGAGTAAATCGTAGGCTTTCGCGTAATCCTTCATCAGGAAGTATGCCTCACTCGTGATCAGTGCCGCGTTGTATAGCTTCGCGTCCTTTTCATAGGCGAGCGTCCCCTCACGAACGGCCTTCTCCGCGTCGCCCTTTTTCAGGGCGACGTAGGCTTGCCCGGCGTGGTACAGCGCGCTATCGGAGGTATAGCCGCCAAGCAGCGCCGCCGCGCGGTCAACATCTCCCGAATCGGCCAGCGTCAGCACTTGATAATAGATCGCTGCCTCGTACTTCGGGTCGTTCTTGCTGAGTTCCAGCCCCTTGATCTCGGTCGCGAAGACGGGCAGCGCGGTCGTGTACTGTCCAATCGCGTAAAAGGCGAGCGCCGTCCGCACCGGACCGCTGACCGCATCGGGATAGAACGGCGTATTCGGAGCGCCGTAGATGCTACCGGGTGTCGCAGGCGGCAGGAGCGTCGCGGTTCCGGTTGGCGGGTTGCGCGGCGTAGAGGAAGGCGTGTTGGTCAGGCCGGGGGTTGCGGTTGCGAGCGGCGTTTGGGTAGGCGTCAGCGTTGCCGTCCCGACGAACGCGATCCCGCCGCCGCGTGAGGCCGAATAGAGCAGGTAGCCGCCACCGACCAGCAGCGCGAGGATCGCGACCGTACCGATCAGCAGCCCCAGGCGCAATACAGCCGCGCCGCCATCCCCGACGCGCCCGCCGCGCTTGCGCGTGAATGTGAACGGAAGCGTCCCGGTCGGGACCGGGCGATAGCTGCTCAGGACGGCATCGAGCTGTTCCATGGCGGCGCTGAGGCGCTCCGTATTCGGGAGCGGAATGCCCGGTGCGGGCTGCGCAGACGAAGCGGGCGCGTCCTGTTCGGGCATCGCGCGCAACGCTTTCAGCGCGTTCTCGTTTTCCGGGTTGATTTCCAGCACTTTCTTGAGGCAGAAAGCGCGTTCGGCGTTGTCCTTCGCGACGCTGCTCAACCACAGCCATGCGCCCTCGCTGCGCGGGTCGCGCCGGACTGCTTCTTGCAATAACTGGCGTGCGGGTCCGGCTTGCCCGGCGCGAGCGGCAGCGATGCCCTGTTGGAGGAGTTGGCGAGCCTGATCGGAGGACATGGCAGCTTCCCTGATGAGGTCAGACGAAAATTGTGATTGGATTGTATCGGAGGCCGCCGGATATTTCACCTTCACGGGACGATCAACTATGTTACAATTAGCCCATGAATATTCCGACTAGTACCGAAGAACCTATCGACCTCGCTCGCGACATCGCGGTTTGGATCGAAGACAAGAAGGGCGAGAACATCGTCCTGACCGATTTGCGCGCGATGACAACCGTGACGGATTACTTCGTGATCTGCGACGCGCCGAGCGACCGCCAGTTGAACGCGATTGCGGATAACATCCGCGAAGAGATCAAGACCAAATACAAACAGCTCCCCTTTCGCATCGAAGGGCGCGGCGAGGGCGGTTGGGTACTGATGGATTATGGGCGCGTGATCGTCCACCTGTTCAGCCCGCAGCTTCGCGAATATTACGATCTCGAAGGCTTATGGAAAGATGCGCCTGTGCTGCTGCGGATGCAGTAGTGCCACTACGCAGCGCGACCTATGTGTAGGGGTGGAGACATCGGTCCACCCTTATTTCTTTGGTAAAATTTGTCCATTCTTGCTTTCACGTTCACGATATTCAAAATGAGACTTCATCGACGAAATCACGCGGCTTGCCTATCGCAATGACATTCCCAAGAAACCCGATAGGACATCATGTATCAGTTTAAACGTTTCAATCCGTCATATTGCACAAACGCGCCGTTTCAGTTAGGATTATCTTGATTGCAAAAAGAGAGGCACAGTATACCTCCCGTCATGCTTGCAACATCTCTCGTTTTTGGACAGTTCAGGAGTACATAGACGTGTTGAAGAGAAAGTCGATTCTGTCGTTCCTCGCGCTTTTGCTTGCCGCTACCACGTTCAGCGTGGCCGCGCCGACGCAAGCGCAAACTCCGGTGACAGTGCGCTGGCGCACCCGCGTCGATAGCGCCGACGAGCAGAAGGTTTACCAGACGATCAGCGACAAGTTGAGCGAACAGCTCAAGAGCAAGGGCATCACGCTCAAGTACGAGCCGCAGCCCGTCGATGGCTATTTCGAGAACCTCAAGGTGCAGCTTTCGAGCAACACCGCGCCCGATATTTTCTGGCTGGCTGGTGCGTTCGTAGCGAGCTACGCTACGGGCGGCACGATCCTCGACTTGAAGAACATCGCGGCGGCTGACAAGGACTTCAGCACGAAGGACTTCTACGCTGCGCCGATGACCGAACTCACACATGGCGGCTCGCTGTGGGGTCTCCCGCGCGATGTCGGTCCGCTCGTCATCTATTACAACGAAGACCTGTTCACGCAGGCTGGCCTCAAGACGCCCGCTGAACTCTCGAAGGCGGGCAAGTGGAATTGGGACGAATTCAACAAGGCCGCTGCCGCGCTCACCGATGCAAAGACCGGGACCTATGGTTTCGGCCACGACAACTGGTGGGGACCGTGGGGCTACTGGCTGTACGCAGCGGGTGGCAGCCTCTTCAACGCGGATAAGACCGCCTGCAACCTCGGCAGCGAAGGCAGCCTGAAGGGTCTGCAAGCGTTGCAGGATGCCTATGTCAAGAACAAGACCTCGCCGCTCCCCGGCGCAGCGTCCTCCGGCCAGAATACATGGCTCGCGGGCAACGAAGCGATGTTCTTCAATGGCCGCTGGTTCACACCCGCCGCACGTGGCGCGAAGTTCAAGTGGGGCGTCGCCGAAATGCCGGAAGGTCCGGGCGGCAAGTTCACCTGGGGCTTCTGGGGCGCATATGCGATCAACAGCAAGACCACTGTCTCCAAAGAAGCCTGGGAAGTCGTGAAGGCGTTGACTTCGGCTGAAAATCAGGGTGCGGTTGCCGCGCTCGGCTCGAACATCCCTTCACGCAACAGCAAGGCCGCGCAGGATGAATTCCTGAAGGCGTCCCCGCCCGCCGACAACTCGCCGTTTCTCAAGAGCCTCGACTACGCGACCGGTGAATTCGCGCTGTGGGGCGGCGACCTCGACAACATCCTCAACCAGATCATCCAGCCTGAACTGGATAAAGTCTGGCAGGGTACGCAGTCGCCCGCCGACTTTGCCAAGAAGGTCTGCCCACAGGTAGACGCCGCGCTCGCCAAGAAGTAGGCTTATCGGGTAAGCCCGATAACGGGTCGGGCGAGCCGCGACCCCTACACCATACGATACGCGCTCCGGTGTAGGGGCTGTGGCTTGCCCAGCCCGCTAGGAAAATGGGGTCGGATATATCTGACCCCTACAGAGACAACTTAATCCAATTCTGCGCAGACATTTTACGAGATCAGAGGCTCAAGTTAGTGGCAACCGCAACCTTTAATACCTCTCTCAATACGCGAACGCAACCCTATTATCTATGGCTCCCTTTGCTCGTTGCGTGGCATTTGCTGGTTGGTGGCGTGCTGGTTTTCGGTGCGATCACGGCAGCAACCCAAAACCGCCTGTTCGGGCTGGACCTGAGCGGCGCGGATGTGCTGGCACGCACGCTAATTGCGATAGCTGTGCTGGGGATAGGCGCGGCCTCGCTCTTCACGGCCTACGCGGTCGTGACGCGCAAACGTATCGGGCGGGCGCTCTCACTGATCATCGACTATGTGGGCTTTATCGCGTTCTTCGTGACGACGCTGCAAGCGCTGAACGTCTTCAATGGCGTAACTGCGCTCGCGGATGCGATTGAGCGTTCGTGGCCGTATGCGCTCGGTTATATCATCCTCCTCGTGGCTTATGCGCAGATTGGTCGCCTCCCAGATCGTCTACACGCGCCGCTGCGCCGCTTTGGAAGTATCGCGCTCGCGCTCCTCGGCGTGCTGCTGCTGTTGCAGTTCGGCGTGCTGAATAGCCTGCTCGATGCAGTGAGCAACATCGGTCCAGCGCTCCCGTTCCTCGTCCTGACGGTCGCTTTCGGCGTAATGGGCTGGCTGATGTTCCGGCATCCGGCGGCGGTCGCCTTCCACGAGACACTTGCCACGCGCGAGGCGGTGATGGGGCTGCTGTTCCTCTCGCCCAACCTGCTTGGCTTCCTCGTCTTTTTCGCCGGACCGCTGATCGTCGCGCTGTTCCTCAGCTTCACACAATACGAACTATTCACGCCGCCGAAGTGGATCGGCACTCAGAACTACACGGAAATTCTGGGCGTGAACATCGCCGCGACCGACAACCCGACCGCCGAAGCCAGCACACTCGTCCCAGCGATTTATCAGGAAGTCGGACGGATTACCCTGATCAACCGCACCTATATCTTCACCGCGACCGACCCGGTATTCTGGGTCGCGCTGCGCAATACGATCATGTGGGTGATCCTGATCGTGCCGTTCTCGATCCTACCTGCGCTCGGACTGGCGGTGCTGCTCAACAGCAAGGTGCGCGGCGTCGGCTTCTTCCGACCGTTGTTCTTCCTGCCTGTCGTCGCGGGCGTGGTCGGCGTATCGCTGATCTGGGTGTGGCTCTACAACGCGGATATAGGTTCGTTCAATTCGCTGATCGCCAGCATCGTCGAGACAGTGAACCGCCTCGCCGGACGGCAACTGCTCACCAATCCGAAGGTCAACTGGCTCACGCATCAGGATTCGGCACTATTCTCGATTGCGTTCATGGCCGCGTGGATGAACATCGGCTACAACATGATCATCTTCCTCGCGGGCTTGCAAAATATCCCACGCCCGCTCTACGAGGCTGCGCGC
>Ga0123337_10006978_pt1 | contig 10637 bp, 9 predicted proteins | sample frozenSSSSmetaG_FD_89792 | JGI IMG/M metagenome (GOLD analysis project Ga0123337, IMG submission 89792) | Glacier valley bacterial and archeal communities from Borup Fiord, Nunavut, Canada, to study Microbial Dark Matter (Phase II) -... | ecosystem: Environmental > Aquatic > Freshwater > Ice >...
CAACTGCGTTTGCTCGATCGATGTTTGCAACAAAGGAAGAAGTCAACCCCCCCCTACCCCCCCCAAGGGGGGAAATTTAGGAAGAAGGAAGAAAAAGCAATTATTCCCAATTCCCAATTCCCAATTCCCAATTCCCAATTCCCAATTCCTAACGATCAATTCCCAATTATTAATATTCCCGATTGGCAGATGCGACTGGAAGTTTTGATCGCTTATTTAGCACCGGGATATCGGGACAAGGTGGCTGCAAATCTTCAGTTACCAGCAGATAGCATTAAGCGGCTGCAACATTTGGAAGCCGGAAAGAAGCAACTCGCAGAGCATTTGCCGAAGTGTGAGTTACCAAGTCAATTGGTGTTGCTATTGAGGAATTATGAATTACCAGTGTTGATTGCGATCGCCCTACAAAGTCCGCGAAGTGTCCGCCGCCAGATTTGGGAATATCTCACCAAGTGGGCAAATGTTGAGCCGCCTTTAAACGGCAACGATTTGAAGGCTTTGGGTTACAAGCCGGGGCCTGGGTTTAAACGGATGTTGGATGATTTGTTGGCGGCGACTTTGGATGGTGATTTGGGCGATCGCACTGATGCGAACTCTTTCTTAGCACAACGTTATCCTCTAGCTTAGTATGGTATGTCATATCAAATCCGGTAGCATCTGAATTAATATTACTCACAGCTTTCGACACGGCACTGCCGTCTCCCTACAATTAATCACAGTAGGGAAACGGCACTGCCGTCTCCTCCATATCATAAGGAGTGTTACCGGAATTGAGATCGATCCCAAACAGGCTAACAAGCCGATCGTACATTATTGATATTTCGAGCATTAACGTGAAAATACAGCGCCCTCCTGGTTTAATTGCAATTGTCCTTTACAAAAGTTTTGTGGCTGCCCTCTTGACAGTAACTTCAATAGCTTTGCTACTTGCCTTAAAAAATCATCAAGCCTTAGAAGATTTTTCCGAATCTTATTTATTAGAAAGCAAGATAAAAATTGTTGAATTTTTATTAGATAAAGTTCTAAGTATTAAGCCCAAAACTTTACTATTTAGCGGACTAGCTGCCGGACTCTATGCGGCTTTAACTGCTGTTGAAGCCGTTGGTTTGTGGTACGAAAAAGGCTGGGCAACAATCTTAGTTTTAGTGCTCGTAGGAATTAGTATACCGCCAGAAATATATGAGTTATTTCAAGGTGTAACTGTACTTAAGTTAGTCGTATTTGTCGCAAATGTAGCCATGTTATGGTACTTACTTCACCATTTGCCGAAGCACGGTAAGACCTCTCGGAATTAATATTACCCACAGCCAGGAAACGGCACTGCCGTTTCCCTACAATTAATCGCGGTAGGGAAACGGCACTGCCGTTTCCTCTATATCATTCTGGTAAAGTCACTTATAAAATGGCTCATAAGTCAAGTAAAAACTTAAATCTTTACAAAAGGCCACTAATTGTAAAGATTTATTAAAGACAAAAGGGGTTACACCCCCCATGACATATAGTTAGATCAATAGATGCACCCTGATGGCTTTCCCGTTCCACAAGAGCGGGATTTTTATTGGAAAATTATTATGTTAAGTTTTAAGACGAATGCTACAGAGACAAATAGTGGAATACTTTAATCCAACGATCGCCAGATGCCAAAATATGAGAGCTCTCAGTAAAGCCGTGGGTTCGGAGCGATCGTCCCGGTGCATCCTACACTCTGGGAAATAACCCAAAGGCGGTAGCATAGTTTGGGAACCGGCATCAACTAAAGATGAACTTAGCGACAGCAACAGTCCTGCAACAGGGCAAATATACAATCAACGCGACTTTAGGCATAGGAAGGTTCGGCATTACTTACCGAGCTATCCATACCCATCTAAATAAAACAGTCGTACTCAAAACCCTCAACGAAAGTCTGCGCCAACACCCAGCATCTGCTCAGTTTCAGCAACAGTTTATTGCCGAAGCTCAACGCCAGTGCCAGTGCCAGCATTCCAACATCGTCAGGGCGATCGACTTTTTTGAAGAAGCCGGACAGTCTTTTGTAGCGATGGACTACATTCCCGGCAAAACCCTCGCCCAAATAGTCGAAACTGGTAAGCCGCTGTCAGAAGCCCAGGCCCTGCACTACATTCGGCAAATAGCCTCAGCCTTAAGCACAGTTCACCACAGCGGATTGCTACACGGAGACATCAATCCCGAAAATATAATCCGGCGAGCCGATTCTCACCTGGTAATGTTAATGGACTTCGGCATTGCTCGCGACTTTACCATCGGCACCAAACAAACTCATACTAACTTGCTGTCGCCAGGGTACGCGCCGATCGAGCAATACCTATCTGACGGTAAATGTACACCTGCTACAGACATCTACTCGATCGCAGCTACCCTCTACTACTTGCTCTCCGGCGAGCCACCTGTAGCAGCACCCCTGCGCGATCGAATTCCCCTCGCGGAGTTGCGGCAATTTCAGTCCAACCTCAGCCCGGGAATCGAGCAAGCGATTCTTCAGGGACTCGAAACCGACCCCCAAAACCGCCCCCAGACAGTAGAACATTGGCTTACCATGCTGCAAGAAACAGAGCGAACACCAGCAGAGAGAAAAGGCAAGCAAAGTCTGCGATTGCCCGCACCTCCACCGCCACAGTTGACTTTGCTGGCGTTTGTCGTAACGGCTGCAATTGCAGGCTGGATGGGTTTTGACCTAGCCTGGCGCTACAACAGCACGAGTCTCAGCAGCAACCGATCGACAACTCCATCTTTCCCATCTCTGGAAGATTTGCTCAAATCCCGGGACTTGTCTGGGCCGATGTTCGGGCAGCCGTCTGTCGAAAGTAGCCCCCCGATCGACGACAACCTCAACAAGGACTCCAAACCCACGTTAGACAACAGCCAAATTCCCGAACCGATCGATCCCTCAGCAGCTAACGCCCAACCTTCTGCGCTCCCAAGCCCGGAAACTCGCGCCTCAGAACCCGAAGCGTCACCTTCACCATCCCAGACGCCCGAGTCCGAAGCGCAGCCTTCTGAGCCCCCCATGCCACAGCCTAAAGCCCGAATCGAACCCGCACCCCAACCAGCATCCGCACCCGTACCAGAAGTTGCGCCCCTGCCACCGGCACCGCCACCGCCGGGCTACTCGCCTCCGACACCGGTTCAGCCTGCTGCCAAAAGTGCTGAAACCTTGCCACCGTCGGAATCTGCGCCGCCAGCAGCGTCGCCCACCGTGCGATCGGCAGGGCCGCCAATACCGAGCCGCAGTGGCAGCAATTCAGATAGTTCGATCGCCCCTTACTCGCCGCCCCCTGTTGCCGAACCAACTGTGTCTTTTCCTGAACCTGCGACAAATTAGGATTATTTTCGTTGCTCAAAGTGCTTAGAAACACTTGGTTTTATGAATCAGTAAATATCCATTGATTGTTGATAAAATAACGCCCTTCCTTGCTACCGACTATCTCGTAAAATCGGCAATTGACAGAAAAAATCCCCATAGTCCCGGGCTGAGTTTATCAAATATTTTCTATTCCCTCTACAATCCAAATGCCCGTCGGAAAAATTTATATAAATACTTGATATTTTGATTTGATTTATGTTAAGCTTAAGGCACAACACAACTTATGTGATGTCGCTCATTATTTTGGCGAAACCTATCAAGGTTGAGAAAAAAAGTTAGCAGCAACACTGGCTCTGAGCATCATGTCAGGTGGTCGAGGTGGGGCCGAGGATGCGATCGGGATCGTGCGATCGCGCCTCCTGAAAAAAGTGGTTTGTTTTTGTGCAAGCTCCGGGCCGCGCATCAACTTCGGCAAACTTCCTTTCTTTGGAAGCAAGCACCATCGGTGATAAGCAAGTTATAATTTGTTGCGGAAGCGCACAGAGATTTTTTTATGAGTAAACCCCCAGTTCATGCTTTTTTTGTAGGCAGAGCACTTGCCGAGGCACTGTACGAGCAATTAGAAGGCGCAGCAACCAACGCTTTCTCCGAACTAGGCAAATTTGATGCCGAACAAAGAGAACGCCTGCGCCAATTCACCGATCGAGTTGTGGAACGGGCAAATCGAGCAGCCGATGGGGCGATGCAGACCAGAACTGGCACTGCAACCACCATTCAAGACATCCATCCCACCGACTTGCAAGCAACTATTGACGAGCTACGCGCCGAAGTGGCATTGGTGCGATCGGAATTGCAGCGCTACCGCAGCAGTTTGCCCTAATTCGGGCTGCCACAAAAACTATTTACTTTTGCGGGCGCAAAGCGATGATGCGCTCCTGCGCTCCTTCCTGCAATCAAAGCAACAACATAAAATAAGCAATTTGGGAACCGAAGTGTCTGCTCTCCTTGATGACTCTGTTAATCGCCAGCGCTCCCCCAAGCGGACTGGTGACGCCGATGAGCTAAAAACTACTGGTAAATCCCACAAAACCAAAGCTTATCGCTGGAATCGCGAAAAATACTCCCGGCAACGGCGCTTCTTCGACATTTGGGCATTTGTCCTGCTCTGGCTCGCTTCGCTGTGGTTCGACAGCAAAAACTGGAGCTACTGGGGAGGCGTGACTGAAGACAAGAAAGTTGCCAGACGCCGCTTTCAAGCTATCTGGGTTCGAGAAACACTATTGGATTTGGGCCCGACTTTCATTAAAGTTGGACAATTATTTTCCACCCGCGCCGACTTGTTTCCGGCAGAGTTTGTTGAAGAACTTTCTAAGCTGCAAGATAAAGTGCCTGCTTTCAGTTACGAGCAGTTAGAGGTAATTGTTGAGCAAGATTTGGGCAAGACTGTTCAGGAACTCTACCGCAGCTTTGACCCGATTCCTCTGGCTGCTGCCAGTTTGGGTCAGGTACACAAAGCTCAACTACACTCCGGCCCGGAAGTCGTGGTGAAAGTGCAGCGCCCGGGGCTGCGGAAGCTGTTTGAGATCGATTTGCAAATTCTCAAGGGAATTGCTCGCTACTTTCAAAACGATCCGAAGTGGGGTCGCGGCCGAGATTGGATGGGGATTTATGAGGAATGCTGTCGCATTCTGTGGCTGGAAATTGACTATCTCCATGAAGGTCGCAATGCTGATACTTTTCGCCGCAATTTTAGCAACTGCGACTGGGTACAGGTGCCGAGGGTTTATTGGCGGTACGCGGCTCCACGAGTCCTGACTTTGGAATACCTACCGGGGATTAAAATCAGCCACTATGAAGCTTTGGAAGCGGCTGGTATCGATCGTAAGTCGATCGCCCAAAGGGGAGCTGAAGCTTATTTACGGCAGTTGCTCAACGATGGCTTTTTCCACGCTGACCCACACCCCGGCAATATCGCTGTTAGTGCTGACGGATCTCTGATTTTCTACGATTTTGGCATGATGGGGCAAATCCAGTCAAACGTCCGCGAAGGACTGATGGAGACGCTCTACGGCATTGCTTCCAAGGACGGACAGCGCATTATGGATTCTCTAATCAATTTGGGAGCTTTGGTTCCTACAGGCGATATGAGTCCGGTGCGCCGCAGCATCCAGTTTATGCTGGATAACTTCATGGACAAGCCTTTTGAAAATCAGTCGGTGAGCGCGATTACCGACGACCTCTACGATATTGCCTACGGTCAACCTTTTCGCTTCCCAGCTACCTTTACTTTTGTAATGCGAGCTTTTTCGACGATTGAAGGCGTGGGCCGGGGTTTAGATCCCGATTTTAACTTTATGGAGGTGGCACAACCTTTTGCCATGCAGCTTATGACTAATGGAAATGGCTCTGATGCAAGTAGCAGTATTTTTAACGAAATCGGCCGTCAGGCGGCTCAGGTGAGTTCGACTGCTTTGGGTTTGCCGCGCCGGATTGAGGAGACTATTGACAAGCTCGAACAGGGAGATTTACGGATTCGCGTCCGTTCAGCCGAAGCAGAGCGCTTGCTCCGCCGCATGAGCAGCGTTCAAATGGGCACGAATTATACTTTGATGATGAGTGCTTTTACTTTGTCGGCAACCATTTTGTTTGTTAGCAATCAAGTCTGGCCGGCTGTCGCGGTGGCTGTCCTAGCTGCTGGTGCAGGGTTTGCTATGCTGCGTTTGTTCAAGCGGATCGATCGCCTGGACAGGATGTCATAATTGTGCTATTTGGGATTTGAAATTTCAGGTTTGAGATTTCTCGCCAGCCAAAAGTTAACCTCGAATGTTAAGTTTTGGCTGGCTGACAACAGAGCTGTAAAATTGACAGCAGTTATCGGCTGGCTAAAAACCTGTTGCTTCCTAGATTTATCGCCAGTCAAACCTCTAATTTTTTGCAGAAATCCAGTTTTTTGGCAGGCGCTGCTCAATACACTTGATCTACTAACAATTTTAAGATGCGATTAGGATTCAGACGATATAAGATTGAATAAGTGCAATTTTTCCAGAATTGGCGATCGCGGAAGGCAGAAATTTCAATCTGTTCAGGATTTAAGTTTTGGAATCAAACATTGCACCAGTTAAATCAAGCTTTTAAGTTCGATGAGTCCAATAACCCAATCTATGAAACGCTCTTTCGCAGGTAAGACAGACACAGGGTTAGTTCGTTCCGTAAATCAGGATTCGTACTACATAGACTCTGACGGGCGATTTTTCATAGTGGCCGACGGCATGGGAGGACACGCCGGAGGTCAAGAAGCCAGCCGGATTGCAACTGGGGCGATTCAATCTTATTTGCTCGAACATTGGGAAGAGCCTGAAGATACTCCGCTGTTGTTGGAAAAGGCTTTTTTAATTGCGAATCAAGCAATTTTGACGGATCAGTTCAACCATCCCGAGCGTGCTGATATGGGTACTACGGCTGTGGTCGTAGTGTTTAGGGATGAGGGGCGGCCTTGGTGTGCTAATGTCGGTGACTCTCGCTTGTACCGACTGCATGGCTCTCACTTGGATCAGATTACCGAAGACCAAACTTGGGTGGCTCAGGCTGTCAAAAGAAAAGCTCTGACTGTTGACCAGGCTCGAAGTCACCCTTGGCGTCACGTTTTGTCCCAGTGTTTGGGTCGCGATGATTTGCGCGAGATAGATATTCTGCCGATCGATGTAAAACCTGGAGACCGCTTGCTACTTTGTAGTGACGGCTTGACTGAAGAACTTTCCGATCCTTTGATTGCTTCGCCTCTGAAGTCGATTCGCGCCTGTGAGGGTGCTGCAACTGCTTTGATTGAAGCAGCTAAGGATAAAGGGGGACGCGACAATATTACTGTGGTGATCGTGACGATCGACCTCAAATAAATCGGGTTCACCCCCGGGATAATCTAAAATCTAAAATCTAAGATGGCATGACTCGCGTTATCGGTTTGATCAGCGGTACATCAGTGGATGGCATTGATGCTGCTTTGGTAGATGTGGTCGGTTCCCAAACAGACTTGAAAGTGCAGTTGGTGGCCGGCAAGACGTTCCCTTATCCCCCTAATTTGCGATCGCAAATTCTCTCGGTTTGCAGCGGCGAGGCTTTGTCAATCGCAGAACTAGCCGAATTAGATGATGCCATTGCCCAAGAATTTGCCACGGCGGCCTTGACAATTCAAGCAGAATATGATAGCGCCGAATTAATCGGCTCTCACGGTCAAACCGTCTACCACCGACCGTCGGGGAATACCGAAAGGAGTAGCTATTCTGTTACACCGAACCCCGGAAGTGAAATGGGTTACAGCTTGCAACTCGGGCGGGGCGCGCTAATTGCACAATTGACAGGCATTACGACTGTGAGTAACTTTCGATCGGCAGACATTGCAGCAGGAGGTCAAGGAGCACCCTTAGTCCCGATAGTTGATGCCTGCCTGCTGGCCGAATCCAATCGCAGCCTCTGCATCCAAAATCTGGGCGGAATTGGGAATGTTACCTATCTTCCGGCCAGGGGAAAGCGGGAAAACAAGGACGAGTCCGATATTTCTAGTCTTGGGAATGGCATCTTGGGTTGGGATACAGGCCCAGCCAATTCCCTGTTAGATTTGGCAGTCGAGCACTTCTCTGGTGGAACTAAAATTTGTGACGAAGGTGGAGCTTGGGCAGCTCAAGGAACTCCCTGTCAAGCTTTAGTCGAGGATTGGCTCGCCGAAGAGTTTTTCCGCCAACCACCGCCGAAATCTACTGGACGAGAGTTATTTGGTGTAGACTATTTTGGCCGGTGTTTGGTCGAATCCTCGGCTTATGACCTCAGTCCTGCTGACGTGCTGGCTACTTTGACAGAACTGACTGTTGCCTCGATCGTTCACAGTTACCAAACTTTTTTGCCGACTATGCCCGATCGAGTTTTGTTGTGCGGGGGCGGCAGCCACAATCTCTACTTAAAACGCCGATTACAAGCTCAATTGCATCCAGTGGAAGTGTTGACTACTTCTGAGGCAGGCTTGAGTGTAGATTTTAAAGAGGCGATCGCTTTCGCGGTTTTAGCACAATGGCGGGTTCGGGGCATTCCCGGCAATCTGCCTCAAGTTACTGGTGCGATCGCACCGGTACTTTTAGGAGAAATTAACTCTTGTTGGCACAGTTGGGCGTGATAGCATAGAGTCTGAGGGACAACGGCTGTGCGTTGTTGCACCAGCATTGTAGCCAGCAGGAAAAGCATAGGAACAGCACTGTGGCTCACACGTTTTTAATGGAATCTGGCCAATGGACGCTCGAAGGAAGTTGGATTGAGCGCAATGGCGTGCCAATTACGGTTAAAGGCAAAACTTTAGTGAGCTGGAACCGAACAGATTGGTTCAGTATGGTGACGAAGCTCGTGTTTCCTGGAGGCGATCGCGAAGAGATTATTTTGCAGTACCGAGGACACCTCAACAACGATGAACGGCAGTATACTTTTGTACTTCAACACAGCGAACTCGGCCGCGTCGAGGGCGAAGGTTGGATTGCTCCCCAGTCGATCGTCCAGCGTTATTGGGTGCTGGGAGACGAACGCCAGCGACGGACTGGTTTTGATACCCTTCACCGCGTTGATGACAACCGCTACTACCAATCTAGTGGGATCATGTCTGGTCATTACTTGACGAGTACGATGGAGGCGACTCTGGAACGTCAGCCGGAATAACTTTTCCTCTTGGTTAACAGTTCCGAGTTCTAGAGTTTAATGTCAAAATTGAAAGTCTGGCTCGTCGGAGATCGCGATCGGATTTCCGACGAGCGACATTCTTGTCACACCTCATCCGCTGCAATTGAAGACAAATATATTTAATTTTTTCAGAAATTCTTATAGTCATCCTCAAAAATTTTGAAATTTTTGAGCGTCGCAGCGCTAAATTATGGTTGCGCTCTCCTGCGACAGTCGCACTATGGCCGAGACTATTCGCCACATTTAGTGGAATCAAAACAGAAAGTGCGATCTGGAAGTCGTCTTAGCGTTTAGGACATTGATGATTGCTAAAACAATTAGTTTTCTGGGCTTTCCCTTCTTCCTTCTTCCTTCTTCCTTCTTCCTTCTTCCTTCTTCCTTCTTCCTTCTTCCTTCGAGTGACGCCCCATCACCCCCAACTCATTTCCACTGAGGGAAGAGAGTAAGAGACGGAGGTCGCCGACTGCGACTCTGGTCTACTCAACGCCTGGGTTGGGTTCCAAACCCCAGTGGTGTTTGAGAAAATGGCGGTACATGGTTTCCCGCAACATCATTTGCTCGTAAAGCTTGACCAAAAAATCCTGAGCTTGTTCGCGGCTCATATCAGTTACCTGTGTTTTGAAGGAACACAGGCTAAATTGCTGTTCCAAAGACAATTCTGCTGGTTGGCTCATGACGCGTGACTCCTCTGTAAGTAAACGTGACTTGAAAGTGAAAACCTGGATTAGCCAGATTTGTAACTTGTTTCAGCGATCGGCTTTTGGTTTCAGGACGCCTAGAAAGCCTATTTGATCTTAGTATATTACAAAAGGTAACAATAATTTGACAAAGTTACCATCTGTCCCAGGAAATAACTTAGGGATAGAGATGGCGAAAACGCTGCAAAAGTTCCTTCCGCAGACAGATACAACTGTCGCCGATTGTCAAGAAAAAAAAGGCTCAGTACGAACCAAAATAATTGCAGTTATTTATACCAACTCGGGCAAAGCATTTCTCCGCGAGGGGGAGAGTAGGAGATGGGGAGAGTTGGTGAGTGGGAGATGGGAGATGGGAGATGGGGAGAATTTCTATTTATCTGTTTTTTCTTCCTTCTTCCCTATTCCCTATTCCCTATTCCTGAATTTCCCCCATTAGGGGGGCAGGGGGTGGTTGCCTTCTTCCTTCTAACTAATTGGATGGCACAACATTCTGCGGTGGTGGGGTAGATCCAGGCTTAAGATTGGGAGCAGTGGGTGCAGGCGAAACAGGAGGAATCCCCACATTAGCCCCAGAGTTTCTGGGCTGCTGTGGAGCCGGGAGAGGAGATTGAAACTGATTGGGATTGAACTGCTGCTGTGGAGCCGGGAGAGGAGATTGAAACTGATTGGGATTGAACTGCTGCTGCCCTGGAGCCACAGGAGACGGTAAAGGTTGAGCCGAATTGCCTGTCCCAGGTGCTGCTGGAATCCCAGAATTGGGAAGCGAAGGATTGGGCTGCGGGGATGCCGAACTAGGAAGAGTTGCCAGGCTTACTCGGCCACCCAGCTCTCGCAATTTGTCCAAAACCTCGACAACTTTGGCATATCTAGCATTTTGAGGAGCGTACAACACCGTCAACCCGGCA